>Ga0154774_1150_pt9 | contig 36385 bp, 40 predicted proteins | sample Rifle2008BG16ft_FD_105782 | JGI IMG/M metagenome (GOLD analysis project Ga0154774, IMG submission 105782) | Chloroflexi bacterium RBG_16_57_11
TCGCAAAGAGAAGGCAGATCAGGCGGAGCTGCTCAAACTGGATTATCCAACCCATTTGTGGATGGAGAAGGAGATCAAGAGCGTGGCCAATGTCAGTCGCCGCGATGTGAGCGAATTCCTCGAGCTGGCTGGACGGATACCCATCCGCCCAGAATATCAGGAATACAAGCTGGAGCAGGCTAACCTGGCCTTGGTGGAATTGAAGCAGCGCAAGATCCGAGGGGCGAAAGTGCTTTCCATGGCTGGTCTGCACTAACTGCTCCTGATTAAGATATTGTTGATGTGTTCTGACTGGTGAAACCTTATGGATATTCGAGCTTACAATCGTCAGGCTTGGAATCGCCAGGTTGAGCAAGGCAACCCGTGGACCGTGCCGGTCAGTCCAGAGGTCATTGCAGCCGCGCGGCGCGGCGAATGGTCCATCTTGCTCACACCGACGAAAGCGACGCCTCGGGCCTGGTTCCCGGCAAGCCTGCACGGCCAAAGGGTGTTGTGCCTGGCATCGGCAGGCGGGCAACAAGGGCCGGTGCTGGCAGCCGTAGGGGCGGAGGTCACCGTCCTGGATAACTCGCCTGCACAGCTCGAGCGAGATCGAATGGTTGCAGAAAGGGAAAGCCTGTCCATCCAATTGGTGGAAGGCGACATGGCCGACCTATCCATGTTCCCCGGCCCCAGCTTCGACCTGATTTTCCACCCGGTCTCGAACCTATTCGTCTCTGCCGTACGACAGGTCTGGCGTGAGGCGTACCGGGTGCTACGCCCAGGTGGAGCGCTCCTGGCCGGTTTTGTGAACCCGGTGCATTACCTCTTCGATTACGATGTGATGGAGCAACACAGTCGGCTAGAAGTCCGCTATACGATCCCTTACTCGGATATTACCAGCCTGGAGGAGGATCGACGAAAGAAATACCTTGATGAAGGTTGGCCCCTTGAGTTCGGTCACAGCCTGGAAGATCAAATCGCAGGCCAGATCGAGGCCGGGTTCTTGTTAGCTGGTTTTTACGAGGATTACGATCCGGATATCTTGCTCTCCAAATTCATCCCGACTTTCATCGCTACAAGGGCCATTAAACTACTGGCAATAAAAGGATAGGCTATGCAAAACCGGCGAAAATTCAAGCGTACTTATCTCGTCTTGTTCACCCGCCTGTTCGACCGTGATACGGGTAAGATTCTGGGTCAACTGGCTAACCTGACTCCTGAAGGCGCCTTGATCATCGGTGAAACGCCTCTAGAGATTGGCAAGCTGTATCACCTTCAGATGAATCTAACGAAAGCTTTATTCTCGAAGGGACATCTGGAGTTCGATGCGCGCTGTATCTGGAGCAAGCCAGAAGCGATCGCCCCTCAATTTTATAATACAGGCTTTGAATTCGTGAAAATCTCTCCGAAAGATTTGCAAATCATGACCCAGATCATGAAGGAGTATGAGCTTCATCTGTAGGTAAAGCGTAAAACAAAAATCCCCCTGCGTAAACAAGGGGATTCCTGGATCAAAGGTGAATACTTTTGTCAGACACTATCTGGCACGGGGTTAGCAGCACAGCTTCGAGCAACAGTCAAGGCCTCACTCGATGAAACGATCACATAATCGACATCGGTGTCTTTCAGCGTCGGATAGAGAGGCAAAGTAACTTCTCGACGGGCTACTGCTTCTGTAATCGGAAGCGAAATACCAGGATAACGCTTGCGATAATAGCTAAAATGGTGAATCGGTGGATAATGGATGCTGGTCTGAATTCCTCTCGCGCGCATAGCATCCATAAACACCTGGCGATCAGCATCCTCCGGGAGCAGAATCGGAAAGATATGGCAGGATGAAACTCCGGTAGAATTTAAAAATGGCAGTTCGACGCCGGCAAATTCTTTACCTTTTATACCTTGCCGGTAACGCGCGGTGATCACCTGACGACGGGCGTTATTTTTAGCCAATTTGTGCAACTGCACCAAACCGAGCGCCGAGCGGATTTCATCGATGCGATAGTTGTGCCCAAGGGCAACCACATCATACGTGTAAGCATGACCGTGGTAACGGTCCCAGGTAAGGGTGGTCATTCCGTGCGAGCGCAGAGAGCGTACTTTAGCTGCCAGGTCATCACGGTTCGTGACCACCATACCGCCTTCGCCAGTAGCAAGGTTCTTATTTGAGAAAAAACTGAAACAACCGATATCCCCCCAGGTGCCCAGGGAGCGGTCATCGATCGCAGCACCCGGAGCATGAGCAGCGTCTTCCACGATAACCAGGTTGTGACACCTGGCTATCTCTACGATCTCGGGCATCCGACAGGGGTAACCACCATAATGAACTAGAAAGATAGCCTTAGTTTGGGATGTGATCTGTTTCTCGATCTCTTGCGGTGAGACGTTCAGATTCTCATCCCCAATAATGTCGGCAAAATGGACCTCGGCGTTGGTGTAGAGCACTGCGTTGGCGGTTGCCACAAAGGTCAGGGCTGGTACGATTACCTCGTCGCCAGGCCCAATCCCCAGCGCCAGGGCAGCCAGATGCAAGGCATCTGTGCCGTTTGAGACTGCAATAGCGTTATTTGCTCCCACAAAATCGGCGAACTCTTTTTCAAATTCCTGGGTTATGGCGCCCATTGTCAACCAGCGCCGCCGGAGTACATCAAGGACTGCTTGTTCTTCCTCAGGACCAAAATCTAGATCCGAAAGTGGTATGCGCAGTTCCATATTTTCTCTACTTTTTTCTAACAGAATATCCAGAATAATAAACGGTTGCAGGCAGTCTGCATCAACTAGAGCAGCTCGTTCATGATTAAAGGGGAGAGCTCAAAGGTTATTAACTATCGGCACATGTTCCAACTGAGCTCTGGTTGGCTCAAAACCATCACCTAACAAAATTGGTCGCAGCTGGTCGAACTCAGTCACGGCTTGCTCGTAATCACTGATGCGACCCAAATCCATCCAGTAACCCTGGTAAGGATAGCTCATGACACGCTCACCTGCTTGGATCAACTTCAGCACCAGGTCAGGAAAGTCCAGGTACTTGTAATGGGGAATGTACGAAAGCACACACGGTTCAAAAACATAGATCCCCATGCTGACGTAGAAATCATAGGTCGGCTTTTCAATATACCCAACAACTTCATAATCTTGATTGATTTGGATGACGCCGAAATCGATGCGCGTTTTTCTATCATTTGCGGCGATGGTGGCAATGGCATGATGGCTCCGATGGTAATCAATCAGGATGCAAAAATCCAGCGTGGTCAGCACATCCCCATTCATGACCAGGAAAGTATCATCCAGCCCATTTAACAAAGAAAGTGGACCAGCGGTGCCAAGCGGGTGGTCTTCGAAACTGTAGCTGATATGCAACCCCAGGCGCGTGCCATCCTGGAAAAAAGCACGGATCAGCTCAGCCAAATGCCCGACCGTGATAATCACTTCATCGATCCCCGAGCGTTTCAACTGGCGCAGCAAAATCTCCAGGATGGGCATATCGCCAATTGGCATGAGTGGCTTCGGTAAGATAGTTGTGTAAGGAGCCAGGCGGGTACCCTTGCCACCAGTGAGAATAACCGCTTTCATTTTTTTATCTTTCCTCCGTTTACCGAGATCGGTTAACCTGGACCCGCGAACATCAAAATTAAATGGCACCAACTGCAGGCGTGTTGTAATATATTTGACTATCCGGATTTTCAATGATGCCCATTCGCAGGCTTGTAAGAATTTCTCGAATTCCTTGCGGAACTGTCCTGGTTATATCGTAACCAAGCACGTTTTTGATTTTTTCAAAACAGACGCAATAATCCCTTGGATCTTCATCTCTTGGCACATATTTAACCTGCCCATCCGGTATTTCCTTCATAATTTCATTAACCACCATCTTTTTTGTGTAATTTTGGGAAGTGTCGCCAACATTAAATATCTCGTAAGACACTCTATTGTCTGGAAAGCTTACAACCCTCATTATCGCCTGGGAGATGTCCCTAACGTGACAATATGGTCTCCTAAACTGCTCTCCAAATACCGATAATTCCCTGCCTAAAGCAAGCTCCTTAGTAAATTCATTGACGGTCAAATCAAATCTCATCCGCGGTGAGATTCCATAGACGGTAGCAAACCTTAATACTGTCGGGCAGAACGAATTAATTGTCTTTTGTTTCAATAATATGGTTTCAAATTCCACCTTCAGCTCGGCATATAATGAAATCGGCCTTAAGGGAGATGATTCATCGACGAAACCGTTTGGATCTTTCATCTTGCCATAATTGCTACATGTAGAAGCAAATACGAAATTCCTGACCTGGAACCGTATTGCATTCTCAAGGAGATGAATAGAGGCCTCAAGATTGGTCCGCGTGGCGAGTTCTGGTTCTAATTTACAAGCCGGATCCCCAACGATGGCCGCTAGGTGGACGACTGCGTAAATATCATATTGCTTGAAAACATCATCAAGTGCCTTGGAATCCGTGATGTCAATATTGTGAAGAACGAAGTTTGGATCGCCCCAAATATCAACCAGTGATGCACCCCCAAATTTTAATTTGTCTACGCAGACAACCCGATAACCTTTTTGAAGGAGCATCCGGACCAGTGTCGACCCAATATAACCCGCACCACCAGTTACCAAGATCGTCTTATTGTCTCTATGTTTCATAGCTAGCCTCCGTCTCATCCTCAATCTCCGGAGCACCATATCTCGCCAGGCATCGTTGACAACAAAATTCGGGCTTTTCCAGGCAATCCTCTCCAGTCGATATATGTACAGGCATATCTTCGAGTAGGTTATTTAATGACCCAAAGATGTCTGGAACCAACATGATCTTAGCTGGAAGGTCGTAACAAGCCTCTTCGATGGAATGATATTGATTATAGGTAAGACGATGGTCGGCTAAAAATATCAATCCCACATCATGTTTTTTAACAAGCTGGATCAGATCCTGGCATGCGCCAACGACTTGTGCGCCGTAGATGCGCATCCCCTTATCCAGCAGATCATCTTCCACAAAACCAACCACCTGAAACTTCCTGGCATATGTCGGGTGATCTAAAAGCCAGGCGATATGCTCAGCAGTCCTCCCAGATCCAACAATTAACACTCGTTCTCGAGCCTCCGATGCACCACCTGTACGACGCAAGATCGAAACAAGTAGCGCTGTAATCAAACGACTGCGGTACCTGACCAGATTAAACCCACCAAGTGCAATTATGGATGCCACGATAACCAAAACCCAAGGGAGTAAGGTCATCTGCCAATTAGCCAGGCTTGCGATTATGAAAGCGATTAGCCAGGCGGGTAACAGGTCATACGCGTCAGCAAATGAGGCTTTTGACCAGGCGATGCGATTCACGCCCAAGATTGCACCAATTAAGCTAAATATTGTAGCAAACCCAAAGGCTATGGCAGCGGCTTTAATCCATCCAATATGCAATGGTCCAAAGGCACGCCAGATAAGCCCAGTAAGGCTGATGGCGGTAAAAGTGACCAACAAATCGATTGTGAACCAGTTCAGATACCGGTGGATCAATCGAGAAAACGGACCCACAAACAGTAAATCTTCCGGAAGAGATTTGGAGCCTATTTTGGGTATGAGAATCAACGCAGTCCATAAAAGGATATCCAGATCGAGGCCAAACGAGCGATAACGGACGTATAGCTGGTCCAATCGCATTTTGTCAGGACCCAAATCCTGGATATATTTTTGTAACACACCACTATATGTCAGCAACGCCTCCTCATTATGATATTGGATAGAGGCTGGACTCGTAATTCCGGGCCGTACTGAGAGAACTTCTTCCCATATATTACGCGGCCAGGTCATTGCAATCGAGGGGTCTTCCGGGCGCGGCCCCACCAGGCTCATTTCCCCTTTCAGGACATTCCAAAACTGAGGTAATTCATTCAGCTTCGTATCGCGCAACCAACGACCAAGACGGGTAACCCGCGGGTCGTCATGGGCGGTGACCCGGGGACCAGCATAGCTGGCTGGGTCTTCGTACATCGTGCGGAACTTGAGCATTTTAAAAGGTTTCCCCCCACGACCCACTCGAACGCCGCGATAGATTGCCGGACCAGAAGAATTACGACAAATAGCAAATGCGATGAGCCCTAAGAACGGGGCAAGGATGATCAACACAAAGGCTGAAATGACAACATCGAAAGCCCTCTTGATCGCATCGCGAAACCGATTAACATCGTGGGTTATAACAGATGGAAAATCAAATGTTCTTGTGAACATCGCCTACCCCAATCATCCAAACTGTCGGTTTATAGACCCTTTTTATTAATCCTTCATGTATATTTATAGTAAACTGGATTTTATGGAGCCCAGGTTCTCTTCCCAGCAGGGAGGTGCAATTACGCGGCTCGACAGCCACAATCTTCACCTTAGGGTTCATCTCTATCAGGAACTTACCGATGCCTTGCAGAGTACCGCCGCTGCCGATTCCCGCCACAAAGACATCAACCTCACCATTGACATCTTGCCAGATTTCCGGTCCAGTCTGCTGATAATGGACCTCGGGGTTGCGAGGATTGGCGAACTGATTAACCACAAAATTTCGTGTTTCTACGGAGTTTCAATCCTTTCAAGCCACTCTTCACGCCAGAACAAATGACAGCAACGGTCACAGCGACCAAAAACCGGCGTACCTTTACAGAGGATGTCCTTCAGCAGGACAACCCCTTTCACCTTCTTTACTTTATAATCGCGCTCATCCAGGAAGCGTTCCATCGGTTGGAGCACCTGCTGGGTTGTTCCGCAGTACTGCCACATATATTCCAGGAAAGCGCAACCTTTTTGCTCTTTCCATCTGTCCAAGGTGGCTTCGATCTCCTCCCGAGGGCGGACCAGGACCCAATCTCCTACATTCAAATGAGCAGTTGTTGAATTAACCACTGGAGTAGTCGTAGGATCAGCCGTCGCCGTAAACCGGGAAGACCAACCTGCAGACCAGCGCGTAAATCGCTTTAACCACTTTTTGACGCAATGGTTCCAGGGGCTGGCAAATTTACGTTTAAGCCGCTTTACGAAAGGTTGAGGGCCAACCTCAGCAGTGCCTTCAGCAAAGCGAGGCAGGCAATGAAGCTGGCATTCTCTCAAGCCAGCCAACGGATCACCCATTTCAGGCATGTGTGTTAACTCCTTGGGTAGTTCCCTGTTCAAAGACAGGCTGAGGACTAAGGAAAATCGTCTTGTACTCGGCCAAGCAATCCGGCCATTCCTGTTTATCTATCGGGAGCTTTCCTTGCAGGCTGAAGCGGAGCATGCCTTCTAATTTTGCTAAGGTGGCGTTGCTATGATTGCGCATTAACAATCTTGAAACGAGTGTGTGAGCCAATGGATTGGCGAAAGGCTCAAGCCAGGGATGAAACATCACATGCTGCCGGACGGGTTTTGCCGTGTAGCCCATACGGAATTTGAACTGGTCAACGCTACACGGCGCATCCAATGAATGCAGGCAGAAGAAAACGCGAGATACCCCATGGCGGTTGATCGCCTGATGGGTGACGTAGTAAAAAATTGCATTGTTCACACGGTTTTCCAAGAATTCCGTGGCACTTTGCTCGAGCGGAAGGGTATATACATCATCGCATTGGAACGCCAGAAAAGTCGCGGCTAATTTTCCGTCGTGGGTCGCGGCCCAAACTTCAAAACCAGGCAAGCCTTCTGCACTCGTGCACATCCGGCGCCAATTTTCTTCGCTTTCAGCACCCACCCTCCCCTGGCGTTCTAAAGTATCCTGGCGAAGCCGCCAGCCTTCTTCCGCAAACCTGGCAAGGGAGATCTGCTCGAAACTGGCGAACTCGAGCCCGCGCCGGACGTTCTGCTTCGCTTGCCTGCTCAAAGTCGCCAGATCGTAATGGCTATTTTCGCAAACCACATGGTAGCTTACCATCCCGTGCCTGCTGTTAATGGGAGCGGAATAGCGCAGCGCAATCGCGTTGTGGTCCAGAAGAAGATTTCTGAGCTCTGCCTCTGTAGGTTCGATGGTCCAATGGTAGGGATAAGCCTGGAAAACGCGCGGCCCGGCGTCGTACCAATAACTGCTCTCGGTGCGAATGACCTGGTGCCCCTGGCGGCGCATCCATTCGGCATAGATGTCAGCGTTCATGGCTCTTCTCCTATCCCTTTTGGGTCAAGGCAACTTCTAACAATAAATATTCAAACTATTCGGTCATCAGAACTACGGCGCTGACATTTTTAGGCGCGTAAAAATTGCGCCATCAACCTGACATACATAGGTGGGGGCAATCCTGGTTCATAATCATATTAATGTAATGAGAATTAATTCCAGTATATAATGAATTTATGGGATAAGCACACCATGAAGAATTTTTTTATCCCAAATAAGTATATTTACCGATTGGGTCTTATCGCGAGCATTTTTCTTGCTTCTTACCTTGGATGCGCTCCCACCCCGATATTAAAACCCCTCCAGACCCCGACCAGTTCGAATCCTCATATCTCACGCACAACAGTAGTTCCTTCGGAAGAGATTGTTCGGGAGATGATGGGGCATATCAATATCGACAGGGCTCTGAACGACCTACGACGACTTACTGGTGAAGAACCAGTCTGCATTGACAACGAATGTTCCACTATTCAAAACCGGTTAACTGGCAGTGAAGGGCTCCAATGGGCAATGGATTATGTTTATGGAGAACTTGTCAGCCTGGGTTATTCGGTTGAGATACGAGATTGGTCTCGCTCTGGCTGGGCCGATCAGCACCTGATTGCCAGGAAACCAGGCATAGTGAATCCAGGCGAAGAGATATACTTTGTCGCGCATTTGGATGGAGTTAAGCTGGCTGGGGCAACACGTTTCCCTGCTGCTGATGATGATGGGAGCGGTGTAGTTGATCTCTTGGAGCTAGCAAGGGTTCTGAGTCATTACACATTTGATCGTACGGTGGTTCTGCTCTTTTCAACTGGAGAGGAGCAAGGAGCTCTTGGTATCCGAGACTACCTCGATCAGCTTTCCACGATAGAATTAAGCGCTATCAATTGTGTTGTCAGTATGGACATGGTAGGTTATGATGCAAACGAGGATGAGGTGATGGAGCTTTGGTCCGGAAATCATCAGCCTTCTTTTGTATTTACTCAGAGGCTAAGCGAGATTATCAATATGTATCAACTCGACCTGGTGCCCAGGCTTGTCCCTGGCTGTACATGAGGTGATGAAGGTCCTTTCCGTGAGAAGGGAATAACAGCCGCAGTACAAATCGAGAATTACAATGAGGGAGAACGTAATCCATACTATCACACGGCACGAGATAGTATCGCCTATATAAATCCAGATTATTTACTAGAGCAAATGAAGGCTACAACTGCTATCGCCGCTCATTTGGCTGTTCCATATGTGGCCGAAAATAGTATATTTTTACCATTAATAAATAGGCCTGTTTACTCTCATTGAGTAGTGGATGGGCCGAATTTTTTAGCAAAACCACTAATCGAGAAATTTGTAGAGAAAAAGCTGCCGTATTGCACGAACTGGGTTCCCCGCCGCGACGACTCTCGACGGCATATCAAGGGTGTTTTCGAAAACTGCGGATCACCCGGTGACCCCGGCGGCGCAGCCATTCAGCGAATACCTCTGGGTTCATAAGATATCCCTCTCTGCGCGCTTGCTTGTATTGCGCCTGGATCTGTGGGCATTAACATTCTGCTGAAATAACAAGGCCTGGTATAAATCCCAGGTTTCTTGAAACATACGCTCAATCGTATAGCGATCAATGGCAAACTGGCGAGCAGCTTCTCCACACTCCTTGGCAAGGTGAGGTTCAAGCACAAAACGAGCAATTGCCTGGGTAATCTGTTCAGGCGCCCGGGGGTCGACCAGCAGCCCGGTGCGCTCGTGCTCAATGAGTTCCGCATTTGGCAAGATGGATGTCGCAACGATTGGTTTGGCAGCCGCCATTGCCTCTAATATGGATATCGACATCCCTTCCCAAAGAGAAGGGCTAACAAACACATCAAGCGAAGCCAGAAAAGCCGGGATGTCTTTCACAAAACCGACAAACTTCACCTGATTGCCAAGCTCGAAGCTCTCTACCATCTTCTCCAGTTTCTCTCGCTCAGGTCCATCGCCTGCCACCAATAACGAAAACGGTACATCGGGCACTAGAGCCCTCAAGTGAAACATTGCCTCAACCAGGCTACCATTATCCTTCTGCAGTGAGAGGCGGCCAGTGCTGCCAATTAATATATAATCGTCAGAAAATCCCCACATGCGCCTCAGCGTTTCCCGGCTATTATCATGAGAAGCGGTTATGAACGGTTCGGGTTCGATACCATTACAAATCACGATCAATTTCCTCAGGGGTGCAATGTGGAGCCAGCCTGCCTGTTCCTCTACTGCATGGCTGACGCAGATTGCTTTGCTGGATGCCAGTGTGGCCAGGTATTCGAGTGGTGTGTAGAGAATTCGCTCCTTTAGAGTTGAGAACTCAGTCACGGTCCATCCAGCCTGGTGGTGCAAGATCACGGGTGTTCCGGCCAGGCGGGCAGCTAGCCTGCCCAAAAAACCAGGTGTAGCTGTGTAGGTATGCACGACATCGTATTCTTCTTGCCTGATCAGGCGCAATAACTTTACAAACGCTTGCATGTCTTTCAGCAGAGCAATATCTCGGGGGATATAGATATCTTCAATCACACGCAAACCAGGGACGGTCTTTAGTATACTGACCCAATAAGGATCTGTGGCCAGAATATCTACCCCCCAACCTTGAGAAAGCAGGTACCGGCACCAGCGCAGGATCAGGTATCCCGCCCCGCCGTAAGTAGAGTTGCCTGTGATTTGAAGCGTTTTAATCATGGCTGACACCCTATAATTCCAGACTGCTCCACTTTACTGGTTGCTACCGGTTCTTCCTTTTTCTCCTCCTGCATATCGAGATACGCCCAGGCTAATCCAAATACAACCCAAAGATGCCGCCAATGGATCGAATCAATTACGAGGCTGTTCACTAGTTGCCCAGCGATGATCGCCAGGAGCACACCAGCCGTGATCATATTGGTCTTCCCCCTCTTATTCAAGGCTTGTTTTGCCAATGGAAAAACTAATCCTCCGATTAAAATGCACAATGCCACCAATCCCAGGAACCCTTGCTCGGCAAAGGTCTTTACATATAAGCTGTGGGCGTTTGGCCAACCGGCCGGACCCACCCCTAAAGGTGAAGTAAATCCCGTGATGAGCCCCTCTCGCTGAATATTGAATCGCAATCGATCATAGTCCTGGAGATGTGAGTGAGCTACGATAACATCATTCAATCCCAGGGATTGAAAAACGGCCAGTGCTGCCAGAATCAACAGCAAGCCAATTGCGATAAGAAACAAGCCTTTTTTAGGAGAATGATGCAGAAGGAACATAAGGTAGAGACAACCGCAAAGAAACATGTTGATCCAAGCCCCCCGCGAGAGTGATAGCATCGCACCGATACCCATTACCAATGCTGCCACCAATAATAAGGCATATTCTGATCGTTGTTTAGGCTGGTGAATCACCCAATCGACCAGCCAAAAAGCTCCTACCGCCAAAAACGGCCCGAACACATTGGCGTCTTTGAAAAAACCTACCCCTCGCGTCGACCAGGCCACCACTAAAATGGGTAAAGAAACGCCAAAGAAACCCAGCACCACCGGTATGGCGTTCGAGATCGCCGCAATTGTATAACCGATCAGTAGCCAACGCATTGCCTGCGGATTAATCGCATACATGCGCACGAACATGAATAATACCAACACGTATAATGTAATCATCAGGAAGCGGAAGCTGGCTGAATTGACTCCATTGGCAAGCGTCGAGAGCAAATTCGCTACAACCAACCCCCATAGTCCCAACCAAATCAGCGGACTCCTTTTAAAGTTCGGCGGGGTTAACTGACCAGTTACCAACCCGATTACCAGAATCAAAACCAGTAGCAGATCGAAGGGGGCCGGCTCAAAACGGACAAACCCAATTAGGCAGAATGCTGTCAAAACCAACGAATCGTATTTCAGCACACCAATCAATACCATCATCAACCCGACCGCTGGAATCGCCAGGAGCATAGTCCCAGGCAGGTCAACGTCGGGCAGCTGCCGCGCTATTACAACTAGAGTGATACTGATCAAGACACAGACCGTGAGCCCGATCAGAGCTGGATAAAATCCTGGCCTGATCATCGCTTGAAGATGAACCCTGCCATTCTCTCGCCCGTCGATCATTGTCTTTGACCCTGGACTCCATAAAGGGCATCCGCCACATCGGAGATCGTCTTCCACCGATCTACCCCCCTTTCATCGTACCGGTCATCGCCAAGTGTCTGATCGTAGAGCCCTTCGAATCGAAATACATACCACTGTATGCCTGCCAGTTTATTTCCTTGGGGAAGCCCAATCTGGGTGCTCCACGCGTACATCTCATCCGCCCGCGGCATCCGGTAGCTCAAGCCCGGGTTAGATTGTGCAAAGGTCTGAATCAGGGCAAAGAAACTTGTCCGGCTGCCATCCGGAGCTGGCGGAGATTGCTGGGCAAATCCATACAATGCATCGATCAAATCCTCTCCGGCTCGAATGATCCTTTGTCTATCAGATGTACACGAACCTGGACGGATCAATAATCCATCCTTCGCCGGGACAGCCTCGATGATCCGGTATTTACCAAACCCACCTAACCCACATTTGGTGAAATTGTATAAGCCGATGGCATCAAAATCAACGCATCCATTAGCGCAGGCGCTGTTCCAACTGACCGATTCACCATAGATCAGTAACCGCTGGTTTGGAAACTCTTCCTCATGAATCTGAAGCCAGAATTTTCGTATTCTACTAGGGCTGACTAGCTTGGGATTTTCTGGATTGAAAGGTTCGTGAAAGGCATAGATGGCGTATGTATGCTCCAGAAAAGCTGGATGCTCTTTGAGAAATTGAAGGAACTGCGCTCCTCTACTATTCGGGTATCGATTGATGTCTATTTCCCATTCTTCAGCCTCTTTATTCCAGGTCCAGGCCGTTTGATCAGCTCCCCATAAGACGGGAATAATTTCAAGATTTTGCTCCACAATGGCGCGGTAATATCTCTCCCATTCACCCGGCTCAGTTGTTATGTTGTTTACGACTAAATTAATCCCTCTGGAAGACAATTCATTGTAGTCCTCAATATAAGGATACTGAGCTCCATAAGCCCCTTTCCAATCGGTTACATCCGTCGGCTGGTTCGCGTTTTCATTACGAAAGATAACAGCTAATAACATAAACAATAGAAATAGGACTACCGAAACTATTAAAATCCATCGGTGCTTAGAATGGAAAACATTTGGATCCATGATTTCTGAATTGTTAGATATCAAAGAGGATCTCCTTACTTCGATTTAAATCCCGCGCAGTTGATTCCCTGCTGGTTGTGAGTTATTCAGTGGAAGAATCCAACCTCGCTGACCATCGTCCTTTCAAGTGCTTCTTTAGTTCTATGGCTTCCTCCACCCTAAAGAGCAATATTCCACAGAAATAGATCGATAACCCAGCAACTCCCGAAATCAACAGTGAAAAGGACAGCAAGATCACATCAGGCAGGTCTGACAGCGGCCGTAGGAATTTGATTATGTTCTGACTTACTTCCAGCAATACCAGCCCCATAATTATTGAAGCGCAACAAGCTTTACTGGCCAGTCCGAACATTGTGCGCCAATAAGGTTTCAATTCATCGCGGATTAGACTAAAACTCGAAAAATACACCGCGGCAAACCCCCCCACATAAGTTCCTGCCAGGCCTGTTGCCCCAAAGAGTCTGCTCAACGGTTCAGCCAGGATCAGGTTCGTCGCGGCAAAGATAGCAGACAATACCAGAATCATCCTGGGTCTGTTCGCCGCAAAAAGATAGTTAACCAGGAGCAACCAATGCCCATAAAATGGAATACTTAAGGCAAATAAGCCCAAGACTGGAGCCGCCAGCAATGTATCCGAATTGTCGAATGCGCCTCTTTCAAATAAGATTTGGGTGATTGGGTATCTCAAGGTGAATATTCCTACGGCCGCCGGAATGCCCAGAATCAACCCCAGTCTCAAACCAGTGTACAGGGTTTCTTTGGCTCTTTGAAGATGCACTGCCATGCCTTTGGCAAAGTCCGCAGCTAGAGATGAGAATGTAACCACCTCCACACCGCTAAATAATAATGTTCCCACCACAGAAGCCATTCGATGGCCATAGCTGATTGCACTGATGCTCCCTGGCGGCAGAAAAGATCCGATCACTCGTTGCAGGATCATGACCGACTGGACAATAGTGAAATTTCCGATATGGACCAGGAAAAGACGATGTGCACTGGATGACTTGATCAGAGCCAGCCTCATCACCCAGCGAAAATCAAACCCAATCTGGACCATGACGGCTATTGCCAGGATAATAAATTGGAATCCCGCCCCCACTGCAAAGCCCAAGGCAACTGACTCAATCCCCAGGTATCGGGACGTAAATAGGATTATAGAAATGGCCGCCAAGCCTCGGATCAGCTCGAACATTGCCGGAACAGTAAAGTGACGGTGGGCATTCAGGTAAGCCCGCATCACACCTGCGGGCCCCACAATGAGGGAGCTAAGAAATAAAATCCGGGTTAGCCGCACCGCCAGCTGGTGAGATATCCCATCCAGGCCTGGCGCAAGCAGCGAAACGAGTTGATCCGCCCCAATAATCCCAATGATCGAAAATCCCAAACAGATCATCCATCCAAGGTTAAAGAGTGTGCTGAAGAGAGCGCGTTTATTTTCGGTCTGTTCCAGGTCCATGTACTTGACAAAAATTGGAACGAACCCATGTTGGCAAGCGGGATAAATAAGCGACTCGAAAATCAATGGGATCGTGTATGCCACAAAAAATGCATCGGTTTGAAAACCCAATCCAAATTGGGCTGCCATGACGAAATCGACCATCACTTTGGCAGCCGTACCCAGGCCGATTATGATGGATATTCTTCCCGATTCACGTATTAAGGTTCGTTTTTCAATCAGTGTATCCATCAAGCCACTCAATAGGGCGGTCTCAGCGGTCTTTCGGAAAATATGCCAAGTTCATTTCGCCCCTTGTTTTTTGGCTCAACCCCCATTTGTATGATTCAGACCAACATGACTAAAATCAATGATTGTTGCCACAGCCCCTAACATGCAAAATCGCAAAAGATTTACACTTTGTGCCCCACCCAACTCGATCATCTGGGGTTGTGATTCGAAATCTATGTACGACTAATGAACCATTTCCTTACACTTGCTAGGGGCATTTTCATTCAGTCCAAGGTCGGGGATGCATTCTTTTCTTCACCCTCTAGCGATACTTGCAAAGTGGAACCGCCGCTATTTTTGTCCTCGTGCTCATTTGTGTAATAACTGTTGTAACCATCCATGTGATGAGGCACTGCGTTGAGCACAACCCAGATCTGCTGAGCACCTGCCTGTTGCAAACTCTTCACTGCTTGCTGTGCAGCCCGGTGGCGCGTTTGACCTGCGCGGAGCACCAGAATCACCCTGTCCACGAGTGAGGTTAAAATCGCCGCATCTGCAACAGGGAGGACGGGCGGGCTGTCGATGATCACCAGGTCGGTCTTTTCTTCAAACTCCTTCAAAAAAATTCGCATGTGCGCCGAACCAATTACCTCGACTGGATTGGAGGGCAGTTTCCCACTGGTGATCACCTTCAATCCATCCATCTTCGTAGCTTGTAGGTTTCCATCCAGGCTGGAATTGATTAGCGAGTCAGTTAACCCTTCTTTACCGTCTAGCTTGAATACTTGATGGAGCCGCGGCAGGCGTAAATCTGCATCTACCACAACGATGCGTTGACCCGAGCCTGCCATAGCCGCTGCCAGGTTAGCCAGGACAATCGACTTCCCTTCTTGCGAGGAAGGACTGGTTACCAGGAGAGACTGCAAAGGTTTGTCAAGGCTAGAAAACCGGATGTTAGCCGCCAACATTCGGAAGGCCTCGGCATACGGAGAGCGAGGTTTTGCCAGAACGACCAGCTCGTCTTCGCCTTGCGGGAGTTGCCCAATGATAGCCAGAGTGCTTGTGCCCGTCAGATCACTAATATCATCCGGGGTACGGATTGTGTCATCCAGATATTCCCATAGAAAGGCAATTCCAATTGCCACCACTGCACAGGTAAGAGCCGCCAGCCCAATATATAACACACGGTCTTCTTCTGGACTCTCTGGCAATTGGGCTGGTTCGACAATCGACACAGCCTGCGAGGCGTCATTTGCAGTCAACTGAAGCTGCTCATAATCTTGCTTCAGCGCTCGATAATCGTTACGATCCTCAACAAGCCGGCTTTCGAGGCGCGCTAATTCGGTCTCCGCTCGAATTTTCTCAGCGGAAAGGCTCTCAATCTCAGCCTGGGTTGCCTCGATACCCTCATAAAGGTCATCTATGTGGGTTTGTAAAGCCTCCAGCCGCGTTACATAGGGTTCTGTCAGGAGCACCTGAATCTCGTCAAGAAATGCTCCCGCAATTGCATCTGCTAAGAGTTTGGCCTGGTTAGCATTTGTATCTTCAACACTAAGCCGGATCAACTGCGTACCACTAACCGTTTCGACCTTGACCTTATTCATCAGGTCATCTGGGCTCTCATCGGATTTTATTCTCGAGATAGCCGCTTCCATAACTTTCCGTCCTGCCAGGATTTCTCCGTATGTCTGGGCGAGACGCTCATTTGCAAGAATGGCGGCATAATTGTCACCGCTTCTCTCATGGACTTGATCAACCAGAAGAGTCACCGTAGCTTCATAAAAGAAGGAATCTTCTTGCGTGAGTACCTGGGCATCTTCCACGATCATTACACTGTTGGCCGCCTCGTCGATGGTTGATTGTAATTCTTCTTGATTCTGCTGCAGGGTCTGGAGATCAGCGCGTAATTCAGCCACAAAGGTCTGCAGACGAACCAATTTTGTCTCTTCCTCGATCATCCTGGCACTTATGCCATCCATTGTCGACTCAGTCTCATTCATCTGAGTTGAAGCTGCACTCATCTGGTCTTGCAGACTCTGTAATAAATCTGTAAACCGATCCGTTTGCAAAGCCTGAATATGGTCAGTGAATATCTCGGCAATCGTATTGGCAAGCAACGTGACTTTTTCAGGGGAAGATTCTCTGATCGTTAACCGAATCAATTGTGTATTTGCGACCGGCTCAGCGACGATTTTCTCGGATAAATCCTCTGGCGTCTCATCCAAGCCCAACCGGGTGATAACCTTCTCCAGGATTAGCGGCCCCTTGAGCATCTGGCTATAGGTCAACGCCAGCCGTTCTCCAGCCATCAAGGTGCTATAATCGTTTGGGCTGGACTCCTGAGATGGTTCGACAAGCAATGTTGCAGTGGCTTTATAAACGGGAGGCAGCAAGGAGGTGACTGAGAAGGCAATAACCCCGCCGACCAACGTGCATCCCAAGATCAGCCACAGCCAACGGCGGATCACGGAAAAGATCCTGCGAAGATCGGTATTAGCGTTGTTTGTCATAGTTACTCTCCAAGTGAAAAGTTCCGTGCTCCGCCCTGCCGACATCGGAAATCATTACAGCGTTCTGACAGGTCTGTTTTCCTTCAAGGTCACCCCCTTCGTTCGGTCTTCCAGGAGTTGTTTTGGCTTTAACCCTTTGACGACCTAAAATTACAATCATTATTTTCACTATTAAGATCAACCGTTAAGCAATGCTCATTCATGTTTGACATCCAGTAGCCCGTTATTACCGCACGATTTCATCGACAAAAAGACGTCACAGCAAGCTGGCGGCCACGCTGTGACGCCTAATAACACACCTGGCAGTACCCAGAGAATGAAGTGCACGGGAACAGCCAATATAGAGACATAAAGTTCACCCCTTTCCCCTGATGGATTATTAACCATTGACAAAATAAAACTTACTTATAAATGCAAACGCATTTCAAGCAAGGCATTTCTCTAACCTAGAGGTCTCCATCCCTTGGCGAGATGAGGTGAGATGTGGTGTGGTGTGGTGTGGTGAGGCAGAGATCCTGGGCTTTGCGTCCTCGCTTCACAGCGAGGATGCTTTTTCGACGCCTCTGATTAATATTATGCCAAAAAGTAATTCGTCAGCAACATGACATTTGTCATATAAAAACATGATAAATGTCATATACCTTTTACAAGTATTTCGGTTGTCTCCCAAAAATTCCACCAACAAATCGTTGACATCTACCGACAACCTCGGTATAATACAGCCCGCATTGCCCCGGCAAGCATTGCTGGGGCACAATCTTGTATGCCTGGTTCGAGCCAGGCAATCACCCCCAACTTCCCCACACTGCTGCGGATGGGTTTCTGTGGCAAAGACGAGCGCTCTTTCCGGTGGCTCGGCGCGGCGTGTGTGGTGAAGTGAAGCTTGGAGGAGCTTATCATGAAGTACGCGATCGTCGAAGATGGCGGCAAACAGTACAAAGCCGTCGAGGGTAGCTCCATCGATGTGGATTTCTACCCGGCAGAAATTGGCGAGCCGGTCGATCTGGAGCATGTGCTCCTGATCGCCGAGGAAGGCAATGTCAGCGTTGGCATGCCTTATGTGACTGGCGCGCGGGTACAGGCTAAGGTTGCGGAGCAAGTCAAAGGTCCGAAGCTGGTGGTCTTTCGCTACAAGCCTAAAAAACGCATCCGCCGCAAGACCGGACATCGCCAGAAATACACCCGCTTGCAAATCGAATCGATTGCGATCCAAGGATCGTCGATCGATGGATCGAAGGAGAATTAACCATGGCACACAAGAAAGGTGGCGGTTCCAGCCGCAACGGTCGAGACAGCCAAAGCCAACGCCTGGGCGTGAAGAAATATGGTGGTGAGAAGGTGCTCTCCGGGAATATTCTGGTGCGCCAGCGCGGCACACGCATCAAGCCTGGTCGCAATGTAGACATCGGCCGCGACGATACCCTTTTTGCTACCGCAAATGGCGTGGTAGTGTATGAAAACCTGCGCGATGATCGCAAGCGCGTCAGCGTCATTCCGGCGGATGAAATCCAGCCGAAGGCGCAGGCTGAGACAGCGAATTAAAGGTATCTGATCATGAAGAAAAACATCCATCCAAATTTTTTTACCGATGCACAGGTCATTTGCGCATGCGGGAACACCTGGACGACCGGCTCGACGCGCAAGGTCATCCGTACCGACGTATGCTCGAAATGTCACCCGTTCTTCACCGGTGAGCAACGCATCGTGGACACCGAAGGACAGGTGGATCGCTTCTATAAGAAATTGCAGGCCCGGCAGCAATACGTTGCAGAAGCCGAGGCCCGGCAAGCCGCGCGCACCTCCCTCGAGCGCCCGATCATTGAGCTCGAGCTGGGAACGCGTCCTACGGAAGCACTCACTGCCGCTGGCGTCACCACTTTCGGTCACGCCTTAGAGCGCCTGGCAGAAGGCGAGGCGTCATTGCTGGCAATCGACGGCTTCGGACGCAAAGCACTTTCTGATCTAAAGAAACGTCTGCGACAATTCGGCTACGAACTTCCGGAAGCGGCGCAAGAGATCAACGTTTAGCCAGACGGTCATCTGCTCTACTCAGTTCGCTTCAGTAGCCGGGATCGATGATCCCGGCTATTGTATTTAAACCGCTGCCCGGGTGTGCCTCCCAGACCTAATCTGCGGTAAAATACAGCTTATTTCATTGCAGGCGAGGGAGAGCATGAAGCACCATAGCGGGTCGATTGAAGTCATTACAGGGTCGATGTTCTGTGGCAAGACGGATGAGCTGATCCGCCGCTTGCGACGGGCAACCATCGCACGCCAAAAAGTCCAGGTGTTTAAGCCGGTCATTGACACGCGTTATGCCGTCGAGAAAGTAACCTCACATGCCGGCAGCGAGTTCGATGCACAGCCGGTGCAGATGGCTAAAGATATTTTGGATTTACTGGATCCAGACACCACCGTGGTAGGCATCGACGAGGCGCAGTTTTTCGATTCGGAGATCATCCCGATCGCTCAGAGGCTTGCCGATCATGGCAAGCGCGTCATTGTAGCCGGTTTGGACACCGATTTCCGCGGTGAGCCATTTGGCCCAATACCATTCTTGATGGCAAAAGCGGAGGTGGTCGACAAGCTTCATGCGATTTGCATGGTGTGTGGTGAAGCAGCCAGCCGCACCCAGAGGCTTGTAAACGGCAAGCCAGCCAATTATCATGATCCGGTGGTGATCGTCGGTGCAGCAGAGCTCTATGAAGCGCGCTGCCGTAAGCACCATGAAGTGCCAAGTAAGTAGGTTTAAAAGCGGCGATCGTAAGGGCGACCCCGACGAGGGCCTGTATTTTTAGATAGGATGGAGGCCAAGATGCAGGATTATCGCGAATTCCTGGATGAAATCCTGGTTGATGAAGAAACTTTGCAGCGCAGGATCGCAGAGTTAGGCATACAGATCAGCCGAGATTATCAGGGAAAATCGCTGCACTTGATTTGCATTCTGCGCGGCGGTGTGATGTTCCTGACAGACCTGATGCGCAGGATCTCGGTGCCCCATACAGTTGATTTCATGGCGGTCTCGTCTTACGGGTCGGCGCGGCAATCTACAGGACAGGTGCGTATCACATTGGATCTTAAAGATGAAATTCACGGGCTGGATGTTTTATTGGTCGAAGATATCGTAGACAGCGGCTACACGATTGCCTCTGTGCTGGACCTGTTACGCACCCGTCACCCTCTCAGCCTGCGTGTGTGTACATTACTAGACAAACCCAAGCGGCGTGAAGTATCCGTGCCGCTGGATTATTGCGGCTTTGTGATCCCCAATAAATTTGTCTTCGGTTATGGACTTGACCTGGATGAGTACTACCGCAACCTTCCTTTCATTGCCACGGTCAACTTGAAAAAGTACCATCCACAGGCATGAGCTTCGACAAGTTAAATTCGCAAATTCTTGACCAAATCCTGGCGGTACTGCCCGCCGATATTCCAATTTACCTGGTAGGTGGAGCGGTGCGCGATCTGCTGCTCAACCGCCTCACCCATGATCTCGATTTTTTGGTCCCAGAAAACGCCATTCAGATCAGCCGAACGGTGGCGAATTCGTTGAGCGGTGGGGTTTATGCGCTGGATCCGCAGCGTGATACCGGGCGGGTTATCATAACCACCCAGGCAAACGAGCGTTATTTTCTGGATTTTGCTTCTTTTCGCGGTGTCGATCTGGAAAGCGACCTGCGCAATCGTGATTTCACGATCAATGCAATCGCACTGGATATTAGAGAACCTGAGTCATTAATCGATCCACTGGGAGGGGCGAGGGATCTGCAAAACAAGCAGCTACGCCTCTGCTCACCGGCCAGCATTGAGAACGATCCGCTGCGAATCCTGCGCGGCGCTCGACTGGCCTCGGAATTCGATCTGAGGATTTTACCCGAGACCCGCCATAAGCTGCGGCAAGCCCTGCCTGGTCTTTCGAAAATATCCCCAGAAAGGGTGCGCGATGAATTGTTTCGCATCCTGGATGGGCGCAAACCGGTCGTCGCCCTGCGGGCCTTAGATCTTTTGGGGGCGCTGAGCATTATCCTGCCAGAGCTGGATGCGCTGAAAGGTGTGACTCAATCTCCGCCACATCATGAAGATGTCTGGTCGCACACACTTAGCACAGTTCAAAGACTTACCGACCTGATCGACTTGCTGCAACCCGAATCCGATGGGGAGACCGCAGAGAACCTGGCGATGGGCCTGGTCTCGTTACGGCTTGGTCGGTACCGGCAGCAATTGAGCAACCACCTGACCGAAGGACTGCACCCGGATCGATCATTGCGCTCGTTGCTTCTTCTGGCAGCCTTGTACCACGACGTGTCGAAGCCTGCTACTCGCCAGGTTGACCAGGATGGGCGGATTCGATTTCTGGAACACGAGCAATTGGGCGCCCAGCTGGCTCACCGGCGCGGCAGCTTGCTGCATCTGAGTAATGCCGAGACTGAGCGCCTGACAACCATCGTTCGCCAGCATATGCGACCGCTGTTGTTAGCTCAAACGGGAGAAGCCCCCACCCGCCGAGCGATATACCGTTTCTTCCGCGCCACCGGACCGGCTGGAGTGGATATCTGCCTGCTCTCGCTGGCTGATTCGTTGGCGACGTACGGCGTTGGCTTGCCACAGGAGATTTGGTCACGGCATTTGGATGTGATCCGATCTTTGCTGGAAGCCTGGTGGGAGCAGCCAGAAGAGAAAGTGACCCCACCGGCGCTGTTGGATGGTCACGACCTGATCCGGGCTTTTAATTTGTCCCCTGGACCTGAAATCGGCCGTTTACTGGAGCTCATCCGTGAAGCACAGGCAAGCGGCGAGATAACAGAACGAGCTGAAGCCCTGGATTACGCGCGCGCCTGGCTGGGAAAATCATAACCGGCGCTCAGGATACGAGCGCTCAAATCGGATGCAAGATCAAAGGGGAAAAGCTTCAACTGGCTTAAGGATAAATCTCATCCAATACCGGCTGGTAAAAGCAGCGGCAGCCAAGAGAATGTGAGCAGCCTTCGATCGGCAAGTGTGGGGCCGACTCTTTGGCGTAGGCGCCTTCTGCTTGCCGGCAGACCGGACAACATTGGCCGCCAACCGAGATACGCACATAAATCACACGCGGGTTTTCTTGTAAGCGCTTAAGGGCTACAGCTGTATCGGACCATACCCACAAATCGGCCCCGCAGCTTGGGCAACTGGCGGCTTCGTCAGACGCTGAGGCGTGGCACTTTGAGCAGATTTGCACAGCGTTCCTCCTAAGAAGTTTGCCTTATTCTATCCCAACTAGGCTAAGCTTCAAAGGGGTAGAATGGGATCAGGGAAGGGAAATCAACTAAACGAGATTAGAGCGAGCCAGATCGGCATCCGGGCGCGCTCGCCTCGCCAGCTTGTAAACAGAAGCGATCAGGACGCTGTTATGGATCGGCTTGTTCAAATAATCATCCACTCCCTCGTTCAGCGCCCGCTCGGTAATTCCTGGCCTTCCGTTCGCCGATAGCAGGAGGATCAATGATTGGCTGAAACTGCGGATTTCTCGGCAAACATTCAACCCATCCATTTCCGCAGACGCCAGATCAACAACAATCATATCTGGATTAAAGTGGCGAGCACGTTCAATGCCTTGTTCAGCCGAATGGGCTTCCATCAGTTCGAATGTGGCCGGTTCGAGCCAGGCTTTCAACGCTTGAACCGTTTCATGGGTGTCATCGACGACCAGAATTCGGATCGGCGCATTTGGGCTGCTTGAGGAAAACTGGTTTTGATTGTAGAACAACATCGATAATTGCATTCTTACGGCTTCACTCCACGAAAATTTTTTCATTGCCACCCACCCATTCAGATTGCGCTTATTATGCACTAAAACAAAAAAAGCTTACCTTACAAACACTTTACAAAGCCGATTGCTCAAACTCGGATTTTCACAAAACAATAGTTACCTGGGTACTAATTGTAACAGGGCATGCTGATTGCTATCCTCCTCGCCAGGGAGCGCCGAATACAAAACATTTACCCACTGAAGTGTAAAGAGATATGATATGATACAAAAAATCTTCACTTGCAGTCATCTATGAGCGCTCAAATCAATTGTCCCAATTGCGGTGAAACCGTCCAGCCGCAGCTGCGCTATTGCGAGCACTGTGGGGTAGATCTGGCGATGGCGGTTGTCCTGGCGGAACAAGAGGCGTTGCTGCCCATTCGACAGGTCAGCGGCATGCCCTTAGCGCCCGAGATATTGGTACCCCGCATTGGGGAATACATGACCCAAAGGAACCTGATTAAGCCCGAAGATCTCGATCGAGCCTTAAGCTATCAGAAAGAAAGGACCAAAATTGGGAACCCAATCTTACTCGGCCAGGCCATGCTTGAGCTTGGATTGGTCGACCGGGAAACGCTAGACCAGGTTGTAACTGCCCAGATTTTAGAGCTACAGAACGCCCTGGCCGAGGCCAACCGGACATTGAAACAACGAGTCCTTGAGCGAACGCTGGAGCTCCAAGGAGCTCTCGAACGCCTGTCTGAACTCAATGTCCTGAAAGCGAACTTTGTATCTAATATTTCTCACGAGCTGCGCACTCCCCTCACCCATATCAAAGGCTACTTGAATTTGTTGGCCGAGGGCGAGATGGGTCCACTGGGTCAATCTCAACAGGATGGAATCGATGTCATCCTGCGCGCCGAAGAGCGACTAGAACAATTGATTGAAGATTTGATCCAATTCTCGCTTGTATCGCGCGGCGGCATGAACTTAGACTTTGAGAAAGTGGATCTCTCTACATTGATCAAAACCAGCCTCGATCGTATTTCGCCAAAAGCCAAGAAGCACGAGATTAATATCAATGCCAACCTGGCTGATAATCTTGCCCCAGTTCGTGCCGACGAAGACAAGATCAATTGGGTATTACTTCAGCTCCTGGACAACGCAGTCAAATTTACCCCAAAGGGGGGTGACGTACTTGTAAAAGCCATTAACAATGTCGGATTTGTGAGCATCTCAGTAATTGACACCGGAATTGGCATACCCAAAGAGCGCCTTTCGGAAATCTTCGAGCCATTCCACCAGCTTGACGGATCATCAACCAGGCATTATGGCGGGACCGGCCTGGGATTGACGATGGTGAGACGCATTATCGATGCGCATGGTTCGCAAATAAATGTAGGATCGGTCATCGGGGAGGGCTCGTGTTTCGAGTTCGCACTCCCTGCATACCACCCAAACCCAGGCGAATAGCGATAGAACAGTCTTACGCAGTGAGTCGGGAAACATGAACATTTACCGATCGAACACAGGCAGCTTACAACCAAAAGAACTTGAGGCGGTCTATGAAATCAGCAGGAGGGTGGCAGAAGCTGAAGATACAGAATCTGCGTTGGATGAGATCGTTCGCATAATCCGGCCTGTTTTCATTTTCGATAACGTGGTGTTATATATTTGCAGTCAAGACAATGAAACGTTGGAGCCAAGCTTTGCCCGCGCCATCGGTCGCGGGCGCTTTCACGAGGCGGACATGGCCTGGGGCGAGGCGACTGCAAAACTGACCTACCGCGATCATCGGGTCGTCACCCAGACAGAGAAATTAAAGATCGCAGAAGTTGACCGCACCAACCTGCGCTATTCCCTTGGATTACCTGTGCATCTAAGAGATCAAACGTTCGGCGCACTGGTATTTATCCGCTTCGGTGGGCCGGTATACCTGCCAGGGCACATCAACTTAGCGGAGTTTGTCGCCGGGCATGTGGCACAGTTATTGTATCGCCACCAGCTTGTCGAGCGGATTGCAGAGCTGGAAGCGCGCCGCCGGTTGGATATGTTGCAGGATGATTTTATCTCCACCATCTCACACGAGCTGCTTACCCCGCTTGGCTTCATCAAGGGCTACACAACCACCCTGCTCCGCGAAGAAATCTCATGGGATGAAGACATGCGGCATGAGTTTCTTACAATCGTCAATGAGGAAGCTGACCGGTTACGCGAGCTGATCGATAACCTTTTGGATTCGTCCCGGTTACAAGCCGGTACACTTCGCATGAACTATCAGACCATCCGTCTGGATGCAATGTTGAAAGATATTTCGCTGCGCGCTCGCTCACGCAACGAAAACTTTGCAATCAACCTGGTGCTCAAAACAAGCAGCGTGCCGGTACAGGCTGACCCCACTCGCCTGGCGCAAGTATTTGATAACATTCTAAATAACGCAATAAAATACGCACCCGGATCGCCGGTAACCATCACGCTGGATCGAAAGGATCGATTGGCAATCGTAGCAATTAGCGATAAAGGCTCAGGGATCGCCCCGCAACATTTGGAAAAACTCTTCCAACGTTTTTATCGTGTGCCAGAAAGCAGCACGGTAACCAGGGGTACAGGTCTTGGGCTGTACATCTGTCGTAAAATCATCCAAACCCACAACGGTGAGATCACGGCCGAGTCTGTGCTCGGCGAAGGGACCACTTTTTATATCAAATTGCCTCTGGTCGAGAACCCCTGAGAGGCGCATCTGAACGAAGGAGGTCAGAATGGGAACAATCCTGGTAGTCGACGATGAGCCACGTTATCTGCGCTTAATGGAAGCCAACCTGATCACGGAGGGCTTTCAGGTCCTGAAAGCGACCAATGGGCAGGAAGCTGTGGATGTCGTAGTGGAGCGCCATCCGGAATTAGTGCTTCTGGATGTGATGATGCCTGTGCTGGACGGGTTCGGAGCCTGCGAGCGCATTCGTGAGTTCTCCAATGTGCCAATCATCATCGTGACCGCCCGTGGAAGCGAGCAAGATCGCGTGCGCGGGCTGGATCTGGGGGCGGATGATTATATCGTCAAGCCCTTTTCCGCCACCGAGCTATTAGCACGCGTGCGTGCAGTGCTGCGCCGCGCCCAGCCGGCCGCAAGCGCTTTTCAGCAATCCGTGTTCACTCATGGAAACCTGCGGATAGATTTCGCCAGAGCCGAAGTGTTCAAGGATGATAAAATAGTGTTCTTGTCAGCGACAGAATATCGGCTGCTGTTGCAATTCGCACATAACATCGGCATCGTCCTGACCTCCGAACAGTTACTCACCGACGTATGGGGATCTGAATATCATGATGATAAGGAAATTTTGTGGGTGAGCATCTCTCGCCTGCGCCAGAAATTAGAAAATGACGTAAAAAATCCACAACACATCCTGACCCGCTCGGGGTTGGGTTACACCATGCCACCCGTGTGAACGACGAGTAGCATGCCGCGCGACGGCAGGAGACAAGCCATGTCGATCCATTATGACGATAAAGGTAAGTTCTTTACCGATATTATACTTAAGGAAGCAGTGCCAGTGCTCATCCAGACACTTACAAACCGAATTCATGGCAACATCTATGTTCGCCCAGGCGAGCGGATAAAGGATCAAATTAACCAGGAGGATATGTTCCTGGCTGTGACCGATGCGATCATATACGATCTATCCGGTGAAGAGCTCTATCATTGCGACTTTCTGCTGGTCAACCGGGCACATCTTATCTGGCTGATGCCGGAGGATCAGGAACAAAATCAAGAACCCGGGGATGAAGGAGCCTCAACTTGACCTTGCCTTCCAAACCAACGCCCGCGGGCGCACCGCGCGGGCAAACCATCGACCTGGCAAAAGTCAAAAGCTTTTTACTCAGCTCACTAACCAAGGTGATGGACAGCTCAGAGAACCTGTCCTCCGAGCAGCGTCGCCTGGCGACCCAACAAAACCTGGCGCAGATCTACGCACGCACCGGGTTGAACCTGACAAAGGATGTTCGGGAGAAGCTTATTAAGGAAGTTCTGGACGAGTTGAGTGGATTTGGCCCCATCCAACCTCTTCTGGATGACGATGAAATTACAGAGGTCATGGTCAATGGGCCAAATAATGTTTATGTCGAACGGCTGGGGAAGGTGATCAAGACGAATGTCACCTTCGAAAATAATGACCATATCCTGCGAGTGATTGATCGAATTGTCTCTCCATTGGGCCGGCGGATTGACTACGACCGCCCGACTGTTGACGCCCGTTTACCGGATGGCTCGCGCGTCAACGCGGTTGTTCCGCCGGTGGCGATCGATGGCCCATCCGTAACTATCCGCAAATTCAGCCGAGAGCGCCTTACTGTCAGCCAATTGGTGGCGATTGGCTCATTGACCGAATCGATGGCTGAGTTTTTAAATGCTTGCGTGATTGCACGCTTCAACATCTTGATTTCCGGTGGCACGGGCTCGGGGAAGACCACCCTTCTGAACATCCTTTCGGGGTTTATCCCTGAAGACGAGCGCATTGTAACAATTGAAGATGCGGCTGAGCTGCAGCTGCAGCAAGATCACGTGGTGCGATTGGAAACCAAACAGCCGAATGCAGATGGCAGCGGAGGGGTGACCATCCGCGATTTAGTGCGGAATTCGCTCCGAATGCGCCCGGACCGAATTGTAGTAGGCGAGGTGCGCGGCGGCGAAGCACTCGATATGCTGCAGGCGATGAACACCGGTCACGATGGCTCACTCACTACCCTGCACGCCAACGCGCCGCGCGATGCAATCTCTCGCCTCGAAACGATGACCTTGATGGCTGGCATCGAGCTGCCGATTAAGGTGGTGCGCGAGCAGGTCGCATCGGCGGTAGATTTGATCGTGCATCAATCCCGCTTGCGGGATGGCGCGCGCAAGGTGACACAGATCACCGAAGTAGCCGGCATGGAAGGCGATACGATCGTGCTGACAGATATTTACAAATTCGAACAAACCGGGGTCAGCCAGGAAGGTAATGTCTTGGGTGAGTTAAAGCCTACCGGGATCCGCCCGTTGTTCTCCCCCCGTCTGGAAGCTGCTGGCTTCAAGCTGCGCCCCGAAATCTTTGGAATTAATGTCGCCGAGATGCTGGTTCAGAACCGCCGTCCAGCGCGTGGTCGATGAGAGGTATAATCAAAGTTCGGTCGAATTTGTGAAACCGACCTTGAATCAATACGTTTTACAGGGAGAAACGTATGGCTATCAATCCATCAAACATGAACCAAAAGTCGATCATGATTGGTAAGCTTATCCATGAAGCACGCCGGAAAACCAATCAAAAAGCCGAGGACTGCGCACAGGCAATCGGAGTGAGCACTGAGCAATTCAAAGCCTACGAGCGTGGTGAAAAACCAATCTCCCTTCCGGAGCTAGAAGCTGTGGCTTATTTCCTGGATGTGCCAATCGAGCATTTTTGGGCGCGCGAAACCGCAGCGCTTGGCAGCAACTACCGGGCCCTCTCCGATATGGATAAATTAATCCCTCTGAGGAACCGCATGATCGGCGCGATGCTGCGCCAGGCGCGCCTGGAAGCTGGATTGAGCCTGGAAGCACTGGCGGCGAACACAGAAATCGACGCAGCCCGGTTAGAAGCGTTCGAGGTGGGTGAAGAGTCGGTTCCAGTACCTGAATTGGAAGCCCTGAGCGGGATGCTGCAACGCTCGATCCGCGAGTTTCAAGATCTCCATGGACCGGTCGGTATCTGGAATGCCCAACAGCGCGCGCTACATAGTTTTTTGCAATTGCCGTTGGAGATGCAGTTGTTCATAACGAAACCCGTTAATCGCCCATACCTGGATCTCGCAGTGCGCCTGAGTGGTATGTCGGTGGATAAGCTGCGCGCGGTGGCAGAAGGATTGCTGGAGATCACATACTGATGGCTGAAGCAACCTCCCCACAAAGGCTGGCAAAAGAAGGGAAAGCAGCCTACAAGCGCGGGGATTATCAAGCAGCGGCGCAAGCCTTCGAAGCAGCACGTCTTGGATACAAGACCATGGGCGATGAGCTCGAAGCAGCCGAGATGGCGAATAATTGCAGCGTGGCGTATCTTCAAGCCGGAGATGGTGAGGCTGCCCTGGCTGCCGTGGAGGGCAGTGAGACGATCTTTGCTCAAGCAGGTGACATGCGGCGACAGGGCATGGCTCTTGGGAATCGGGGGGCGGCGTTAGAAGCCCTGGGTCGCTCTGATGAAGCCATCGCGGCTTATCAACAAGCGGCTGAAATCTTGCAGCAAGCGGGGGAAGATCAGCTGCGCGCCCAGGTCATGCAATCTTTATCGATGTTGCAGCTACAGATGGGCCGCCAACTACAGGCGTTAGCCTCGTTACAGAATGGTCTCGAAGGGGTGGAACGACCGAGCGCCAGCCAGAAAATTCTCAAGAAGCTGTTAGATATCCCCTTCAATATCGCCACCGGAAAGAAATAATCATCTTATTGTTTGAATACCATGCTTATAAAGACGCGATCTTCCATTCGGAAAGCCACAACCAACGACCTACAAAAGCTAGCCAACCTGATCCACTTCGAAGCTCACATTCACCGGCACCTGGATTACAGACCTCCGCTCGATTGGGTTGGCGAAGAGCCTTTTCTGGTTTTGGAGCAAAACGACTCCATCATCGCTGCACTGGCGTGCCCGCCCGATCCACCGCAAGTCGCCTGGATCCGGCTTTTTGCGGCTGCTTCAAGAGTGCAAACTTCGCACGCCTGGGAGACTCTGTGGGCTGAGGCTGCGGCAAACCTGCAAGCCGCGCGCCAGCCCTGCTGGCTGGCCGCCATCCCCATGCAAAAATGGTTTGAAGATTTGCTCGTTAAAAGTTCACTCGAATATACTCACAGCATCACGATGCTCAATTGGGATAGCCAGCCTCTGCCTGAGCCGCCGGCCGACACCGGGTGCAACCTTCGCCCGATGACCTTTGATGACCTGCCGGAGGTTCAGCGAGTCGATCAGGCATCCTTTTCTCCCATCTGGCAAAATTCCCGGCCTTGCCTGGAGCTTGCTTTTCGCCAGGCATCGATTGCTACCGTGATCGAAAAAGATGGCCGACTGGTTGGTTATCAGATTAGCTCCGCGACGCCGATTGGTGGGCACCTCGCCCGTCTGGCAGTCAGGCCAGAGCAACGCGGTCATGGGATCGGATACCAATTATTGCACGATTTGCTCACACAGTTTATCCGCCGAGGGGCTCAAACAATAACCGTAAATACACAGAAGGATAATATCGCTTCGCTTGCTTTGTACGAGCGGGCAGGGTTTGAGTTCACTGGTGAAGAATACCCGGTGTTCAAGATGGATATTTCACCAGATCCACGCTAAGAAAATCGACCGAATCCGAAACCCACTCCTTAAATACCAAAAACCGGAAAATCGCCATGGAACCTGTTCAATTTTCAATTCGAGCGCAGGATGGTCTTAATCTTCACACAGTAGAGTGGTCACCCCAGGCTGAAGCCAAAGCAGTCGTTTGTCTGATCCACGGACTTGGCGACCACTGCGGTCGCTATGCCCATATCGCCGATGCCTTTAACCGGGCCGGATATGTCGTGCTGGCCTTCGATCTGCGCGGTCATGGAAAGTCCGGGGGGCCGCGCGGTCATACCCCCTCCAGCGAGGCGTTTCTGGACGATATTGACCGTCTGCTCGCGGAAGCGGAGAAACGCTACCCGGGGAAGCCGCGCTTTTTGTATGGTCACAGCCTGGGCGGAACACTTGTGCTGTATAGCAGCCTGCGCCGCGACCCGCAAATTAGCGGCCTGATTTCCACAGGTGCCGGATTGCACAGCCCCCTGATCGAGCAGAAGCTCAAAGTCGCCTTTGCCAACGCAATGGCGGTTGTGCTCCCTACCATGACCTTGCCGACCGGTCTCAACCCCGAGTTGCTCTCTCATGACCCGCAAGTTGTGCAGGATTACCGGGATGATCCATTGGTGCATTACAAAGCATCACTGGCCATGGCCAGGAGCACAATCCGTGCAATCCACTGGACCATGGAACACGCCACGGAGATGAAGCAGCCCCTCTTGCTGATGCATGGAGCTGCTGACCAGCTTACCTACCCCAGCGGAAGCCAGGAGTTTGCCAGGCGGGTACCTGGGAGCTGCACATTGCGTTTATGGGATGGCCTGTACCACGAAATACACAACGAACCAGAAAAAGAACAGGTAATCGCCGAGATGATCCGTTGGATGGATAACGAGCTTGACCGATAACCAGAATTTGACCTAAATTCCCCCTGGACAAATGAGGGTCATCGTGGCAAAATCGGCCCACATTCGAATAAATATCTGGAGCATAGCATGAGTGATAAGAAAGAAGGAATGAGCAAGCGTCAGGCAAGGAGGGAAGAGATCCGCCGGAAGGAGCGCCAACAACGCCTGCTTCTTTTTGGTCTGATCGCGGCAGTCGCGCTGGGGATTGTCGCTCTTATTGTCGTACCAGCAATACGGTCTGCGAATTCACCGGTGGGTGAGTTTGTAAAAATCACTCCTGGCGCGTACACTGCGGTGGAAGGCACAACCATGGGCGACCCGAACGCCAAAGCGAAGATCGAGGTATTTGAAGATTATACCTGCAGCGCGTGCAAGGTTTATACAGATTCGATCGAGCCACAGGTGATTAAGGAGCTGGTCGATACCGGGCTGGCTTATTATGTCTTTTATCAATTCCCATTTCTGGACGACCGCGCAGCCAGCAAGGATTCCGATCGGTCTGCCAATGCCGCGCTTTGCGCCGCCGATCAGGATCGCTTTTGGGATTATACGAATCTACTGTTTGCCAACCAGACCCATGTGGCTGAACAGTTTAGCGATAAGCGGCTGATCGCGTTCGCAGATTCAATTGGACTGGACAAGGCTCAGTTCGAAGCCTGTTATAATGACAACCGATTCCAGAGCCAGATTAATGAAGATTTGGCATTGGGTAGAGACAGGGGGATCACGGGCACACCCACTGTGTTTATTAATGGCGTAGACATTGCCCCGGGTAAAGTGCCTACGTTCGAACAGATGCAACAGGCGGTCCAGGCGGCAAACGGTAACTGATCACCAGGGTAAAGGTTTATCACGGGGCTGGAGCCTGTCTCCGGCCCCGTTCTTTATTAATTCTGGCGTGCTAATGTGGGCGAAGTAACCCCAACAGCCTGGTTCTCATAAAGCTCAAGCGCGAAACATAAAGAGGAGAGCCGGTTCAGATAGCGCAGCAGCTCTGGGTTTTCGATCAATTGTTCATGATATAGACGAACAACCCTTCGCTCGGCGCGCCGCACTACCGTGCGCGCCAGAGCAAAGGCAGCTCCAGCGGACGAATCGCCCGGGAGGATGAAATCCTTGGGCATCTCGACCTGGTTGCTCAGAAGGTCCATTTGCTCTTCCAGCCACTTTACCCTGGAGGCATTTATCTGGCGGAACCGGGCAGCATTTTCGCGTGTGGCAGCTACTTCCGCCATCAGGTGATAAAGATCGCGCTGTATCGTCAGGACCAGCGCCGAGCTACGCTCCCCACGACAGGCAGCCCGGCCAACCCCTAATGCAGCAACAGCTTCATCGATCGCGCCGATTGCTTCGGTCAACGGGTGGTATTTAGGTACTCGCCCTTCACCCAGCAGGCCGGTATTTCCATCATCCCCTGTGCGGGTATAAAAAGTCGGCATGCTTATTTCTCCCAATCCAGGATCTATTCGAAACCATTTCCCTGTGGAGATTATAACCTGCACCAGTCCGAATTACGATGTATAATGGAAATGGAAGAGCTCCCAAATATGCATGGGACGAACTAAATAAACCAACCGGAGGACTGGCATGCAAATCCTTTGCTATAACTGCCACAAGCCATATGGATTGAACAAGGAAGCCGTACACGCCGCGCTGGATCAGATGGCCGCGGAAAACCTGAACCATTATGATGCTCCCTGCCCTCATTGCCGGCGCGTGAATCGTGTCTCGCGCAAAGAGCTTCAGCGCGCGGCGCCAGACTGGAAGGCCCAGCCTGTGGAGAGGAGAACGAATGGATAATACGCGTCGCTTCAGCTCGCCGGGTGAGCTGAAAGCCGCTTTAGGCACGGAGCAATACATCGCCAGCGACGAAATCGCCACCATTATGTACCTCAGCCAGGAGCTGGGAAAACCACTTCTGACCGAAGGTCCGGCTGGGGTGGGTAAGACGGAGCTGGCAAAAGCAATCGCTCAGGCTACCTGTCGTGAGCTGATCCGCCTGCAATGTTACGAGGGTCTGGACGAGACCAAAGCGTTGTATGAGTGGGAATACGCCAAGCAATTACTCTACACGCAGCTTCTACGCGACAAGCTCCATGAGACTCTATCGGGGACGGATAATCTGAGCGCGGCGGCAGACCGACTGGCTGATGAGGAAGACGTCTTCTTTTCTATGCGTTTTCTACTGCAACGACCCTTGCTCAAAGCGATCCTGAGTGAACAACCAACGGTGTTGTTGATCGATGAGATCGACCGCTCGGATGCAGAATTCGAGGCGTTCTTGCTGGAGGTGTTGAGTGACTTTCAGGTCAGCGTGCCCGAATTGGGGACTTTGGCGGCGGTGCATCGCCCGCTGGTAGTGCTCACCAGCAACAACACTCGCGAGTTGAGCGAGGCGCTCAAACGCCGCTGCCTGTATTTATTCATCGACTATCCATCCATCGAGCAGGAAATGGCAGTGGTTCGCTTGAAAGTCCCTGAGCTGAACGCGAAACTGGCACGCCAGGCCGTGGAGCTGGTGCAAAGCCTGCGCTCGATGGATCTACGCAAGTCTCCAAGTATCAGTGAAACGCTGGATTGGGCAAAAGCGCTGGTGGCATTGAACGCCCGCCACCTGGACATCCCGATGTTGGAAACCACCTTGAGCATCTTGCTCAAGCATGAGAGCGATCTACAGCGCGCCAAGCGCTGGATGCAACGTCCGTCAGGCAACACCCGGCCGGGAGAAGATTTCGACACGCGCCCGTCTCGCTGGCGTAACTGATCTGGGGTGATGCCAGGCGGCAGGGCTGTTTCTCGCTCATCGACGCCGGTTACTTATTAGAGGAGCTTACTGGTATGGAAGAGCGGATTGTCAAGTTCATTGCAGCTTTACGTGCGGCAGGCGTGCGCATCAGCCTGGCTGAGAGCGAGGATGCCTTCCGGGCGATCCACTATTTAGGGATCAAGGATCGCGAGATGTTCCGGCTCAGCCTTCAATCTACGCTGGTCAAAGACGCCAATAACTTGCCAGTGTATGACGAGCTCTTTCCCATCTTCTTCGGCGGCAACGAGATGCCGCCGATGATCAACCCATCGGATGACCTCTCGCCTGATGAAGCCCAGATGCTGGCCGAAGCCCTGCGCCAATATAACGACCAGCTGCGCAAGCTGCTGGATAAACTAACCAACGGCGAGCGGCTGAGCCCGGAGGAGCTAGAAAGACTTGCGAAGATGGTCGGCCTGACACAGATGGATAACCTTCACTACCGCGAGTGGATGGTCCAGAGGATGAAGAAAGCCCTTCATTTCAGAGAGGTGCAAGAAGCGCTGCAGGAGCTGGCGGAGATCCTGGGAAAACTGGGGATGGACAAACAGCGCGCCGAGCAGTTGACCCAGCTGATGCAGGCCAACCAACAGGTGATCGAGGATCAGCTCCGCCAGTTCGCCGGCCAGCGCATTGCTGAGAATATGAGCGACCGTCCGAAGGATGAGGGGATCGACTCACTGCTCAACCGGCCTTTTAACGCCCTTTCGGACCGCGATATGGAACGCTTGCGCAAGGAGGTGCAGCGCCTGGCGGCGGCGCTGAAAACGCGCGTCGCCTTGCGTCAAAAACGGGCCAAGTCCGGACAATTGGACGCCAAAGCCACCATTCGCGCAAATTTGAAGCATGCCAACGTGCCGATCGAGCTCAAGCACCGGGAGCACAGCCTGAAACCTAAACTGGTGGTGATCTGCGATGTGAGCACCTCCATGCGCTACTGCTCCGAGCTGATGCTAAGCCTGCTGTATCACCTGCAAGACCTGATCAGTAAAACATTCGCCTTTGCGTTCATCAACCGGCTAGAATTCATTACACCAGACCTGGTCGATCGAGATCCGCACGCTGCAGTGGCCCAGGTGTTGGAGCGTATGCCGGCGGGCTATTACAATACCGACCTGGGTAACAGCCTGGAGGATTTCCAGCGCGAACACCTGGGCACGGTCGACAGTCGTACCACATTCATCATCGTGGGAGATGGGCGGAACAATTATAACGACCCGCGCCTGGATATCTTTAACACCCTAGCCCATCGCACCCGTCGCACGATCTGGATCAACCCCGAAGCCCCGGGGCTATGGGGGAGTGGCGATAGCGATATGCTGAAATACGCGCCGAGCTGTGACGTGGTCCTGCAAGCCAATACGCTGGCGCAGCTTACGGCCGCCGTAGATCGCCTGCTGACCTGAGACCGGGATGATTTCGGAATTGGCAGGCTACCGGGAGGTCGAGCACACTGCCGATTGGGAGCTGGAGGTATGGGCAACGGACATGCCAGGCTTGTTGGAGCAGGCCGCACGGGGCATGTCCCTTCTTTCCGGGATGAAATTATTTCCGGAGCCACGCCTTGTCCGCAGTCTGACCCTTCAAGCATTCGATTATGAAACCCTGATCGTAAAGTTTCTGTCTGAGCTGCTCTACTACGCCGAGCAGGAGGGGGTCGGGTTCGATAAATTTCAGCTTAACATGGATGGCTATGACTTGCAGGCAGAGCTTGAGGGCGCCCCACTGGCATCGCTCGACAAGGAAATCAAAGCCGTCACCTTCCACCGCCTGGCAGTGCATCAGACGGATGGCAAGCTCTGGATGAATGTTGTGTTCGACGTTTAAGAGGGAAAAGGGGGGTACGGATCAGGGCAACAATCCCCGTTACCCTGATCAATGGAGGTAATCGATGGTATCTCTACACGATCTACACCAGATCAGCCATTACGAGTGGGAGATTCCTAAATCCTATCGCCAGGATATGCGCGTGCCGGTGCGTATCTTTGCCACGCGGCGGTTGCTCGAGAAAGTGCTGGATGATAAATCGCTAGACCAGGCGGTTAACTCTGCCACGCTGCCCGGGCTGGTTGGGTATGTACTGGTCATGCCAGACATGCATCAGGGATATGGCTTCCCAATCGGCGGGGTAGCCGCGACGCGCTATCCGGATGGCGTGATATCACC
>Ga0154774_1101_pt4 | contig 35788 bp, 37 predicted proteins | sample Rifle2008BG16ft_FD_105782 | JGI IMG/M metagenome (GOLD analysis project Ga0154774, IMG submission 105782) | Chloroflexi bacterium RBG_16_57_11
TCCTGAAGAAACGGCGCGCCGCTTCGGGAGAATGGGCATCGGCCCAGGGTTGCAGGTGGTCGCTTATGACGACCAGGGGGGCTCGCTCGCTGCGGTGCGATTGTGGTGGATGTTGCGCTGGCTGGGCCACGAGGCGGCCGCGGTTTTGGACGGTGGGTGGAAAGCCTGGCTCAATGAGGATCGGCCAGTTCGTACCGGCAGGGAAACACGCCCGTTACAGACGTTTATCGCCCGGCCAGGTGAAGAGATGTATGTTACTTCCGATGAAATAGAAAAGTTGCGCAAGAGCCCGGATCACCGGGTGATCGACGTTAGGGCTGCAGAGCGTTATCGTGGCGAAGTCGAGCCGATCGATCCGGTCGCCGGTCACATTCCTGGGGCTTTGAACGCGCCGTACTCGAACAACCTAAACGACGAAGGCAAGTTTCGAACACCTCAAGAGCTTCGAGAATATTACACAAAGCTATTGGGCGATACGCCAGCCGAACGAGTCATCTTCTACTGCGGGTCAGGCGTCACATCAATCCACAGCCTGCTGGCGATGCACATCGCCGGGATGGGCGAAGCCAGGCTGTACGCCGGCTCGTGGAGCGAATGGATCGCCAGCCGCCAGCGGCCGGTCGCGGTTGGTGTTGAGCCGGGGTAATCTCGTTTTCCTTAGGGGACAAAATCATAAACCGGTGGGACCCCCGTGGTGGTGTCCAGCAGCAATGCACCTGCTTCAAGGTCACGTAACATCAGGTCAAAAGTCTCACCCCGCTGGATGATGTAGATGAATTGAGTTGGACTGAGCCATTGTACGTTGCTCACACCGGAGTTGTCGCCATCTAACGGTTGCGGCGGGCCATCCAGGCTTCCTGACCATGCCTCCTGGTTATCCCCCAGGGTGTAGATAAAACGCTGGCTATCTGGAGACCAGCTTTCAAAGTGCATCAGCGGGCCAGTAGCGTAAACCCACTCACCTTTACCGTCATAAGTCGTCAAGAGCAAATCACGGCGATTTTCACTTGGTTGACCGGTTTCGCGCATAAAAGCCAGCCGATCCAGGTCGGGAGAATAGCGTACCGGCTGGTCAAAAAACGGCACAGCCAGCACTGCGCCCTCCTGGAGCGGGTCGCCGCCTTCGGTGGGAATTTTCCAAAGTACGGTAGGCTGCGCAGGCTGGGCCAGTGATTCCACCGGGGGGATGGCAAGGCGCAAGAATGCGCCATCAGCCGACCAATACGGCATGGCATAATAGCGGTATTCGCTGTAGGTGAGCACCAGATCATACTGCAGTACGGGACGGTAATTGCTGCCATCGGCGTTGGTCAAGATCACCATATCCGGCCTGGAGATTGCGATCTGGCTGCCATTGGGCGAATAGACAAACTCTCCTCCCCATCCCGCCAGGAACAGGTTGGTGATCACACCGCTATCAGCGTCCACCAGGTTCAGGTCATCCAGCAGGCTCAGACCTGGTCCGTTGAATACTTGTTGGGTGTTGAAAGCCAGGCTGCGCGTTCCAGGTATCCAGGCGAAATGGTAAGGATTGATGGCCACAGCGCTCGGATCGCGCACGCCACCGCCGATCGTATCCAGATCTGTGATGCTGACCAGGCGGCGCTCATTCGTGCCGTCCAGGTCGATCGCCCAAAGCTCGGTGTGAAATTCGCCTGCCGGGCGAAGAAATGCAATCGTCCGGCCATCCGGTGAGAGACTGGGATTGTAGGCATCGCCGCTGGAGGTAAGCTGCTGGGTGTTTCCTTCTTGCCAAAGCCACAGGTTCCCATCTTTCGTGTAGACCACTTGCAAAGCGCCGGCTTCTGGGGTTGCAAGCCCGGGTTCCTGGGTTGTGGTCGGCTCCGCCGATGCCACTGGATAGGCCGACGGTTCTACCATTTGGCTCACCGTGGGAAGCTCCGGCTGGACGACGGGGGTTTCCTTAGCCCCGGTGTAGCGTGTCAAATTACACGCCCAGCCCAGGCAAATCACAAGCACAGCTATCATCAATATGCGAATACGAAATGAAGAGGGCATCATAGCTCCAAAAAACGCGACTCATCCAGTTTTTTTCGTAAGCGCTCTTCTTCACTCTCCTTAGAGGTCATTTCCTCGCCTTCGCCGTCCAGCTCCGCAGCTTCCGCTGCGCGCAGGATTGAGAGCGGTTGGGCGGCAAGGATGCTCCACTTGCCGCAGAACGGGCAGCGCTCGAGCTTTCCCACGGCATTCTCCCAGTCGTTATCCTTCTACAGACGCCCGGCACCATACCCTGGTTCCCGGGTTATTGTGTCAAAATCGGTACTGGAACCTTCCATACCTATCAGCGACCAGACCTCCTGTAAACGGAGCTGTAAGGTGTTACTTCCAACGGGTTAGGATTGTCTCACGCTCGAAGATCTGCGTGGACAGGAAGATCAAGATGATGTCGATGAGCAACAGAAATGCAGTACCGACCAGGATCAAATTACGGTTCAACACGAACAGGCCGGCCATCTGGCCAAAGAATATCGCCAAAAGCGGGACGATCAACAACGCGGTAAGTTGTTCGGCGACGCGTGGGTCGGTGACGCGCGAAGAGACGATCACGCTAAAGTTGACCGACACGAGAGCCAGCAACGGGCCAACCAGAAAGACCGCTGCCAGCCAGCGGATATCTACTATGGCGCTGTACATTGCCGGGTTACTGATCATGAGTCGCGCCCCCAGCGCAAAGATGCCAAAGGCGGCGTATGTCGCCAGCATCGCGGGCAGAAGTGCCGCCAGACCCTTTGCCACCAGCAGTTGAAGCGTAGTGATTGGTGTAGCCAGGAGCGGCTCCAGGGTGCGGCTGGTTTTCTCCCCCACGATCGAATAGGCCGAAATGGAGGCGGGGATTGCCAGCGGCAAGATCATGAACATGAGCATGAATTGGCTGACCATGTATACCTGGAAGCATTCGCCGCCGCTCATATCCGGTGCGCATAAAGCGTTCACCTGTTCTGGCATTTCGGCTGATTGCATCACCGCGTTGTCGCCGCGCATGGTAAACAGGATTACCAGTGGAATTGCTGTGAGCAATAAAGGCAGAAAGACCACCGAGAACAACACCATGCGGTTCTTGAAAACTTCGGCCCATTCTTTTTTGAGGATCGTAATGATTTTATTCATGGTCGCACGTATGAAAAAAAACAGCTAACCGTTCTTAACCAGGCGCAGGTAGACATCCTCCAGCGAGTGACGCAGCTCGCCAACGAACTGGATATCTGCTCCCGCGCCGACCAGCAGCCGCACAATCTCCGGGTTGTGCGCTTCCGGATCGTCCACCGTTACAAGCAAGCGCTGGTCCACGGACTGCGCATCATCGACATAGGGCAAAGCGGATACCAATTCGACCAACCCTGTATCAACGGCTCGAAGATGAAAAACGACCTTACGCCCAAAGACCTGGCGGCGCAACCGCTCGGGGGAGTCAACCACCAGAAGACGGGTCTTGAACACACCGATACGATCACACAACCGGTCAGCTTCATCCAGGTTATGGGTGCAGAGAAAGATCGTGCGGCCCTCTCGCCGTAGTTCAGCAATGAAATCGCGCACCAGATGGGCGGATTCGGGGTCCAGCGCGGCGGTCGGCTCGTCCAGGAACAGGATCGGCGGCTCGTGTAGCAGGGCGCGGGCGATGGCCAGCTTTTGCTTCATGCCTTTGGAAAAAGTTGCTGTGGGCTCAAAGCGCCGGTCCCACAAGCCAAGCATGCGCAGGTATTTCTCCACCTGACCGTGTACATCCTTGACTTCGTACAGCCTGGCGAAAATGCGCAGGTTATATTCAGCGCTCAGGTTGTCGTATAACCCCGGTGTCTCGGTTAGCACACCCACTGTGCGCCGAATTTGAGTATCCTGCTGCCCAACCGTATAGCCATTCACCACCGCCCGCCCGCGTGTGGGGGCGATCAGGCTGGTGAGCATGCGCACAGTGGTGGTCTTCCCGGCGCCATTGGGGCCAAGGAAGCCAAACACCTCTCCCTGGCTAACCTGTAGGTCAAGCCCATCCACTGCAATCGTAGAATCGAAATGTTTGGATAAATCTTCTGCAAGAATCATGAATTTCTCAGATGTCGTTTCCTTTCTTCTCCACAGGAGTGCAAGATCATTTTCATGCCATACTTTTGATTATCTTGCAGCACATGACGAATATAATCCGGGTGATTGACCAACAGGCCTGGGAAGAACATGAAACGAAAAGATATGATGTCACCGTACTGGCCGGTTGCTGAAAGCAAAAAGGCCAGCGAGTCCCGGCGGATCTCTCGCACGTTGCCAAAAATGGGGTTCCTGGGTAGGCCGGGAGGATACTCTCGTTTGACGATCATGCGGTCTAGTATACCCGATTCTGAATCACGGGTTTAGATGATAGAATCTGGAGGTATGACCGCCTCGACCATGCCCAATGTTTCTGATAACAATCCGTCGAGTGTCTTACTTGAGGTCATCCAGAAACATTACGCCAGCCTGTATCGCCTGGCTCTCGCCAGCCTGGATGATACACAGGCGGCGCGAAAAGCGACAGCGATCGCCTTCGCCGGATTCTGGCTGGAGGAAACCCGCCCCCCCGGGGCCGTCCCGGATCAACGACTGTACGAACTGGCCTTAAGAAACTTCCATAAGAAGGAATCCGGCCATCTGCCCGTACCGGTTGAGTTCGCCAATATCGAGCCGGACTCAAGCTGGATGCTCGAGCCTGCGATTGTCAAGTTCAACCAGGCAGTGGACCGGCTGGGGATCATCGAGCACCATTTGCTGGTGTTGGTGTATGTTTTGGGATGGCGACCAGATCAGGCCGGTGAGTTATTGGGGGTAAGCCAGAAAGCGGCTGTGTCACAGCTCTCGCTGTTCCACAGCCGTCTGTGTCCGCTGCTCGAGAAGGCCCCCGAGAGCGCCATCCCATCCGCAGGAGACCTGCCGGAGCTGCCTAAAGAGCTGGGGGCATCCGCCGATCGGCGTGCGGCAGCCATCCTGCAAGCCCGTTGGCCGGCCCCAGAGTTGACTGAAGCTGAGATCGATGAGCTAAGCAGACAGATCGAGATGCTGGCGGAGAGCATGCGCCAGCAACGAGTGACATCGACACCGTATCGCCGCTTAACCGTCGGGCTGGTTGCGGCTGCGGTGCTCCTGCTGTGTCTGACAGCCGGGCTGGGAGCCTGGCTGCTCAACGCCCAGGGATTGAGCACAGGGCCACAGAGAACGCCAACTGCAACTGCCCATGGGGCTTCGACTGCCTTCCCGCAAGTCACACTGCTTTCGCCGTTGACCCGCCGCTCCAGCGACGAAGACATCCGCCAGCGTTGGGTGGAAAGCCCCAGCTTGTGGCATAGCCTGAGCGCGGACGTCCAGACCTGGCGCTATGGACCGCTCAGTTATTATGGCCTGCCTCGCTCCTACCGGGACCAGGCCTGGATCTTACAACCTGACCAAAGTATCGTTCTGAATGGGCTGTTGGGAGAGCCACCAGGGCAGTCTTATCTGATCGCGCAAGATCGTGTTTTCCGGCGCAGCGCCGCGGAAGATGAAAGCCATAGCGAGCCATGGGACGGCTCATTGGAATCCCTGCTGCCAGGCGAGCCATTGAGATCGATGATCTTCCCGACCACCTCGCGCTGGGCAAGCCAACCCGGCGAATTCCGCCCAGTGCAGACAACCAGTCTGGCCGGGCGAGAGGCAGTGGTTTTCGATTGGACCAATCCCGGAGGGCAACGGGAAGCGCGCCTGTGGCTGGACGCCCAAACCGGGATCATCCTGCGAGCGCAAATCTTTGCTGATCGGGATGATCAAACCCTGATCGACGATTGCATGCTTACGAGCCTCGCTTTGGAGCGCAGTCAGCCACCTCCAGGTCTGGTCACCGGTGCTCGCTTGGGAAGGGCACAACCGGCCTCCGGCGACCCGGCCTTCTCAGCCCTACCGCCCACACCTACCCCTGCAGCTGTGCCTGTAGATCGCCCCAGCACGCCCATCAATTCTGCACCGCCCGGTTTTAATCCCACAGGAAGCGCTCTGACTTTCCACTTCACCCGAGATCCACAGGTAGCCAACGCAACAACAGATACTGCCGCCCAGCCGGCGGAGCTAATTGCAGATGGCTACAACCTGGGAAAAACTTTGTTTGGTCTACCATGGACGTTACGCTGCGACCGCTCACCAGACGGGCAACGATTGGCTTTCAATACAGCCAGCGATGGCGCCACGCCCGCGGATGACTCGGTACGCTGGTTCAATCTGAGCAAACCCCAGGCGATCTACCAGCCGCTGCCCGATCTGGAGGCCGTTTCTTTTGCTTTCTCACCCGATAGCCGTCGCCTGGCTGTTGCAGGACAGGGTGGTGATTATCGCGACAGCGGAGTTTACCTGGTCGATCTCGGCACCGGAGAGAGCCGCCTATTGTTGGCCGTTGACCAGGCTCACAGCCTGGTGTGGAGCCCGGACGGTGAATTCCTGGCGTTGATTGGAATACCCGAAGGTCAGGAAACCGAATCGATCCTGGTCCTGCACGTGCGCACCAGCCAGCTCGCTTATCAAAGCCCGCCAGGAGCCATAGACCAGACTCCAGCCGATTCGCCGATCACTGCCTGGGGAACCCCTTTCCCCGTCGAGATGGGCGGAATGGATGACTGTGCAGCACCACCCCAACCATAATGCCCAAATATTAAAACCTATCTGATGTATAGTTAACATTATATTTGGAGAGTTATAGTATAATTTTTGGCTGGCTAAATCAATGCCCGAGTCATGATGATGGTAACGCCGGGGCTCCCCCGGTGTTGTTTTATGTAATCTTATCGATCATCCTACTTACCACATCCTTCACCGGGTGTTTTCAGAAAGGCATTTCAATGGAAAAAGATGAATATCTGGATTTATATCATCAAATGGTCTTGATCCGCCTGGTCGAGGAGGCAGCCGCGCAGCTTTACCAGCAAGGAAAGATCGGCGGCTTTCTTCACTTATATATCGGCCAGGAAGCGGTTAGTACCGGATTGATTTCAGCGCGCAAGCCTCAGGACCGGGTGATTACGGCCTACCGCGATCACGGGGTGGCGATTAATTGTGGCCTGCCTGCCAACCAGGTGATCGCGGAGCTCTTAGGCAAGGCTACCGGCGTCTCGAAGGGCAAAGGCGGCTCGATGCACATGGCCGACGTCAGCAAGAATTACTGGGGAGGCCACGCCATCGTCGGCGCGCACATGCCGATCGCAACCGGGTTGGCGCTCGGCGACCAGTATCAAAAGAATGACGCTGTGACGATCTGCATGTTCGGTGATGGCGCCAGCAACATCGGCTATTTTCATGAAGCGCTAAACCTGTCAAAGGTATGGAAGCTGCCAATGGTATGGGTGTGCGAAAACAACCAGTATGGGATGGGAACGGCTGTCGACCGAGCCTCTGCGGTTTCTGAAATCCGCCAAAAGGCAGAAGGGTATTGTATCCCCAACGAGTGCGTGGATGGCATGGATGTGCTCAAGGTACGTCAGGCTGCCGAGGAGGCGATCGCTTTTGTTCGCTCCGGCAATGGCCCCTTTTTCCTGGAAATCGAGACCTATCGCTTCCGCGGGCACTCGATGGGCGATCCAGAGCGCTACCGTAAGCCTGAGGAAGTGCGCAAATGGCAGGAAAACGACCCGATCGGCATCTACCACCGGACGCTGGTCGACCAGGGCCTCGCCAGTGAAGCTGAGCTGGATCATCTAGAGGAGAAGGCGGAAGCCGAGACTGCCGCTGCGGTACAGTTTGCCGAGAATAGCCCGGAGCCCGAACCCGAAGCCCTGTTCGAGCACATCTATGTAGAGGGATAACAGCATGGCTAAGATAACAATGCGCGAAGCGATCTCACAGGCATTGTGGGAGGAAATGGAACGCGACTCGAGTGTGTTCATTTTAGGAGAAGAAGTAGGCGTGTGGGGGGGCACCTATGCGGTGACCAAAGGTTTTTATGACCATTTCGGCGGTGAACGCGTGCGAGACACCCCGATCGCCGAAGCGGCGATCGTTGGCGCAGCCATCGGCGCAGCGATGACCGGCCTGCGCCCCGTGGCCGAGCTCATGACGATCAATTTCGCCTTTTCAGCAATGGATCATATCGTCAACGAGGCCGCCAAGCTTCATTACATGTTTGGCGGGCAGTTCCTCCTTCCATTGGTGATCCGGACGGTGGGCGGCGGCGGACGGCAGCTCGGTGCAACCCACTCCCAGACACCGGATGCCATTTTCGCCCACTTCCCAGGTCTGAAGGTGGTCGCTCCAGGGACTCCCGAAGACGCCAAGGGCTTGCTCAAATCAGCCATTCGCACACAGGATCCGGTTCTGTTCATTGAACACGCTACCCTATACCAGACGCGCGGCGAGGTGCCGGATGGCGATTACACTACACCGATCGGGCGATCAAAGGTTCAGCGACCGGGGCGGGACGTCACCCTGGTCACATATAGCAAGATGCTGGAAATCTCGAACAAGGCCGCCGACCAGTTGTCCAAAGAAGGCATCGAGGTCGAGATTGTCGATCTGCGCTCCTTGCGCCCGCTGGACATGGGGCCGGTATTGGAATCTTTCAAGCGCACAAATCGGGCAGTAATCGTTGAAGAGGGTTGGCGTTCCTTCGGGGTCGGCTCTGAAATCGCCTCCCGGCTGTATGAAGAAGCCTTCGATTATGTGGATGCTCCAATCCAGCGTGTGGCACAGAAGGAGGTACCCCTGCCGTATAACCGGACCCTGGAGCAAATGGCTTTACCGCAGGTGGAGGATGTCATCCGGGCGGTCAAGGAGGTGGTGTAATGGCTGAAATCGTCACCATGCCCAAGTTGGGCTTTGATATGGCGGAAGGCACGCTGGTACGCTGGGTCATCCAAGAGGGCGAGCCAGTGCAGAAAGGCGCGGTGCTGGCAGAGATAGAGACAGATAAGGCAACCGTCGAGGTGGAGTCGGCCTTCGATGGGATCATCGCCAAACATCTGGTCCCCGCCGGAGAAATCGTTCCGGTGAATACACCCATCGCAGTGGTGGCCGCTCCGGGAGAAAGCGTGGAGAGCGCTGCCGCAGCAGCGCCACAGGCGGAAGGCACTCCGGCAGCCCCAACACCTGCCACGCCGGAGCCAACCACTCAGCCGGCCAAAGAACCCGAGCCGTCTGCCCCCGCAGAGCAAGGTCAGCTCCCCGGAGGGGTCAAAGCTTCGCCGGTGGCGCGGCGCATGGCTGAAGAGACGCGCATCAACCTTCAGGCTGTACCGGGCACAGGACCAGGTGGTCGAATTGTCAAACGCGATGTAGAAAACTACCTGGCTGCGCCCGCAGCCAAAGCTGTTCCGGTTACTGAAGCTGCCGCGGCCGCAGCTCCCGCTCCCATTGCGACAAAACCTACGCCAGCGCCCATCCCGCTGGCGCCGCTGGCTTCCGCGCCGACGCCTGCCGATGAGATCGTGCCGTTGAAACGCTTGCGGGCGGCGATCGGCAAGCGCATGCTGGAAGCCAAGCAACAGGTGCCGCATTTCTATGTCACCCATGAGTATGACGTTGCGGCGCTGCTCGACCTGCGTAAACAGGTCAATGCCCTGCTACCCGATGAAGAGAAAATATCGGTCAATGATTTCGTCCTCAAAGCGACCGCATTGGCGTTGCGCCAGTTCCCCAACCTGAATGCCTCGCTGCAAGGTGACCAGATCGTGCGCCATGGCGCGGTCAACATTGGTGTGGCGGTCGCAGTCGAAGGCGGCCTGCTGACGGTGGTCTGCCGGGAGGCCGACCGAAAGCCACTGCGACAAATTGCGGTGGAGGTTCGCACGATGGCAGCCCGCGCCCGTGGGGGAAAAGTACGCCCTGAGGACATCGAAGGCTCAACCTTCTCGGTCTCCAACCTGGGCATGTTCGACGTCGAACAATTCTCCGCCATCATCAACCCGCCAGAAGCCGCCATCCTGGCGGTGAGCTCGGCGCGAGAAATCCCGGTGGTCAAAGAGGGGCAGATCCAGCCGGGCTGGAGGATGAAAGCCACCATCTCCGTCGATCACCGTGTCAGTGACGGCGCCGAGGCGGCGCGCTTCATGCAGGCGCTGACCGCTTACATCGAGCAGCCGTTACGGTTGTTGGTTTAGCTGAATCGTCGTACAATAAAGTAGCTGACAACCCAGGCTTGAAACGCCAATGCCCGCGCATTTGCATTGGCGTTATCTGCTTGTTTTTCTAAGAAACGAGGGTCTATGACGGACGAGCCAAACCAATTGCCGCCATCCAGCGAGGAAGGAACTCCCCAATCCAGAGCCTCCTTACTGGCGCGCCTAGCAGTGGGTGCGATTTCCTTCGGTCTGGATCTGCTTGACACTCAGGTCGCCAGCACTTCTTCTTCTCCGAGTGAAGAGGGCGCTCAAAGCCAGTTGATAGCAATCATGCCGGTTGAAGAGGAAGGCCAGCCATCCGACGCCCTCATGCGCCCTGGATCGGTTTCGATCCGCGCCTCTCAGGTCAGCGTTCCTACTCCAAGCGCTCCGCCTCGCGCTCGATCGCAGGCGGATGTCGATATGCAAAACACCCTGGTCGGTATGCTGATCGCATCAGCCAAGGGTGTAGATGGCGTGACCCGCCGGTTGGACCGGATGACCCGCCTGGCAGGCCAAATGATCGATCCACTTGTTTCCCCTGTGGTCGACAGCAAAGCCTTCCGTCCATTCCGCCAATCCTGGGAGGGAATGGTCGCGCGCGGCCAGGAAGAAGTCGACAACTGGAGGCGCCTTGGTGAGGAAGAAACCGCCCGCGGCCAGGAGCTATTACAAGATGTGACCATGTCTACGGTAAATGCTACGATTGATTACATCACCGTCCAGCCCGAAGTCACGGAACTTGTTACTCACCAAACAACTACGATAACATCTGAATTACTCACCGTATTCCGTGGATTGCTTTTCAACCTGGATTTCATTTTCGAAGGCCTTCTACGCCGCTTCCTGCACATGACCCCTCGCCGCGAGATACCCAGCCCATCGCGCGAGATCCGCGAGCGCGGAGTGACAGGCTTTATCCAAATACAGGGAAAACCGGATATCGATGCCCCCGGTAGCTGGGCAGGATACTATGCAGGCTTCGCCAGCCGCACAACCAGCCTGGCGATCGATTTGACCCTCCTGGCGATCGTGATGACCTTCGTGGCTTTTTTCACTCAGCAAGTATTGGATATCATGCGCTCAGGACTCAGCCTGTTACCTTTCAATTTTCCATTGAAGCAGCTTATTTCAGGTCTAGAACCAGGTTCGAATTTTGTATTCTCCTCGATTTTGTACTATAGCGTATTCGTTCTGTATCACACAATTTGTTGGTGCATTGCAGGCGCCACAATCGGGGATTTTGTGGCCGGCATACGTCTCGTCACCTTACAGGCAGATTTGCTTAATCCGTTGCGCGCCTTTCTGCGGGTCACCATCGGATATTCTTTGTCCTTCCTACTGTTCGGCTTTGGCTTCCTGATGGTGCTCTGGACGCCAAGACGACGCGGCTTGCACGATAATTTATTTAAGACCGTCAAGGTCTACTCCTGGAACGCTCATCCCTCAGATCGGTTGCTCAAACGCCTGGCCGAACAAAATATCCCTGAGGAAAATTCAAACTCGAAGGCCGGCGAATAAATTCCTCCGGTTTTTGACCTCGAGCGCCAGGCTAAGTAGTCCGGCATCTGGATACATCCTATCTGCATCCCGAAAAATGATCGCCGTCATCGATAAAACTCGCTATGCCAAGTTTTGAATACGACCAACGTTATCTGCAAGCAGGCATCGAGCAACTGGAGGCGTATCTTCTTGCCAGGGATCTGTACTGGCCGATTGGGATCAATCCGCCGAAGGGCGAACCGCCTTATGCACAGCTCACCCCGGGAGGCTTACTGCTTGCACGTCAGCGGTTAGAGTCGACCGTCGAAACCCCGACCCAGCAAGCCGATTTAGCCCGCCTGAGGCAGCGCCTAGAGGCAGTGTGCAGGCAATGGCGCACCGCCTGGGGCAATAAAGCCCGTCAGGATTTCCACGCCCGGCTGAAGTTATGGCGAGATTTTCTCGAAGAATATCGCGAAAAACCTTCTGCACATTTCGATCGCTACGGCTATGAAGTTGGGCGGCGCGTCCAGCTTCACTTGCTCGCAGGAGAAGCCATCGATCTCCCGCCGGCCGAGCTTGAAGCCGTCAATGGCCTGGACAAACTCTTGAGGGCGATCTTCCGACCCGGCTCATTTATTTGGGAAGCTATCCTGATTTCGAGTTTTCCGTCACAGACCTACTGGTATCTGTACGGAGCATTGAAGGAAGAATCGATCGAGGCGTCGTTGTGAGATTACCTCGCTGGTCGGTGGCGCCAGCCGACGTCATCGGCGCGCAACGAAAAAACTTCCGTTACGTACAGATCGACGCCATCGCCATCGGGCTTACCAGTGCGGCGGCCCCATTCCTACCTGTTTTCCTGGCCCGTTTGGGCGCTACCAATTTCCAAATCGGCCTTTTGACTGCTCTGCCTGGCTTTACCGGCTTGCTATTAGCGGTCTTCATCGGTCGTTTCCTCCAGAACAGGCGCAACATTGTGCCCTGGTTCAGCGCTTCCCGCTTGCTGGTTGTATCTGCCTATGCTGCTACAGGCCTTGCCCCCTTTATTGTTCCCGAAGACTATCTGATCGTGACGATCCTGGCAATCTGGGCACTGGCGACCATCCCGCAAACCTCGCTGGCAGTCTGCTTTTCGGTGGTGATGAATGCAGTCGCGGGCCCGGAACACCGCTTTGACTTGATGAGTCGCCGCTGGTCCATCCTGGACCTGACAAACGCAGTCATGGTCGCCATCGCCGGTCAGGTGCTCGAGCTTTTCAATTTCCCAATGAATTACCAGGTGGTCTTTACTAGCCTTTCCATTGGTGGCTTGCTCAGCTATTATTTCTCCAGCCGCATCGCCCTACCGGATAGCCAGCCTCCGCCTGCCTTGCCTGGGCGGACAATCGGCCAGCGCGTTAGGGAATACTTTCGACTCGTGCTGTCTCAACATGATTTTATCAACTTTTCTGTCAGGCGTTTTGTCTTCCAGTGCGGAATGCTGCTGGCAACCCCATTGATACCTATCTACTATGTGCGAGAAGTTCAGGCCAGTGATGCCTGGATCGGCTATTTTAGCACCGCCCAAACGGCCACTTTGTTGGTGGGGTACTTCTTATGGCCGAAGCAATCCCAACGCCGGGGCTCACGCTTTGTCCTGCTGTGCTCCACGCTCGGCCTGAGCCTCTATCCCGCACTGGTCGCCTCGACTCAAACCGAAATTCTACTTGTTTTACTCGCCGGCCTGGCTGGTGTGTTCCAGGCCGGCCTGGAGCTGGTCTTCTTCGACGAGCTGATGAAGACCGTCCCGGTTGAATATAGCGCTACCTTTGTCTCGTTGGCGCAAAGCATGACCTATTTGGCAACCATTATTGCACCCCTTGCAGGATCCTGGCTTTCTGATCATATCGGGCTGACGGGCGCTCTGCTCATAAGCACGTTGGTCCGACTACTCGGATTTGCTTTGTTCACGGCACCCGGACTGGTTCGTGGCCGTCGTGGCGCGGCACGATTAATTCATACACAATAACCGGGAAGGTTATCCATGACTAAAAAAACACGCAGCGAGATGGAAGATGAGTTTTCCAAGGCAATGATTCGTTTTGAAAAGGATTATTTCGGCCGGGGATCCGTGGAAGCACGTACTTATATCCTCCATGATATGATCCTGGTGCGTTTACGCGGAATCCTAACCCCTGCGGAACAGACGTTGGCAGAAAGCCGAGAGGGGATGTTGATGGTGAAAGACACGCGCCGCCAGCTCTTCGAAACCGCCCGGCCGCACCTGGTCGAGATGGTGCGCCAGATCACCGGCGCCCGCATGATCAGCCTGCATTCGGATATGAGCACAAGCTCAGGTGAGCGAATCGTGGTGCTTATCGTCGACACCAATTTGAGTAATCCAGGATAGGACTCCTGTCTGTATCTCGCCTCCGGTAATGACCGCTCATTGGATGCATCATAACCTCTATCCAGAAAGCCGGTTGCTGGCAAGAAATTTACTTGTAAGAATCATATAAGAATCCTGTACAATATATTGACACCGCGCAATCCTTTTGGTATAAATTAATGTAATATACTTGGCTGATTGGGAAAATAGCGCAGGCTCTGGCTTCTGTTGATCGATAAGAAGCCAGCATGGGTTCACAAAGCGGTGGACCTTGCTGGCGTTTCAAGTTCGTAAGCTAGATTTATTCTTTAGCGGTGTTCGATCAAGCATATGAGTACCAAAGGTGTGAACGATGAACGCAAATATTAAACTAGGACGGATTTGGGGTATCCCAATCGGTTTACACGCGAGCTGGTTTATTGTTTTTGGTCTGGTGCTACTTTCATTGAGCACAAGCTACTTCCCTGACCAATATCCGCAGCTCTCCTCTGGATCGCATGTTATCCTGGCAGCCATCACAACAACCCTACTCTTCGGGTCCGTGCTACTCCACGAGTTAGGGCACGCCTTAATCGCCCTGCGTAATCGCATCCCGGTAAAGGGCATCACACTGTTCATCTTCGGCGGTGTCGCACAGATCATCCGAGAGCCGGAAACTCCAGGAGCTGAGTTTCGCATTGCCATCGCCGGTCCCCTGGTAAGCCTGGGATTGGCCGGGCTATTCGGGGGGCTTTTCCTGATCAACCAAAACCTACCGTTCCTGGCAGCTCCCAGCGAGTATTTGATGCGGTTGAACTTTATGCTGGTATTGTTCAACATGATCCCTGGTTTTCCATTGGATGGCGGGCGTGTATTGCGCTCGATCCTGTGGAGAATTACCGGCAACCAAAGCCAGGCTACTCGTATCGCCTCGCTTGGTGGGCAGGTAGTCGCCTTTGGGTTTCTCGGCCTGGGGATTTTAAGCCTGTTCACCGGGCAATTCACGAACGGTCTTTGGCTGATCTTTATCGGCTGGTTTTTGCAAAACGCCGCTGCATCGGCCAACCAGCAGACACGTGTACAGCAAAGGCTGCGCGGCGTCATCGTAGAACAAGCTATGAACCGTGATCTGGGAATTGTCGCCCCGTTAACCCCGCTCAGCCAGGTAGTTGATCAAAGGGTACTGCAAAACGGCGAAGCTGCCTTTTTCGTGACCGAGTATGATGGGCGAACCGCCGGGCTCATCACCTTGCAGGACATCACCCGAATACCGCAGACACAGTGGCGCTATATGACGGTGGGCCAGGTGATGACGCCGATCCATCGCCTCCTGCAAGTGGACGCTGGGGCGGAGTTAATGGCTGCCTTACAAATGATGGAAGAAAAAGACGCTCACCATGCGGCCGTGGTGCGGGACAACGACACGGTTGGATTGCTGTCACGAGAGCAAGTCATGCGCTACCTGCGATTGCGCGCCGAGCTCGGCGTATAATTCTGTCCGCCGTGCTGGTTTCTATCGTACGACCTTTGGATTGAGCCAGTCCTGACTGAATTTTTGATCATGGAATATCTGGCGACTCGACGAATGTTGATGCCGCCAGATTGCAAATTAATAAGAGGAGGCATAAGCTTTTGACCCCATTCCTCCAGCTTTCCTTGGCACTTGCGATCTTGATTGCAGCTGCCAAAGCCGGCGGTTACCTTAGCTACCGGCTTGGGCAGCCCTCGGTCTTGGGAGAGTTGTTAGTCGGCATCCTATTGGGCCCTACGCTGGTCGATATCCTCCACATCCCCTACTTCACCGATCCACACCTGCCCGAAGTAATCCATCAAATGGCAGAGGTAGGTGTACTGCTGCTTATGTTTCTCGTCGGTTTGGAGCTGCACATTTCCGATCTGGCCAAGACGGGCAAAGTGGCGGCTCTCGCCGGTATACTGGGTGTGATCCTGCCCCTGATCATGGGTTTTGGAACAGGTAAAGTCTTCGATTTACCCAACACCGCAGCAATATTCTTAGGCCTGATCCTAGCGGCCACCAGCGTCAGCATCTCTGCCCAGACTCTGATGGAGCTAAATGTCCTGCGCAGTCGGGTAGGCATCAGCCTGTTGGGGGCTGCGGTGTTCGATGATATTTTGGTCGTGCTGGGCCTGTCACTGTTCACCGCCTTGGTGGTAACCGAATCGCCGGGAGGTTTGGCCACTGTGCTGGGTGTCCTCGGGCGCATGGCGCTGTATCTCGGCCTGGCAGCCGCATCGGGGTGGGTGGCGCTGCCCAAGGCCAGCCGGCGGATTAGCAAACTGCCGGTCAGCCAGGGATTGATCGCTTTTACAATTGTAACCCTCCTGCTATACGGCTGGGCGGCAGAGGAGCTAGGGGGCATGGCCGCCATCACTGGAGCTTTCTTGGCAGGCCTGTTGTTTGCACGCAGCCCGGTCAAGCAGCGCATCGAAAGTGGCATTACTGCCTTGGCTTATGGGTTGTTTGTACCCATCTTTTTCATCAACGTCGGCCTGACGGCGGATCTGCGCGAATTACTGGGCGACACTTTTTGGCTGTTCGCCATCCTGGCAGTTGTAGCTATGCTTGGCAAAATCATCGGCGCTGGTGCAGGGGCGTTTCTTGGTGGGCTTAGCCGCCAGGAATCTTTACAAGTTGGCATTGGCATGATGTCACGCGGCGAGGTAGGGTTGATTGTCGCAACCGTAGGTGTTGCCCAGGGGTTGATCGACGAGGTGGTCTTTGCGGTAGTGGTTGGCGTGGTGATTATAACGACCTTGTTGACGCCGCCGCTCCTGCGAGCTTCTTTTGCAAATTCGAAATCATCAGCAGACAGGTCCAAACCAGAAAACAAATCAGCGGCCGAAGGAGAGCTAGAATGAGCTACCTGGTGGTTTTGATTGTCGATGATCCAGACGATTGTGCAGGAATCTTGGATGCCTGGAGCGAGATAGGCGTCAGTGGCGCCACCATCCTGGACAGCACCGGAATGGGACGTTTAAAAAAAGCCGGTCTGATGGATGACTTTCCGCTTTTACCGCGGCTGGAGGATTTCTTAGAGGTGCGAGAAGAGCCGCATCGCACGATTCTGTCAGTTGTCGAGAATGAGGCACTCGTGGACAGGATGGCATCCATCGCCCAGCACATCATTGGCGATCTGGATGAGCCGCATACGGGCTTTTTATTCGTAGTACCCGTGCTGAAGGCTTACGGTCTGGGACGGAAATAATGCAATAAAAAATGGGAGTGGTGAGCAACGCGCACCACTCCCATCAGGATTTTTCTAGGCTATGACCGGTACCTGCGGCAGGCTGGCCATCGCCTCACGCACCGCTTCAACGGGATAATCGTAATCCACCAGTTTTCCATCGAAGTAAGCCTGGTAAGAAGCCATATCGAAGTTACCGTGGCCGGAAAGGTTGAACAGGATCACGCGCCGCTCACCCTTCTGCTTGGCGTCCAGCGCCTCGTCGATCGCAGCGCGGATGGCATGATTGCTTTCCGGAGCCGGTATGATCCCCTCGGCGCGAGCAAACTGCACCCCGGCTTCGAAGGTGGCTAATTGGGGCACCGCTCTGGCCTCCAGATATCCGGCGTCGTATAACGCGCTGAGGCTGGGAGCCATGCCATGGTACCGTAAACCGCCAGCATGGATGGGAGGTGGGACAAATGCATGTCCCAAGGTGTGCATCTTCACAATCGGAGCCATCATGGCGGTGTCGCCATAGTCAAAGGTGTATACACCTTTGGTCAGCGAGGGAGTGGCAGTGGGCTCCACGGCTAGCAGGCGGGTTTTCATGCCCTCCAGAAGGTTTCTCCGCAGGAAAGGATAGGCTATGCCCGAGAAATTCGACCCGCCGCCTGCGCAGCCGATCACCACGTCCGGGTATTCACCCGCCATGTCCATCTGCTTGAGGGCTTCTTCGCCGATCACCGACTGGTGCAACAGCACATGGTTGAGCACCGAACCCAGGCTGTATTTTTTCGCTCCGCCTGATGTGGCGGCGATCTCCACCGCCTCAGAGATGGCAATACCGAGCGAGCCCGGGGTCTCAGGGTCATCCTCCAGCACGGAACGACCAAAATGGGTATGCTTGGTGGGGCTGGGGAACACCTTCGCGCCGTAAGTCTCCATCATCAGGCGGCGGTAAGGCTTTTGATGATAGGATACCTTGACCATATAAACTTCGATATCCAGATCGAAGAAGTTACCCGCCAGGGCCAGCGCTGAACCCCATTGTCCGGCGCCAGTTTCGGTGGTCAGCGCCTTTGTTCCGGCGATTTTGTTATAGAACGCCTGCGGGATGGCTGTGTTTGGCTTGTGGCTGCCGGCGGGTGAAACCCCCTCATTCTTATAATAGATGTGCGCCGGGGTGTCCAGCATCTTTTCCAGCCGGCGGGCGCGGATCAGCGGCGTCGGCCGGTAGAGCTTATAAATCTCGCGCACTTCCTCTGGGATCTCGATAAAGCGCTCGGTGCTGATCTCCTGCAAGATCAAATCCATCGGGAAAAGCACCGAGAGGAAATCAGGCGTCACAGGCTCCTTGGTGCCCGGATGCAGCACCGGAGCTGGCGGCACCGGGTTGTCGGCGTTTACGTTGTACCAAAACTTGGGCAGGTCAGCCTCACCGAGTAAAAAGCGTGTTTCGGAAGAATTCTTGGTGGTCATGGGTCTCTCCTTTAGATAAAACATCATTATGTTGGATGAATTTGCGAGCTGCGCTTCGATGTTTCAGGGGAAACAAAAACGCGCTCGCCCGTATTGGGGACGAACGCGCTGTCCGTGGTGCCACCCCGGTTAGGCTGGCTGCCCTACCAAACAAAACCCCTGCCGGTGTTGCGACAGGGGGGAAGAGGCCAGCCTCACTCGTTGCGGGTACGTGCGATTGCTCGCGAATACCCTTTACCCAGATAACGGTGGCAATTCCGGCACAGGCTAATCGGCAATCAGCTTTTCGCCCTGCGACTCCGAGGTCCATTCAACGCCAGCGTGCGTACGGGCTTGCACCGGTTCCCGCTCTCTGGAACGCCAATTTCGGCGCCTACTCGTCCTCTTCACAGTCTTTATAGATGTAATTGTGTTGGATTATATGAAAAAGAGAGGATTTGTCAAGGGCAACAGTCAAATCTTAACGATCTTCGACATGGATCGTGATTTCCATATCCCGGAGGATGCCCTTAAACAGATCGGGGTTGCCGTCTCCATCATAATCCGCTGCATCCGTGACAGGATGGTCGACTTTATTTATAAAACGGAGCGTATGATCGCCTGCCTCCAGGTAACCGTAGTCATACGACCAATCTGCTCTCCAGATCATTTCGGGAGTCTTACCCATACAAGCAGTAGCAGATGGTCCGGCAGGAACTTGGAATATCGGCCCCCAATATTGAGAGACTTCGCCCTTCGATCCAAATAGTGATCCGCCATCCAGGATGAATTCCAGGTAACTCGCGGTCAAGTAGCTCTGGACATTGCCATGGTGGCAAGCGCCCCATCCAGATGCAAACACAATCCACTGGTCGGATTAGACAGTCTGGCTGGAGTCCCAACGATTTGGATAAATCACTATGATGTCCTGGCCGTCTTGGGCCGATGCCACCGACGATACCATGACAAAGCTTAATAAAACCAAAATCGCGATCATCGTAATTTTCTTCATCGCATCCCTCCGCTGCGAACTAAATTTCTCAAAAAACCGTCCCAAAATTAGTTGTAAGAAATGTGGTTGGTCTCAATTCGTTTTTGGTAGCACCTCCTGAATAAGGTATAGCATAATTGCATGCTGTAGTCAATCGATTTCTCGCGATTTTACGGTCACCACCCTCCCGTGCGAGACAGGTTATCCCCAGACATTAAACTGGCTTGCACTACCTTTGCAAGACTTGATAAGTAGATCCATACTCGTTCATTTCATCCGTCCCTTGCTCGCTACGCTCGATCCCCACCCACGCTGTTGCATTAAAGGGAGGGAAGAACACATCACACCCCGCCCGGGTGTGCACGGTGGTCAGGTAGATGCGATCTGCCAACGGCAGCGCCTGGTCGAAAATTTCTCCCCCACCGCCGATGAAGGTTTCCTGCTCGCCTGCCCCTCGCGCAACATCCAATGCCGCCTGTAGTGAGTTCACCACAATGCATTCCGGACAATCTTTTGGTTGGTATGAAGTGTTGCGGGTAATGATGATCATCTTGCGTCCCGGCAACGGGCGGCCGATCGATTCCCAGGTCTTACGCCCCACGATCAGGTGATGACCCATCGTCAGCGCTTTGAAGCGTTGCAGGTCAGCCCTGAGATGCCACGGGATCTTACCATCTCTGCCGATGCCCCGTTCTTCATCCATAGCAACAATGAGAGAAATTAGCACGGCTAAGACTGTCCTCCACTCATCCGTTTCAGCCGGGATCGTTAGTCCCGGCTACAGCGACAGAATTGGCTGCAACACAGCAGCTCAGATGGATACCGCGGCCTTAATGTGCGGGTGGGCTTGATAATTCAGCAGCTCAAAATCCTCGAACTGGAAGCTAAAGATAGACCGGACCTCCGGGTTAAGCCTGATCTGTGGTAAAGGGTACGGCTGGCGCGTGAGCTGCAAACGGGCCTGGTCCAGGTGATTGCGGTACAGGTGTACGTCACCAAAGGTGTGGACGAATTCGCCCGGCTGCAGGTCGCACACCTGCGCCATCATGTGAGTCAGCAAGGCGTAAGAGGCGATGTTGAATGGAACACCCAAGAACACATCTGCTGAACGCTGGTAAAGCTGGCAGGAGAGACGACCACCGGCGACATAGAACTGGAACAGCGCGTGGCATGGGGGCAATGCCATGGAATCCACCTCACCGGGATTCCAGGCGCTGACGATCAGGCGGCGTGAGTTGGGATTCCGTTGGATCTGCTCGACCACTTGTGCAATCTGGTCTACAATGCGCCCATCGGCAGTATGCCAGGATCGCCACTGGCTGCCATAAACCGGACCGAGCTCGCCTCTTTCATCCGCCCACTCATCCCAGATGTGGACGCCGTGTTCCTGCAGGTAGCGAACATTGGTTCCGCCCCTCAAGAACCACAGCAACTCATAAATGATCGATTTCAGATGCAGCTTTTTGGTGGTCAGCAGTGGAAAGCCATCCTGTAGATCAAAGCGCATCTGATAGCCAAAAACAGAAAGCGTCCCCGTGCCTGTGCGGTCCCCTTTTCGTGCGCCATGCTCCAAAATGTGTTGTAGCAAATCCAGATACTGCCTCATCGTCGCTTGCCTCGGCTTTATTTTACTCGAAGTATCTTCTTTGCCTTCGAAATGTCGGCCTGGATTTGCTTGACCAGGGCTTGAATATTGGGGAAACGTTGTTCATCACGCAGCCGTGCAATAAATCGGAGCGTCAGGTCTTTGCCATACAGGTCGCCTGAATAGTCCAGCAAATGCGCTTCAAGGCGCGGCAGGGCTTCCTGTTTCTCGAAGGTTGGGCGGACTCCGATGTTTGCAACCGCCCGCCGGGTTTGCCCATCCACGCAAGCCAGACAGGCATATACGCCGCTCTTAGGCAGTAAACGCTCCGGCCATACCTCGAGGTTCGCCGTTGGGATGCCGATCGTCCGCCCACGTCCGTCTCCGGCCACAACTTCCCCGTGCACCTGAAAATGCCGTCCGAGCAGTGCTTTAGCCAACTGTATATTCCCTTCCATCAAAACGGACCGGATACGGCTGGAAGACACCACCTGACCTTGATGCAGAATTGGGCGCATTACGTGAATGGAATAGCTTAATTCTTTACCCAGATTTTGCAGGAAAGGTAGATCGCCCTCCCTCCCACGCCCAAGGGCAAAGTCATGCCCGATGCATAAATGGCGCAGTCCCAAATGGTCGTAAAGCGCCTGTACAAATGAGCGCGCCGTTTGGCTGGCAAGCGTTTTATCGAACCTGAGTGTGATCACGTGATCCACACCCTGCTGACCCAAAAGAACTGCCCGCTCCTCCGGGGAGGTCAGATAAAACGGCCCAGATCGACCGCGCAGAACGATCGATGGATGAGGGAAAAAAGTCAGGACAACCGCGGGAGCGCCCGCTGCATGCGCTCCGGTAACCAGCTTGCGCAATATGGCCTGGTGACCTCTATGAACACCATCGAATGATCCAATCGTCAGCCATACGCCTTGCAGATGCAAGCCTTTCAGCGAGGTGTGATGCAGCATAGGGGTCCAGGAGCATTTAAGATTGGAAGAATACTTTACGTGGCTGCCACTCCTGGGTGGCGGCATCGACTTCCAACAATGCGACCAAATCGCCTTGTTGTGAGACGCCGCGCGCTAGACCACTATCTTCTGGCCCGGCCGGGATACGATGTCCGTGGCGAATCAGCTCAACCTGATCAGCGTCCAATTCAACCATCGGCCAATCGGCCAGCGCCTCGGCAGCAGGGATCAAATTTCGGTACCAGGTACCGGCCTCAAAGGATTCCTGCAATCGACGTAAAGGAACTGCATCTCTTAAGGTGAAGCGCCCGCTTTTGGTGCGCCGTAGCCCAACCAGGTGCGCGCCGGTGCCCAATTCTTTACCGAGATCATTCGCCAGCGACCGAACATATGTACCGGAGGAGCAGTAGACGTCGATCACTGCCTCCGGAGGTGCCCATTCCAGGATATCCAGGCTGAACACCTTAATGATGCGTGGCGCCAGGTCAACCTCTTCACCCTCGCGGGCCATATCGTAAGCTCTCCGGCCTTGCACTTTAACAGCCGAATAAGGCGGTGGTACCTGTTCAATCTCACCAATAAAACGCTGCAAAACTTCATCGAACCGCTCTTCGGTTATTTCATCCACATCTACCGTCGGGCTACCGGTGACGGAGCCTTCCGAGTCATAGGTATCGGTCGAGGCCCCCAGGCGGATGGTTGCCTGGTAGCGCTTGTCCGACGCGGAGACGTATTCGCTCAGACGTACTGCCGGTCCAATCAGGACGACTAAAACGCCCGAAGCGCGCGGATCAAGCGTGCCAGTATGCCCGGCTCGACGGATGCCAGTCCCACGACGGATGATTTGCACCACGTCGTGCGAGGTGAGACCGATCGGTTTATCTACCACCAGAACACCCGAGACAACATTTTTAACATCATCCTTGTCGTGGTCGGGTTCACCTCTCCTGTTGGTAGAATTAAAAGATGAGTCCCTTGGTTCAAACATGTTGTCCTCCATTCAACAATGAGCGAGTCATTTCCAGGATGGTTGCCTGTACTTCTTGCAGGCTACCCTGGATTTCCGCGCCGGCAGCTGCGGTGTGTCCCCCACCGCCCAGACGAACAGCGATTTTGGAGACATCGAAACCTGGCTGTGCACGCCAGCTGATTTTCACTCGACCATTGGGTTGCTCAACAAATATGATTGTTATGTCTGCGTCTTGTACCGTGCTTAATATATTAATTAAATCGGCGTCGTCACGACCTGGATACCTGGAAGTCTTGCGGTCATCCAGGGTCAGTGTCGTCCATAGCAAGCGCCCATTTCGCTCCAACCTTGACAGACCAGCACCCCAGAGCCGCATCGCTTCATAAGAGCGGTCAACCAATGCACGGCGATAGATTGTGGCGATATCTGCGCCCCATTCCATCAGATCTGCCGCCATCCGTAGGGTAGACGGTTTTACATTCGAAGTGCGAAAACCGATCGTGTCCGTGACCAGACCGGTCAGCAGGGCTTCGGCAATCGTTGGTGTGATCGTTAACCCCCAGATCGAAAGAAGATCGGCTATGATCTCCGCGGTTGCAACTGCTTGAACATCTACGAGATTCAAGTCAGCAAAGTTCAAATTCGTCGGGTGATGGTCAAGGTTGATGTCCACCGGTCCATGGTTTACCAAAACCGAACCCACCCGCTCGAGATCAGAACAATCTACCAGACACACCAGGTCAAATTCACCTTCGGCCTGTCGCCGGATCTCGGCAATGCCATCCAGGTGGCGGCATGAGGGTGGCACACCATCCTCGCTGATCATCTGTACTTGTTTTTCGCGCGAGTGGAGCGCCAGGCCTAAGCCGAGCAAAGATCCAATCGCATCACCGTCCGGACGAAGATGGCAAGCTAACAAAATCCGCTGTGCTGATTCGAATTTTTCAATCACCTGCCTGAACAGGCCGTCATCCAGAGGCATTTCCCTTATCCCCTAAACTCTGTGTGGTTGCAGGCGGCTCCACACCCTCACTTTGAGTTTCTACATGGAGTGAGGCAATCAATTGCTCGATTCGTTCGGCGCGTTCAAACGTCGGATCCCAGCGGAAGCGGAGACGTGGAAAGACACGCAACTCGACGCGTCGGGAAAGCTCACGGCGTAAGAACCCCTGGGCATGCTGAAAGCCTTCCTGGATTTCTTTCCAGCGCTCACCGCCTTCGAGCGCCGAGACGTATACATCAGCATAGGCCAGCTCACGATCTACTTTGACATCTGTGATCGAGATACCTTCGAGCCTCGGGTCAGATACCTCCTGCAGCAGCATTTCAGAAAGCTCTTCCCGTATACGATCGTTAATGCGCTGCAAGCGTAATTTTGAAACCAACTCTACTCCTCAATTTTTTCTCGCCTTAGCCCTTAAGCCACGCTAACCTTTTCAACAACGTAGCACTCCAGCCGGTCACCCACCTGGATATTATCGAAGCCCTTCAATCCAATACCGCACTCGAAGCCAGCACGCACTTCGCGGACGTCTTCCTGAAGGTGCTTCAAAGAGCTAATGGAGCCTTCATGTACCGGCAAACCATTGCGAAGCACACGCATACGTGCGTTACGTCGAATCTCACCATCGATCACACGGCAGCCAGCAATGTTGCCGACTTTCGATATGTGAAATACTGCTCGCACATCGGCGTGCCCAATGATTGTTACTTTTTCTTCTGGTTCTAACATGCCCTTAAGGGCTTTTTCCACATCTTCCGTCAGACGGTAAATGATATCATAGATTCGGATCGAAACGCCCTCGGCTTCGGCAAGTCGTCGCGCGGCGGAATCAGGCTGCACATTAAATCCAATTACGATCGCCTTGGAAGCAGCCGCCAGCATCACATCATTCTCACCGATGTTTCCCGTCTCGGCGTGGAGAATGTTCACTTTGATATCGCCTTTATTGAAATCATTCAACGACGATACGATCGGCTCTAACGAGCCTTGCACATCGGCCTTGACGATCAGACGCAGCTCACGGATCTCTCCTGCCTGGAACCGATCGAACAACTGCTCGAGGGTGACCGCGCTCCTGACAACCGAGGTCTTCGATCCCTTCGCCGCCTGGCGCTCACCGATCACCTCACGCGCTACCTTTTCCGTTTCGACTACCTGGAAGATGTCGCCTGCCTGTGGCACGTCATTCAGACCCATCACCGAGACCGGGGATGAAGGGCCGGCTTTGTGCAGCTTGCGCCCGCGATGGTCGAACATCGCCCGCAAGCGGCCGTGCGCCATCCCCGCCACAACCACATCGCCCACCTTCAAGGTGCCATTTTGGATCAGCAGAGTAGCCAGCACACCTTTTGCACGATCGCGTTCTGCCTCGATCACCGTACCAATCACTTTTCCCTTCGGATTGGCCTGAATATCCATGTTGTCCGCAATCAGCAGGATGGCTTCCAGCAAGTCTTCGATTCCTATACGACGCTTGGCAGAAATTGGCACAACAATCGTATCGCCATCCCAATCATCCGGCACCAGCCCCACCTCTGCTAACTGTTGCTTGACGCGATCACGGTCGGCATTTGGCTTATCGATTTTATTTAATGCTACGATGATCGGGACGCGCGCCGCTTTGGCATGCGCAATCGCTTCTCTCGTCTGTGGCATAACCCCATCATCCGCTGCCACCACCAGCACCACAATATCCGCACCCTGCGCGCCACGAGCGCGCATGGCGGTGAAAGCCGCGTGCCCGGGTGTATCCAGAAAAGTGATCGTCCGGCCTTTCAATTCGACCTGGTACGCGCCAATATGTTGGGTAATGCCGCCCGCCTCTCCCTCTGCCACGTTCGCATGGCGGATTGCATCCAACAGGGTTGTCTTGCCATGATCGACATGACCCAAGATGGTTACGACCGGTGAACGGACAACCAGGTCCTTTGGGTCTTCAACGGCGATGGCACGCCGCCACATAGGAATCTCACCTGTTTCTTCCTCTGCCCTCTCAGGGGTTTCCAACGCGGCTTCATAGCCCATTTCCGCCGCGACGATAGCCGCAGTATCGAAATCGATCTGCTGATTAATATTGGCCATCACACCATTTGCCATCAAGCTTTTGATGATATCAATCGGGCTGGATTGGATAGCTTGCGCCAGATCACGTACTGTAATCGTAGGGGGAAGTATGATGTTATTGACGCGACGCCCATTATCGCTCATAGGGCACCTCCTAAACTCTTGAATGACCGTCCGGCCCTAACGAGCGACTCGGGTGAACTGAATACGACTATACGCTCATAACAGGGCGGACAATTCGGCAGCTTGCCGCTCAGCATCTTGCCGCATAGCAATATGCCATCTCGAAGGGTGGGCAAAATCGCTGCCCTCCTTCGTCAACCACGCGTGGTAAGCAAGATCCAGGATGAACCGCTCCGGTGGAAAGCCAGGTGATCCCATCTGGCTATCCAATATGCCGCGCTTGATCTTGCACAGGCTCATCTTCCGGTAATGAATCCATATAAGCCAACAATAATTTGCGATCCTCTTCTGTCAGCTCAGTTTTTAGCGCATGAGATAGTGCGCCTTTTAAGCCGCGGTCCCAGCAGGAGCGTTGGTTGTGTAAATAAGCACCACGACCAGCCATCTTGCCTGAAGGGTCAACCAGGATGACATCCCCGGTGCGTACGATGCGGATCATTGACCGTTTTGGCAGCACCTCTCGGCAACCTACGCAGGTGCGCTGGGGCACATGTTTTCTACGTACCGTCTTCTTCTTTGGCACTAAATCTCCCTGAAACAGGAAAGATCAGGCTTCCCAAGAGGTTTCGTCCCATTCGCCACCGCGCTTGCGTTTCTTCTTGACTACCATTGCGTTACGATCGGGATCGAATTCCATCTCGACAAACTTCTTCTTCTTTTTCTTCTTCTTCTTATCGTCTTCATCTTCGAGATCCTCTTCATCCGAGGTCTCGTAGGTCAAGACATCTGGGCGCAGAGCGAACAACTGGTCGAAAGTGCTGGGTTCTTCTTCCTCAGCTCCCTCACCCGCAGGAGCAGCAACTGCTTCCATCGCTACAGCCTCTTCTATTTCAGGCTCTTCAACCACGACCGGCTCGACCTCCGGCGCAGTTACTTCTTCAAGCGGCACCTCGATCTCGACCTTAGCTTCAGCCACAACCGGCGTAACCTGGACGGGCTCTTCAGCCGGCAGTGCCTCTACCGCTGCGACTTCTTCCGGAAGAGCCTCAACCTCCGCCGGCGCTAACTGAGCCTCCAACCGGTCCAGAGAGGTCTGTAATTCTTGCATGGCTTTTGGACCCATTCCGCTCAACTTCCAGATCGAATCGGGGTCGAGTTTCATTTGAAGCATTAAATCGCCAACGGTCTGTAAGCCAGTTTCACTGATCACTGCGTAGACGCGATCAGAGACATCGAACTTTTCCAGGGGGATTTCAAATGCCGCCGCAGGGATGCTTTCCCTGGCCTGCACGACCCGCTCGTCCTCCACCTGCTCTTCATCCTTACGCTGGCGGATTACCCCGCGCTCAACCCGGTCTACAAACTGGGTCAGCAGGTAGTACTCTTCAGGTGTGACGGGGCGACCCTCGGCTTTCTTCGCCAGGATTGCCTCAACCTGCGGAAGCACATCCGCTTCGTGGCCAGAAAGCTCGACAAATTCCGGATCTTGCAAAAGTTTATCGCGAGCATCACTGGCTGCCTCGGGCAGGCTCTTGATATCGATGCGCCAGGCAGTCAGCTTGGCTGCCAGGCGGGCGTTTTGACCGTCGCGACCGATCGCCAGGCTGAGCTGATCTTCAGGCACGACTACGGTGGCAGTCTTGGCGCCCTTGGCAGCGTCATTCAAGAAGACACCCGAAACACGCGCCGGGCTTAGCGCCTTGGCGATATAAACAGATGGGTCGGCGCTCCATTCGATGACGTCGATTTTCTCATCATTTAGCTCGCGTACGATCGCCTGGATGCGCACACCACGGATGCCAACACACGCCCCGACCGGATCCACTCCAGCCTGAAGCGCGGCCACAGCTACTTTCGAGCGTTGACCTGGCTCACGTGCTATCGAGCGGATCTCCACCATGCCATGATAGATTTCCGGCACTTCGTTTTCAAGCAGGCGGCGTAAAAAATTTCGGTGAGCGCGTGAAAGGATAATCTGCGGACCGCGTGGCGTGGGCTTGACTTCCAATAGCAAAGCACGCACCCGGTCGTGTACGCGGAACCGTTCGCCAGGGATCATTTGCGTGCGCGGCATCGAGCCTTCGGCCTTCATTTCCAAGCCGAGGGTAACACCCTGGGCGTTAACTGCCTGCACCAAACCAGAGATAATTTCCCCTACCTGCTTACCGAAGTGATTAAACTGTGCGTCACGCTCAGCTTCTCGGATGCGTTGCTGGATCACCTGGCGCGCTGTTTGCGCGGCCACACGGCCAAAGTTCTTGGGGGTTGTTTCTACAACCACCATGCTGCCGATGGCGGCTTCTTCATCGACCTTAACCGCATCCATCAGGGCGACCTCAGTACGCTCATCTTCGACCGAATCAACCACTTCTTTCTCGGCGTAGATGGTAACCTTGCCTGTTTCAGAATCGATGATCGCATCCACACGCTGCGCGTTCGAAGCATTGACGTGACGACGGTAAGCAGAAGCCAACGCAGCCTGTAGCGCGTCGATCACCACATCCTTCGGTAGCCCCTTTTCTTCAATCACTTCGTTAAAGGCTAAGACGAACTCGTTCTTCATTCCTGATAATTCTCCGCCTGGAGTAATACTTGTCACACGATGCGTTTATATTGCCAATTGTGACGAATAACCTGGGTAACAAGCAGAAAAGTGGGGGATGCCCACTTTTCGTCAATGCCAGTAGCGTTGTGCGCTAACGACAACGTGATTATTTTATCATAGAAGCAATAGGAATGCAATATAGGCAGCCTTGATCTAACAAATTATTAATACCTGTTCAGGTGTTTTTCCATACGCCAGGCGGGCTCATGCACCTCACGGCGATTTCCCTGATCGTCAAGATAAGACCAGCGACCAGGCTCAGCAGCTACCACCTGGTAGCCATAACGTTCATAGAATCGTCTTGCATCCGGATTATCACGCCCCACGTTCAGCGTAACGAATTGGAAAGCACGCCCGGTCAGATCCCGCTCAACCGTCTGGAGGATGTGCCCGCCGACACCCTGGCTGCGATATTTTGGCCGGACGCGAAATCCATAAATATAGGCTCGAGAGACGCCATCTGCCAGCTCCTTGCGCGCGCTGTCAAGCTGGACAAAGACTTGACCGATGACGCCTTCGTTTTCCAGGTCACCCACCCATAATACAGCCTTACCCTGGCACGCGCTATGATAAATATCTCGGTACAGACGTCTGAAGTGCCGGTATTCGCCATCCCATTCAAGGGCTGGTAGATCATTCTGGATGACCTGTCGCACCAGCAATAGGTATAACCGTCCGGCGCCTGCTATAGATAGCGATGGGGGCACAAAAGTATGGTCGGTCACAAAGTGCTCGCTTCGGTGTGGACGATTTCTTTGCTTCGCAGGAGTTCATCTAACAGCGCAAATTCTTCTTCCTGCGAATGCACCTGATCATCCAGCCATGCGCCGCGCAAGGCGTTCAAAATCTGGCGGTAATGTGGGCCGGGTGACACACCACGTTTTTTCAACAAATGCCCGTCGGTGAAGGGCTGCATTTTTTGCCAGCGGGCGACAAAACTCTGGATTATGTTACGCAACTTTACATCGGAGGTAGCCAGGTAGAGGGCGTAGCATGCCAATGGCGGCACATCTTCCAGACGCTCGGTGATCAGGCTTGGCCGTGCTGACGCCAGACTATGCCGGTCACGCCATAGTGCGCAGGCTGCCAGGATGACTCGTGCCAGTTGCACAGGAAGCTTCAGGCGTCGCGCCACCCCATCCGCTTGTTCAGGCGCCAGCTCGATCAGCCAAAGAGTGTAACCAAGCTCCCTTCGTAGCGTGGTTGGGTCAACGCTAACCCCCCAATACACCTCAGGCTGAAGATTATCCAGTAATTCCAGGCGGGCATATAACCAATCGTCCCATGTCAGGCTGGCATGAATTGCAGCCAACAAATCCAGACTATGTAACCGGCTGATTACCTGCGGGGCGATGCTGGAGGTCAGGATTTGGTTCAGCTCATGGCGGATACGATCTCCGGATAGACGCTCGATTAACGAGCGCGCCTCAAGAAGTAATTGCATCGTTCGCTGCTCGATCCGAAAGGCGAAGCGTTGCTCGAAACGCGCAGCACGTAGAATTCGCGTTGGGTCATCGACAAACGACAACGAATGTAGCACACGCACTAACCCGGCCCGCAGATCCGAAAGCCCACCCCAATAATCATGTAGCTCGCCATAATGGCGCCCATCCAGGCGTAGGGCGAGGGTATTGATTGTGAAGTCGCGGCGGTGCAGATCTAGCTTGATGCTTCCGCGCTCGACGGTTGGCAACGCAGTCGGATGAGTATAAAATTCGGTGCGAGCAGAAACTAGATCAACGCTTTGAAGACCTTCCACTTTGATCTTGCCCGGATTTTCCCCATTTCGTTCGGCCAGACGCCATTTCGCCGTCCCGAAGCGAGAGTGTCCCGTCACCCGGCCGCCATACCGTTCCGCCAGGGCGCGCGCCAAGGCAATCGCGTCGCCTTCGACGACCAGGTCGAAATCCAAACTAGGTCGCTCGAGCAACAAGTCGCGCACGAAGCCTCCCACGATATATAAGGCAGCACGCTGTTCGTACGCCACCGTTGCAATGATCTTCAACAAGACCAATCGATCGGCAGGCAGGGCGGTCTCCAGACGGGCTGTCAGGTTGAGGCGACCCGGGGTCATCGGCTCAGGCGCCAGGTTCTTAAGCAGGTCAGTCCGGGTAACGATCCCCACGATTTCCCCACTCTGGGGTTCCACAACAGGAATTTGCCCCCAACCGGTTTCGGTCACCAGGCGCTGGACATGTTCGATCGCATCATCCGGCGCGACGGTATAACCGCCCACTTCCATCACACGGGAGACCGGGTAATTTAGCTTATGCGAGATTGTGCGATCCACCGCCCTGCGGGTGATCAACCCAACGACCTTACCATGGTCGACCACCGGGTAACCCTCATAGCCATAAAGGCGCATGCGTCGATGGGCTTCCTCGACGGGTGTATCGGGACGCAAAACTTGCGGGCCACGCGACATGATTTGCGCAACAGTAACCGCCGGATGAACGTACTCAGGTAACGTTTCGAGCAATTCGGCCAGAACGCTTTCCAGGTCGCGGCCGCGGATCAGGCAGGCCGCAGCCCGCTCGTGCCCCCCTCCGCCAAAGCGCGCCGCGACCGCGGCGACATCGATATGATCGCTCGTCGACCGGGCGATAAATTGAACCCCACCCCGGGTGGTAACCAGGACAAAAATTGCATCCGGATCCAGCAGGTCGCGCAGCTTGTGGGTGATGGAGGATAGCTCTTCATCCATGTGCTGGGCGTGTCCCGTTGTGACCACGATCCTGTGCCCCTGAATGTGGTGGGTTTGTGCGGAAGTACGCAGGTGGTCGTATAACGCTTGCTGGGCTTGAGAGAGTGGGTGGTTGAGGAAATCCGCTGCAATATTCAGGCTTGCCCCTTGCTCAAGGAGAAAAGATGCAGCACGCAAATCGCGCGGTGTCGTGCGTGTGTAGGTCAAAGAACCGGTGTCTTCATATATCCCTAATAACATCAAGGTGGCATGGATCGGATTGAGCAGTCCGTTGTGCTCCTGCAATTCTTCCACGAGCAATGTCGTGGTGGCGCCGATATCATGTGTAGTCACCGACCATTCAGCCGGTAAACTCTCGCGCACAGGATGGTGATCGATTACCTTTATCTCGGTCTCGCGGGTCATACCACGCACACTTACCATCGATTGTGTGTCTACCAGCAGGACTTTCTCGACCGGTTCGGCGGGCAAGTCGCGGGGATCGACAAACGGCAGCTCGGCGCCGTACAGAGCCAGAAAAGCGCGCACGTTACGATTTAGACGCCTCGGCAGAACGGGTATAGCCGTCTCGAGCAGCAGGTGTGCACCTAATAGCGAGCCCAGGGCGTCGAAATCCGCTTGCTCGTGTGTGAGGATGATCTCCATCAGGTTATTATACGTCAGAATAAGTTGCTTCGAAAAAGTGAAGCAACCGGTAAATCAAGCTTTGGGTTATATTTTAATGGGAACTGCCACATCCACCCAAGTATGGGATAATATCATGCATGAAAGAGCAATCTTCAGATTCTTTGGATCTTGAATATCTTTGGGAGGCCTTGCTGTCTCGCCGGTCTGGACAAGTGCAAGTGGCTTTCAACTCGTTAGATGAGGAACGAAAAGCCGCGGTCTACAGCCACCTGCAGCGCATGGCCAGCGAGCCGGGTTGGCATCCAGAGCAGCGTTTATCGGCTCAAGCTGCGTTGGATGCGCTGAAAAATGAGGCATAATCCAGTGGATATTCAAGAGCTCACACAGGCCATGCACGATTTCGTGCGCTCGCAAGGCTGGTACGATGAGAAAAGCCTCCGTCCGCAAACGCTACGCAACCTGGCGATCTCCCTTAGCCTGGAAGCAAACGAAGTTCTGGAACATTTCCAATGGGATGAGCGATTGAATAATCCTGAAGGATTCGCTGATGAGCTGGCAGATGTGGGGTTATATCTATTGCAAATCGCCAGTCTATCAGACATCGACCTGGAGCAGGCCATCCTGAACAAGCTGCAAAAAAACTACACCCGCAGGTGGGACGAAGATAATTTGAAATAAAATGATCAAAAATGTCACTGTGTTCGGCGGCTCACGGCCGGACGATCAAGGTTACGCCCAGGCACTGGAGTTAGGTAAATTGCTGGGAGAGGCCGGGTTTGCGGTTTTGACCGGCGGGTACATCGGCACGATGGAAGCCGTCTCGCGCGGCGCGGCTGAGGCGGGAGGCCAAGTCATTGGTGTCACCTGCGATGAAATTGAAGCCTGGCGTCCAACCAGCCCAAACCCATGGGTGATGGAAGAGCGACGCTATCCAACTTTACGCCAGCGGATCTCTGCCCTGATCGACGGTGGCCAGGCAGCGATCGCATTGCCTGGCGGGCCTGGAACGCTGACAGAGATCATGGAAATGTGGAACCTCCTGCTGATCGAGGTGATCTCACCGCGCCCGCTGATCCTGGTTGGCGATGGCTGGCGGGCGACGATCGAACAATTCTTCCGCTCATTCGACAGCTACATACCTGAGGAACAGCGTCGCTGGATAATTTTCGCCGACAGCGTACAGCAGGCTGTGGAGATGCTTACCCGGGGATAAATTAGATGCTGCGCATTTCTCTGCTTGGCGCCTTTCAGGTCGAACGCGATGGTGAGCTGCTGTCCGGGGACGAGTGGCGCGGCCGGCAGATGCGCACCATTCTAAAAATCCTGGCACACCGCGTTGGCGAAGTAATCCCCGCTGATCAATTCATCGAATTACTCTGGCCGGATGAGGACCCCACGGCTGCGTCATCCGCCAGCACTTGGGTCAGACCAGTGGCAAGGTCTAGCCCTAAGCTCATCGGTTCAAATCGATAACAGTTGGACAATCATTATCGAATCAGAATTCTTACTTTCTTTCCACCTCTGTTTTGAGCTTGCTTCAGCGTATCGAGTAGAGCCTGAAAGGCGGGTCGTGTATTTTCAGCTACATACCAATGCGTATCTTCACCCATCTGGGGCAAGAGGCGAACAACCTCTTCGACTGCCGGGAGCATTTCAACGATCGGCGTCCACGTCTTTTCTCGATCTTCCAACCTCTTCTTAAATTCCGCTTCGCTAAGCCTACCAATGATACGGCCCCATTCTGCTATGAACCGGTCATATTCATCGGGCGAGTAGAGCATGTCTTCACCGTAATAAATCTCCGTGAGGACCCGAAGATTGACACTGGATTGTTCTTCTAACCGTGAAAACCATCGCAGTTTTGGAGATCCTTCGCTGTGTGTAATTGCACTCGAATAAGGCTCTAAAAATGAAATTAGAGGCTTCCCTACATTGATGCCATTTTCTCTATCTATTGATAGCGATTCGCCATTGTCTACTTCGAGAAAAGCGAAAAAACCCATGCTTGAACCCTTTCGTTGCCATTTGGTTACAAATATGATATTAAGGATATATTCTGCCTCCCTCCTTAACAAGATATACCTGGTCAGTCAAAGTAATCCATGTCGTTTCTAGCAAGAAAGTTCGAGAAGGGTGAAGCCGAGCTTCTCCAATTACTCCGGTCAATGTTGCCCTATCGATCGCTCCACCCGACCACTTGACTTCAATATACCTTATCGTACCCATATTTGTTACCATCAAATCATACCCTTCGGACGTGGAATTCACTTCTTCCAGCTTACCCTGGTTATAATAATATATCGCTCGTTCCGATTCGAATTTTCTACCCATAATAAAATTGTAAATTTTTGCACTTTCAAGCTGGCTTATTAATCCCGGAATACCTGGAATGTAACTTATATATTCCAAGTCGTTCTTAATCTGCGATATTTCTCTCCCTGGATTATACGCACCTAATTCTGAGAAGTAGAAAATGTGCTTAGGTTCAGGTGTTTCAGGTGGTTTGGTTGGATTTTGGGTTCCGGAGAAGGCTGTTTTTGTGGGTCTGGTTGAACAGGCCGTGTATATAACCATTCAATCCAATTACAGGTTTGGGTTACTTCCTCAGCAACTTCGGGCGCATGTTGTGCCACAAGGACGGCGGTGAGTGAGGCGCCACCAAAGATCGCCAAACAGGCGAGGACGCCTGCCGCTTCGCCAGCAGGGATCGGACCATCTATAAGCGCCAAGGTGGCGAATAATGTCAAGCAGGCCTCTATCGGACCTTCACCAGTGGGGTCTGTATATCGAACCGGGTTCGAGTAGGCGTAATTCCACTGGTTTTGTGAAACCGGCCTGAAAATATCCCCCTCCCACACGTCCTTCGTCAGGAAACGGGCTTGGGAAGGCGAATACCACCTTGCTCTTAGATAAATTAACCCTTGACTTGTATACTCCCCCGTGAACCCATAGCTGCTCACCCCGCTCCCCGCACTGCTCATCACCACCCCATACGGCTGGTAATCCTTTGCCAGCGTCACCTCGCCGTCTTGATCCGCCAACTGCCTCACACTACCCAGCGCATCCCCCAGGAAATACTCCGCTCCGCCTGCGTCGTGCTGTGCGATCCGCCCTACGCCATACAGGTAAGTGTCTTGCCCATCCTGCAAGACCTGGGTCAGCCCACCCGCCATGTCTACTGTATAATCCGTCGTCACACCGTCCACCGTCTGCCTCAGCCTGTCTCCAAGCCCATTATACGTGAAACTGGCCGTGGTTTGCTGGCTGCTGGCTGTGATCAATTGGTTGGCGGTATTATAAGCGTACGTGTACACCCCATCGCTTTGCAGGTTGCCGTTATCATCCCAGATGTAATTCACCCCATCCACGTTGGTCAGCCGGTTGGCGTCGTCGTATTGATAAGTGTTCGTCCCCGACGGCATCTCCTGCGTCAAGCGATTGCCGACCGCATCATAAGTGTAGTGGAAATATGGCTCGTTGCTATAATTTGCTTCCCTCAGCCGGTTGAGCGGGTCGTAGGTGTAAGTGATCGTGATCGTCTCCCCCTCGGTCAACTCCATGGGAGCCGGTTGATCT
>Ga0154774_1083_pt1 | contig 34087 bp, 39 predicted proteins | sample Rifle2008BG16ft_FD_105782 | JGI IMG/M metagenome (GOLD analysis project Ga0154774, IMG submission 105782) | Chloroflexi bacterium RBG_16_57_11
CGTGAACGCTGCTCAGGCCCGCCGTTATTTCGAAGGGCATATTGATGCTGCCTTTTCTTTGCTCACGATGGTCAAATCCCGTTCTTGAGAAAGCCATGGTTCGACCCGATCTGCATCTTGTCGATTCTAATCAGTCTGGGTATAATCAGTATTCGTCCGGGCGGATAGCTCAGTTGGTTAGAGCACTGCGTTGACATCGCAGAGGTCGTAGGTTCGAGCCCTATTCCGCCCACTCAATCGAGCGCTTTTTAAGAGCGATGACCGGGATGAGTAGCCTGTCCAGGACCCGCCAGGGAGAGGAGATCAGTGACTGAAAGTCTCCTTCGAGAACCAGCAGGCGAATACCCCCCGCGAGCATGATCCCGAACCGGGCTGACCTCGCAGTAGGGTGAACGGCTGACCCCGTTATCGGTCGCCCAAGATGCTCCTCCAGCGGAGCGAAACTGGGTGGAACCGCGCGAGCGAGATAGTTGCTCCCGCCCCAGAGTGGGCGGGAGTTTTTTTTATTGTTCAGGAAAGTCGTAGGGGCGCATGGCATGCGCCCGCCACGCAAATTGGATTTCAACCAAATAAGGAGTGCAAGATGCCAGAACAACACAATGTACCCTATGAGGCAAGCGACCTGTACCGGATACGGCATTCGGCGGCCCATGTAATGGCTCAGGCTGTCGTTGAGTTATTCCCTGAGGCGAAATACACCATCGGCCCGCCGATCGAGGACGGTTTTTATTATGATTTCGACCTGCCACGCACGCTCACTCCGGAAGACCTGGCGGAGATCGAAAAGCGGATGCGCAGGATCATCTCAGGGGATCATCCCTTCGAGAGAAAGGCCGTCTCGGCCTCGGAGGCGCGCCAGATTTTCGGGAACCAGCCTTACAAGCTGGAGCTGATCGAGGGTCTGGAGAAAGGCGGGTTTGATGAATATGGCAACCCGCTGAAAGATAAGGTCGAAATCTCGATCTATACCCACGACACCTTTGTCGACCTGTGCCGCGGGCCGCATGTGGAAAACACACGGCAGATCAACCCGGCCGCGGTAAAGCTGATGAACGTCGCAGGAGCCTACTGGCGTGGGGATGAGAAGAACGCCATGCTGCAGCGCGTCTATGGCACCGCCTGGCACTCCCCCCAGGAGCTGGAAGAGTATCTCTGGCGGTTAGAAGAGGCCAGGAAGCGCGATCACCGCAAGCTAGGTAAAGAGCTGGGTCTGTTCTTCTTCTCAGACGATATCGGCCCGGGTCTGCCGCTGTTCACGCCGAAGGGTGAAATGTTGCGTTACCTGATGGAAGGCTATGTGCGCGAAACGGAGACACGCTATGGCTACCAACACGTCTGGACGGGCCACATGGTCAAGGAAGATCTGTATCGCCGGTCAGGGCATTACGACAACTACAAGGAGTCGATGTTCCCGCCGATGGTGGATGAGAACACCGTCTTCCGGCTGAAGCCGATGAACTGCCCCAGTCACATGACCCTGTACAAGGAGATGGGGCGGCATTCCTACCGTGAGCTGCCGCTGCGCTTTGCCGAGTTTGCGACGCTTTACCGCTATGAAAAGACGGGCGAGCTGAGCGGCCTGACGCGCGTGCGCGCCCTGACGCAGGATGACTGCCATACCTTCTGCACAGAAGAGCAGATCGGCAGCGAGTTTACCCGATCATTACACCTGATCCAGGAGGTGCTAGGACGTTATCGCTTTACCGATTACAAGGTGCGCCTCTCGCTGCGCGGCGAGGGCGGCAAGTACGTACAGGACGACGAGAAATGGTCCAAGGCGGAAGCTGCTCTGCGTAAGTCGATGGATGAGAACCAGGTGGAATACTTCGAAGCGACCGGCGAGGCGGCCTTTTACGGGCCGAAGGCGGATTTCCTGGCGCGAGACGTCCTGGGCCGGGAGTGGCAGCTCTCCACCATCCAGGTGGATTTTATCCAGCCCGCCCGGTTGGATCTGACCTATATCGGCGAAGATGGGCAGGAGCATACGCCTGTGGTGATGCACCGTGCGGTTACCGGGACGACGGAGCGCTTCATGGCGACGATCATCGAGCATTTCGCCGGCGCATTTCCGGTCTGGCTGGCGCCGGTACAGGCAGTCTTGATCCCGATTGCAGATCGCCATCTTCCTTACATTCAGGAAGTGGCGGAAAAGCTAAAAAAAGCCGGGTTGCGCGTCGAAGTGGACGACCGAGGCGAGCGCATGAACGCCAAGATCCGCGACGCTCAGAGGCAGAAAATCCCCTACATGCTGGTGGTCGGTGATCAGGAAGTGGCGCAGGAGCAAGTCGCTTTGCGCCTGCGCTCGGGTGAAAACCCAGGACCGATTTCATTGAATGACTTTCAGGCCCGTGTCCGCCAGGACCTCCGGGATGGAGTGTAGCTGAAGAGATGGTTTTTGAGGCCTTAAGGCCTCAAAAACCATCCTTAAGGAAAATTTAAGATTTGTCCCGGCTGTTGACGATTTGGATGTTTTTTGGTATCATGCCTGGGCTGAGTAAAAATCAGTTTACTTTAATTTTGAGATAGGAGTGTAATATCAGCGCATTAAACTATCGAGTGAACGACGCCATTCGCGTTCCACAGGTTCGCCTGATCGGCGCTAACGGCGAAAACGTGGGTGTGGTTTCGATCGAAGACGCCCAACGTATGGCCCGAGAAGCCGAATTGGATCTGGTGGAAGTAGCTCCTGCGGCTGACCCACCGGTCTGCCGGGTGATGGACTTTGGCAAGTTTGTCTACGAGCGTGCAAAGAAGGAACGCGAAGCCCGTAAAGCGCAAACCAAGATCGAGGTTAAAGAAATACGTCTACGACCCAAGACCAATGAGCACCATCGGGATTTCAAAGTCCGGGATGCACGCCGCTGGCTGCTGGATGGGAATAAAGTGAAGGTGCGCATCCGCTTCCGCGGCCGGGAGATCGATTATCTGGATATCGCCCTGACGGATCTAAAAGAAGTTGCCGAGGCGCTCGCGGATGTAGGCGTCGTCGAGCAGGCGCCAGCGCTGGAAGGGCGAACAATGTTGATGGTCCTCGCTCCAGGGAAGGCGCCGAAGAAAAAGTAAGTTCACTGCGCTGGTTTTTATTCTCGCTAATTCGAGTAGTTTGGCCTCCGCGGATGTTGGCAAGCTCCGCGGAATTTTGTGTGATGAGAGGAGTTCGACCGTGCCACGCAAGCAACCAGATGGAAAGTATAAGATCAAGACCCACAAGGCTACTTCGAAGCGTTTTCGGGTCACTGGATCGGGCAAGCTGATGCGTACCAAGATTGGCAAAAGCCACCTGCGCCGCCGCACGCCCAAGCGCACCAAAGCGCTGTTCCAGGAGATGATCCCCGTCAAAGGACGCGGGATCGTCAAACGCGTCCATCGCCTGGCTCCGTACATGAAAAAGGCGGACTAAGGGGCAATAGCCATGGCAGTAGCCCTGGCATTAGCCAGTGTGTGTCTGGCTTTACCTTCAATTGCTCATGGTGAGCAGAGTGGAAAAGCGCAGACTCGAAATCGTTTATCGATCAATTGCTTAAACCCAAGATGTAGTTGCAGCTGTTGGGTGCGCAAAACGGGCAGATGAAAGCCTGCCGGCGCCCAGGGGCTTGCAGGAGAGAGAACAATGGCTCGTGTAAAAACTGGACCGTATCGCCGCCAGCATCATAAGAAAGTATTGAAGATCACCAAGGGCCAATTTGGTACCCGCCACCGCTTATACCGGCGCGCCAACGAGGCCATGCTCAAATCCATGTGGTATGCGTATCGTGACCGGCGACAGCGCAAGCGCGACCTGCGCCGCCTGTGGATCGCCCGCATCAATGCCGCGGCCCGGCTGAATGGCACCACCTACAGCCGCCTGATCCACGCCATGAAGGATAATCAGATCGTGCTCAACCGCAAGATGCTGGCTGATCTGGCTGTGCGTGACCCGCAGACGTTCGCCGCGGTCGTCGCCCAGGCGAACGCCGCCTAGCGTAGAATACTTATCCAAAACACATCACAAGCCTTACACCCCTTGCTGAAACCCGTTTTCAGGTCCCTCACGGGAGCCGAGAACGGGTTTCTTGTTCATAGTATAATGCCCCTCAGTTTCACTCACCCGGGTTGGCGTAAGACTCTTGGAGGTTGCATGTCCGAGCAAAAAGGAAGAAAATTGATCCCCTCCGGGGGCGGGATTTTTAATAACCTGTCTCAGCGGATTAAGCTGATTTTTCGCTTGATGGGCGATAACCGTATCAGCCCGTTTCTGAAGCTGCTGCCGATTGGCTCGGCGCTGTATTTTGTCATCCCCGACCTGGCAATTGGACCGCTGGACGATGTGGCAGTGCTCTGGCTTGGGACTTACCTGTTTGTGGAGCTTTGTCCTCCGGAGATCGTCGAAGAGCATCTGGCGGCCTTGCGCAACCAGGCTTTGCCGGGCGTATGGCATGATCCAGACCCCGACCAGGAGGAAGTGATCGAAGGGGAGTTTTGGGAAAAGAAGAGCTAGTGAGTTTTCAAGCAGACCAGGGGACAGGGGGATCCAGATCCTGATTCGATGAACTCTTTTATTTGACAAAAGGTAGATTGGTTGATGAAACGAACCTTGCTGGTAGTCTTGATTTTAATGCTTAACGGCTGCGGTGGGGGGTCTGCTGGGCTCTCGCCTTCCGCCACACCTGCACCCACCACCGCCCCTGCAGTGGCGACGCCGGCATCCGCCACACAAACTTCGGCGCTGCCGAGCCCGACTCTGCCGACCATGCCGCCCGCTACCGTGGCGCCGACCGCCACGCTGTCTCCAACAGCGACGGAAACAACCCAGCCTTCCCCCAGACCTCCCCAGGGCCTGCCAGATCCGTCGGCTTATACCTGGCGACCGGTTGTCGGTGGGCTACAAAAACCGCTCGGGCTGGCTACGGCAGGGGATGGTACGGGACGGTTGTTTGTTGTCGAGCAGGCCGGGAGAATTCAGGTCGTTCAGAATGGGCAGATGATACCAGCGCTATTTCTGGATATCACCAGCCGGGTTGGCAGCCGGGCGAACGAGCAAGGCTTGCTCGGGCTGGCTTTCCACCCACGCTTTGTGGAGAACGGCTTTTTCTATGTTAATTACACCGACCTCAACGGCGATACAGTCATCGCACGTTTCCAGGTTTCGCCGGATGACCCCAACCGCGCCGACCCCGGTTCTGAAAAGCGCCTGCTTTCCATCCCGCAACCGTATCCGAACCACAATGGTGGGGCGGTTGAGTTTGGGCCGGATGGCTTCCTGTACCTGGGTTTGGGGGACGGAGGCTCGGCGGGCGACCCCCAAGGTAATAGCCAGTCGCTGGACACCTTGCTGGGTAAAATTTTACGCATCGATGTGGGCAATGGCGACCCGTATGCCATCCCGCCCGATAACCCGTTTTCCGGTGGTGGTGGCCGGCCGGAGATCTGGGCGTACGGGTTGCGCAACCCCTGGCGTTTCTCCTTTGACCGCCTGACCGGAGATCTGTACATCGGCGATGTCGGTCAAAACCAGATCGAGGAAATCGACTTCCTGCCAGCGAATGCGCCAAGTGGGGCAAACTTTGGCTGGGATTTCTTCGAGGGCTCGTCAGCCTATGAAGGGGCGCCGCCGGATGTTCAGATGATCCCGCCGGTGGCCGAGTACAGCCACGAGATGGGTTGCTCGGTGACCGGTGGGGTGGTCTACCGCGGCAGCCGCCTACCCGAATGGCAGGGGGTTTACCTGTATGGCGACTATTGCTCCGGATTGGTGTGGGGACTTGCGCGGGATGCCCAGGGGAGCTGGCTGAACCAGATGCTGTTTGAGCCTGTTGGTCAGGTAACATCGTTTGGCCAGGATGAGCAGGGGGAAGTTTATCTGGTTGACCAGGGAGGGATTGTGTATGTCCTCGAGGCGAAGTAAACGTTCTTTTCGAGCCTGGGTCAGTTTCGCTATGGGCAGTCTGGCGTTCATTTTTGCTTTTGTAGGATGCAGAACCTTTGCATCTTCAGGCGTTACACAGGAGGCCACCGATGTGCCAGCTATTCCGCCTGCCTCCGGCCTGGAGCCCACGCAACCAGCACCAGGATCTTCACCCCAGGCAGCGCAAGCCCGCTCACAGCCTTTGTCGCTGCCCACGCCCGGCGACCCGTCCCTGGCGCTGATCCCTGCCGCCCGCCAGGATATCAATACCCTCGAGGATCAAACGCGGTATTCAATCGCTTTGAATATCGACCCTTCCCTGCGCAGCTTTCAAGGAGGCGCCCGGGTCGAGTACACCAACCAGGAAGACGTCACGCTGGATGAAATCTATTTTCGCCTGCTGCCAAACGGGCATAAAAGCTATGGCAATGGGTCTCTGAAGGTCAGCGAAGTCCTGCTCAATGGGGAGGTCGCCCCGACTGAGCTTTCCCTTCAGGATACCGTGCTAAAAGTGAAATTGCCCGAGAGCCTGCCTCCCGGGGAGAGCGCCGAGATCGAGCTGGCTTTTGAGGGTGAGGTCCCGGTTGATTTCGGCGGCCAGTCCGAGCCAGCGGGTTATGGCATTTACAACCTGAGCCAGGATGTTCTGGCGCTTTCCGGCTGGTATCCAATCCTGGCGGTTTACGACGACCAGGGCTGGAACCTGGACCCAATCTCGGAGATCGGCGACTCGGTGTACAGCGATACAGCGCTGTATTCGGTGCGGGTATGCGCCTCAGACGAGCTTGCCCTGGCGGCCACCGGCAGATCGATTGCTGAACAGACCTCGGACGGCACAACCTGTACCCAACTGGAAAGCGGCCCAACACGCGACTTCTTCTTGATCGCCAGCCCGAGTTTCCAGGTCGACAGCCAGCAGGTGGATGGTGTTACAGTAAACGCTTATTCCTTGCCTGGGCACGCGAGCGCTTCGCGCCAGGCTTTAAAGATCGCTGCGGATTCGCTGCGTATCTACAACCAGAAATTTGGCCCCTATCCCTACGCTGAGCTGGATATGGTGGATGCACCGATGCGCAACGCCCTGGGGGTTGAATACCCTGGTGTGTTCCTGGTTGGCGATACTTTGTATGACGAGCCGGATGAGGCAGGGTTTGCCATCACCATCGCCCACGAGGCGGCGCACCAGTGGTGGTATGGCGTGGTGGGCAACGATGTTTTCGATTCGCCATGGCTGGATGAAGGGTTGGCCACATACTCCTCAAGCCTGTACTATGAATTTGACCGATCACCTGAGTTTGTAAACAGCTTGTTCGACTTCTGGCAACAGCGCTACGATCGCTTGAAAAAAGAAGGTAAGGATGACCAGATCACCGCCGGTCTGGAGTATTTCGAAGATCAGGGGGCCTCGAGCGTCTATGGTACAGTGGTATATATCAAAGCTGCGCTCTTCTTCCGCGCTTTGCGCCAGGAGATCGGGGATGAGGCCTTCTTTACCGCCTTACAGCGCTATTATCAGGAGCATAAATACGGGGTTGCTACGCCGACCGACCTGCTGAATGCCTTTGAAGAAGCTGCCGGGAAATCGTTGGAGGCTTTCTATAACCAGTGGCTGTACACGCCCGAAAGATAAGCCAAGGAGTCCTTTGGTACTGATGAAAAAACCAGCATACTACTGGATGTTTCTACTTACGTTGGCGTGCATAGCTGGTTTATTGGCAGCCTGTGGCGCCGCGCCTGCCCCACAAATGGCGGGGACGCCGGTCGCTCCGGCCCAGCTAAGCCTGGCCACGACGGATACGCCGCTGCCTGCAACGATAACGACCCCTGTAGAAACGACTTCAATCGTTTCTACAGTTGCACCTGCTCTCACGGATACCCCGGAACCCAGCCCGACCCCGATGCGCTTTGCGGTGATCGGGGACTATGGCGAAGGCAACCAGGCTGAGCAAGATGTGGCCGATCTGGTGAAGAGCTGGAATCCGGAGCTGATCATCACGGTGGGCGACAACAACTACCCCAGCGGCGCGGCGGATACGATCGACGACCGGGTGGGTCGCTTCTACAGTGAATTCATCCACCCCTACACGGGAGCATTTGGCCCCGGAGCCGGGCAAAATCGCTTCTTCCCCACCTTGGGCAACCACGATTGGGACACCGCCAGCGCGCAGGCTTACTTTGACTACTTTTCGCTCCCCGGTAATGAGCGCTATTACGATTTTGTCTGGGGACCGGTGCATTTCTTCGCCATCGACAGCGACTCGCGCGAGCCGGATGGCGTGGCCCGGATCTCGCCCCAGGCGCAGTGGCTCCAGGAGCGCCTGGCGGCGTCCACCTCCCCCTGGAAGATCGTCTATTTTCACCATCCGCCCTATTCTTCGGGTTACCATGGCCCGGTGGACTGGATGATCTGGCCTTTTGCGGAGTGGGGCGCCTCGGCGGTGCTTTCGGGGCACGATCATACTTATGAGCGGCTGCTGGTGGGCGGAATCCCTTATTTCATCAATGGGGTGGGAGGCGGCCCGATTTACTATTTCATCCAAATCGATCCAAGATCACAGAGGCGCTACAATGACGATTATGGCGCCATGCTGGTTACGGCTGAAGGTGAAAAATTAACCTTTCAATTTATTACTCGTCATGGGGAAATGATCGATGAGTACAGTATTACACGATGAGATCGGCTCTGATCGGGCTAATTCCTCCAAAACACTCCGAAATTGGGTCTTGACAGCCTTTGGCATGGTGTGATAAACTTTCGATCGCTTAACGAAAGCTTAACTTTTTAGAAAGGACAGGTGCATTTCATGGTACAGAAGCAAACCACACTCAGCACTGCTTGCTCTGCCGCCGTTGACGGTGGTGCAGCTTTGCCTTCTCGGAGTGCGCCTGTTCCTCGCTAGGTTTTCATCCTGAAGGATCGACAGCCACGGGTGCGCTCCAAAGCCCGTGGCTGTTTTATTTGTGTGACCCGGTCACCCCAGCCCGCCGGTTTACACCAGCCACGGACCTGTTCTGTGGCTGGTGTTGGTTAAAGACCCGCTCCCTGGGTCAGGAGTTCGCAATGACTACGGCTGTACTGCTACACAAGACAACCAAACATTTCAGCATCCCGGGCATCCCGATGTGGAGCCATGCGGCGTTGCGCAACGGCAAGCCAGATAGCCCTGCCCAATTGCAGAGCCTGGTGGCAATTGACCGTGTCTCGTTCTCCATCCGTGAAGGTGAGATCTTCGGCCTGGTGGGGCCTAGCGGCTCAGGAAAGACGACGCTGATCCGGTTGATCGCCACATTGCTGCAACCCGACGCAGGGGATATCCGTGTGTTTGGCCATGACACAACTCGCCAGCCGATAAAGGTGCAGCGCCTGATCAATCGGGTTTCGGTTGAGGCCAGTTTCTTCAAGCAGCTTTCCCCGCTGGAGAATTTGCTTTACGGGATGCAATCGTATGGGCTGGATGAAACCGAAGCGCTCTGGCAGGTGGTGGAGATTTTGACCCGGTTGGGCCTGGAGCGGGGCGACATCCACTCACCCATGGAAGATCTGTCGAGGGGCAAGGCACAGAAAGTTGTCGTCGCCCGGGCTTTGCTCTCTCGGCCGCGCCTGTTGTTGCTGGACGAGCCCACCCGTGGACTGGACATGCGCGCTAAGTATGAAGTCTGGCAGATCGTTCGTGAGCTACGCGACCTGCATGGAATGACCGTGCTGCTGGCAGTCCCAGACCGTGAAGAAGTGGACGGCCTGTGCGACCGGATTGCCACGCTTGAAAACGGGCGGATCGTCGCCCTGGATGCCTCATCGAGCGTTGACCTGCAGGCAAAGGACACTTATCTGAGCATGCCGGAAGAGTCCCCGATTTTTGCCTGACGGACGAGCGCCCCGGTGGTTTGTGAAGAAAAAGTTTCATGTTAAGAGGTGGGCGAAAATCACCTCGCCCGCCTCTCACCCAGGAGGAATATAAGATGAGGATCGATCAATCTTTGTTCGAAGGTGAGCATATCTGTTTTGGCCCGATCGACCATGAATTGGATCCTGAGATTGAGTCGCTCTGGACCCACGATGCCAGCTACCTGCGCTTAATCTCGTTGGACCCGGCGTTGCCTCTCTCGCCTGCCCGGATCAAGAAACGTTATGAGGCCATCGAAAAAGAACAGAATGTATTCGAATATAACCCGCGCGCCGTGCGCTCTTATGAGAAGGTTGGTTTTAAGCATGAAGGGCGCGCCCGAGGTGTGTTGCATCGAGCCGGAAGGCGCTGGGACCTGATCTTTATGGGCATTTTGCGTGAAGAATGGGAAGCACAACAAAAGAACAATTAAGTTTTTCGAAGGATGTACCAACCTTCGAATATTGGATGGAAAGGAGAACCCTGATCATGAACCACCTATTACCCCATAGGTATGAGAGCCGGCCGGTGACGATGGGCGATGTGGAGCCGACGGTCAAAATGCTCAATATATGGTCAAAGAAGTTGCTCGGTGTAGAGGCTTTTGAGGCTACCGATATTGGCAGTGAATGGACCACACCGGGCTTTGATCTGGAGCGGGACACGCGCCTGGTCCTGGCGCCCGATGGCGAGATCGTTGGGTATAACGAAGTCTGGGACATTTTCGATCCACATGTGCATGTCTATTCCTGGGCGCGCGTCCACCCCGAATATAACGGTCGCGGCATCGGTACTTATTTGATGGCGTGGGCTGAGGATCGCGGTAGAATGGCGCTCCTGAAAGCCCCTCCTGAAGCGCGTGTGACATTGCGAGGGCATTGCCTGAGCCCGGACCTGGCAGCAGCCGAGCTGTTTCGAAATTCGGGATTTAACCTGATCCGTTATGCGCTGCGCATGGTGATCGAGCTGAACGGCTCGCCGCCCGAGCCCGTCTGGCCCGAGGGCATTTCGGTGCGAACCCTGGTGGTCGGGCAGGATGAGCCTGCTGCTCTGCAAGCCGTGCGCGAATCCTTCCAGGATCACTGGGGCTATGTAGAGCGCCCCTTTGAGGATGAGCTGGAACGCTGGAAGCATTTCATGGCGACGGATGATATCTTCGATCCCAACCTGTGGTTCCTGGCGATGGCAAGCGACCGGGTGGTCGGGACGGCTTTGAACTACCCCTATGTGGATGACGACCATGATATGGGCTGGGTCGGGACGTTAGGCGTGGTGCGCGAGTGGCGCCGCAACGGGCTGGGCCTGGCTCTGCTGCGCCATTCATTCCAGGATTTCCACCGCCGTGGAAAGCGCAAAGTCGGTCTGGGCGTGGATGCCCAGAGCCTGACCGGGGCGACACGGCTGTACCTCAAAGCCGGGATGCACCCAGACCCTGACCGCCAATGGAGCATATTTGAAAAGGAGCTGCGCCCAGGGCAGGAGCTCAGCACGCAATCGATATGAGGCCGGGAGGACAATGGTAGTTGCAGATTGGGCTACCTCCAGGTAAAATCCGTTAGATTTTAACGAGGAGGTGCAAATTGAGCATTCAGGCGGTGATCTGGGACCTGGGCGGTGTGCTGGTGCGCACGGAAAATTATGTCCCACGACGTACGCTGGCGGGCAGATTCGGCATGACCTTCGAAGAGATTGAAGACTTCGTCTTCTCTGGCGAGTCAGGCAACCGCGCTCAACGTGGCGAGATCAGCGTTGAGCAGCATTGGGAAAACCAGCGTAAGGAATTGGGCTTGAGCCCGGTGGAGATGCAGGTCTTCCGCGATCAATTCTGGCAGGGTGACCGGCTGGATACTGACCTGGTGGCCTACATCCGCCAGCTACGGCAAAGCTACAAGACCGGCTTGCTGAGCAACGCCTTCTCGGATTTGCGCGCGGTGGTATCTGAAATCTGGAAGTTTGCCGATGCTTTTAATGAAATGATCATTTCCGCCGAGGTTGGCCTGGTCAAGCCCGACCCGCGCATCTATCACCTGGCGCTGGAACGTCTGGGGGTTGTGCCCGAAGCAGCTGTTTTTATCGATGATTATATTCACAACGTTGAAGGAGCGAGGGCGGTAAATATGCACGCGATTCATTTTCGCGATCCGCAACAAACGCGCAGTGAGCTTCAGGACTTGCTCAATGGGAGCCGCCCATGAACGCCGATGAGCGAGCTGATGAGCTATGTGAATTAAGCCTGTCCCAGGCCGGCGAATGGATCCGCCAGCGAAAGCTCTCCCCGGTCGAGCTAACCCAGGCGCACCTGGAGCGCATCCAGCGGGTGGACCCACGGATCAACAGCTACATCACTGTCACCGCCGAAGCGGCGCTGCAGCAGGCCCGCCTGGCTGAGGTCGAGCTGCAACGCGGTGAGACCCGGGCAGGAGGACCTCTCGGACCGCTTCACGGCCTCCCACTGGCGCTCAAGGACCTGTATGAGACGCAAGGCATCCGCACCACGGTCGGGACGAAACACTATAGCGATTACATCCCGACGGAAGATGCCGTCGTGGTCGGTAGATTGAAAGCCGCCGGGGCGATCCTGCTTGGCAAGAATAACATGCATGAAATTGCCCTGGGGCTGACTACAGTAAATCCGCACTTTGGGACATGCCGCAACCCATGGGCGCTGGAGCGCATCGTGGGCGGCTCATCCGGCGGCTCGGCCGCAGCACTGGCGGCGCGTTTGTGCCTGGGCGCGCTGGGCAGCGACACCGGCGGATCGATCCGCGTCCCCGCCGCCTTGTGCGGCGTGGTAGGCTTAAAGCCGACCTATGGGCGGGTCAGCCTGCGCGGAGTAATCCCATTGAGCTGGAACCTGGATCATGCCGGACCGATGGCGAGACAGGTGCAAGATGTTGCGTTGCTATTGCAGGTGATTGCCGGGTACGATCCACTGGATGCCTATTCCATCGATATCCCTGTAGATGATTACTCTAGCGATATCCATCGGGGAGTCCGGGGGTGGCGCATTGCCCTGGCAGAGGATGATTATTTCAACCGCACTCAGCCTGAGGTATTGGAAACTGTCCGGCTGGCGGCCCAGACCTTTGAGGCGCTTGGCGCGCAGGTGGAGGGGACGCCGTTTCCGGATACCTACCAGGCTGCGCTGGCGAATGGCATGATGGTAATCGGCGATGCCGCCGTCTTCCATGCCCCGCGCTTGCTGGAGAACCCGGGGGACTTTGGCGCAGACGTTCTCCAGCGCCTGCAAAATGGGGCCGCCTTGCCGGTGAAGGAGTATATCCAGGCCCGCCGCACCCAGACTCTGCTGCGGAGCCAGTTTGCGCGCTTCTTCGAGAGCTACGATTTGCTGTTGATGCCAACCACACCGGTGGCTGCACCGCCAATCGAAGGCCCATCTGCGGTGGAGCTGGCCCGATTATTAACCCGCTATACTGCTCCGTTCAACCTGACTGGATTTCCGGCGCTGTCGCTGCCATGCGGTTTTACATCCGACGGGCTGCCGATCGGTTTACAGATCATTGGCCCGCACTGGGGAGAAGCAAAGTTGTTGCGTGGCGGGTACGCCTATGAGCGCGCTACAGACTGGCCTAACAGGAAACTTGCTGTTTGATCAGGAAATGGAAGGCCTACCCGCTTTACCTGACGATGCAAGGTGCACTGGCGCTGTTTACCGGCATCATCTTCACCGCCAGCTCAATTTACCAGGTCACCGTTGCCGGGTTGACGCCACTCCAACTGGTACTGGTGGGCACAACAATAGAATTATCGATATTTATATTTGAAATCCCTACGGGTGTGGTCGCCGATGTTTACAGCCGACGCTTATCCATCATCTTCGGCATGTTCTTGATTGGCCTGGGATCTCTCGTTGAAGGCACATTTCCGATCTTCTGGGTGATTTTGTTAGCCCAAATTCTCTGGGGCGTCGGATACACCTTCACCAGTGGGGCCACCGAGGCCTGGATCACGGATGAGATCGGCGAGGCGGCTGCCGGCAGGGCTTTCCTGCGCGGCAATCAGGTCGACCAGATCGCTTCGCTGGCGGGGATCGGGCTGGGGGTCGTCCTGGGCAGCTTGCGGATCAGCCTGCCGATCCAGATTGGCGGCCTGCTGATCGCTTTACTGGGCCTTTTCCTGGCTCTGTTCATGGCCGAGACCGGGTTTGAGCCTGCTCCCAGCCAGGAGCGGAACTCCTGGCAGAAGCTGGCGCACACGTTCCGAGAGGGCGTTGGGACCGTGCGCACCCGCCCGGCTTTAATGACCATCCTGAGCATCGGCCTGATCTATGGCCTGTATAGCGAAGGATATGACCGCTTGTGGACCAAGCATATCCTCGACCGGTTCACCTTCCCTCTGGCGGGCCTGTTCCAGCCGGTGTTCTGGTTCGGGGTGATCCGAGCGGTTGGGATGATCCTGTCCGTCGGCGCGGCAGAGCTGGTACGGCGCAGGGTACGAACCGAACAGGCCGTGGCAGTGGCGCGCGCCTGCTGGGCGGTTTCGGCTGTACTGGTCATCAGCCTGTTTGGCTTTGCCCTGGCGAATACCCTGTTGGTGGCGGTGATCGCAATCTGGCTGATCTCGATGTCGCGCAATGTGATCGGCCCGCTGTACACGGCCTGGGTCAACCAGCGCCTGGACTCTCGCGTGCGGGCCACCGTGCTGTCGATGAGCAGTCAGGTGGATGCCATCGGCCAGGTCGCCGGCGGACCGGTGGTGGGTGTGATCGGCAGCCGGCTCTCTGTACAGGCCGCGTTGATCGCCTCTGGGCTGACGTTATCGCCGGTATTGCTGCTGTTTCCCCGCGCCATCAGGTTGAATAACGGCGAGCCGATCCAGAGAGGACCGGCCATTTCTGAAGAATAAGTCTCCAGGTGGGACTATTAACGGTGAGGCAATTGCAGGTGCCTTATATGCAAGCCAGCGTTTTAATAATATGGGATGCTACTCACGAATTCGCTGATGGAAGAAGCGACGGCCAGTGGTTGTTCCAACATGACCATGTGTCCTGCGTTTGGAATCACATTCAATACAGCATTCTTGACACCGCATGCCAGGAATTGTGCATAGCGCGCCGGCGTCATTTGATCGTCAGCGCCGCACAAGATCAACGTGGGCTGTCGAAGCTCGACCAGGCGATCACGGACATCGAAATCGTCACATGCCAGGAAATCGCCATACAGCACGCTGGCACGCGTTTCGGCCATGCGCCGGGTGGCCAAGGCGACCAACCGCTCCGGGGCATGCGGGCTGAAAGACCGGCTGATAATCGCTGCGACTCCACCGGCGAATGTAGTTTGGTTCGAGATCTGTTCCAAAAGCTCCGGAGACACGCGCAAGCGCGCCCCAGCACCAACCAGGCCGAGACCCAACACTCTCCTCGGGTGATCGAGCGCCAGGGAAAGCGCGATCGCGCTGCCCATTGAATGCCCGATCAGTACAGAGCTATGTAAATCCAGCGCATCTAGCCAGCTTACCAGCGCCCGGGTATAGGCGCCGATCGTCTGCATGCCGCGCCCACCCGAATTTCCATGTCCAGGCAGGTCGGGCGCGTAGACATGATAACCGGGCAGCCTGCGGATTTCCGTAGGCCAGTAGAGATGTGTACCGCCAGCCCCGTGAATGAGCACGACAGGTGGCGTAAGACCTTCACGCCCTCCCCCATGCAGGTGATAGTAAATATCTGCGGTGCTTGGCATGATGGATGGGTCCTGAATTAAGCTGGGGGGAATTCGTAAGGGATGTTTATGGCGCCGGATAGTACGGCGGGCTAAATGCCGCGGCGGATCCTGTCGACGGCCTCTTCATTGAGTGGAATGACAACCTGGACGCGCGTTCCTCGACCCGGGGCTGAATCAATTCTTAGCATGCCGTTCACCAGCTCTGTGCGCTCGCGCAAATTGATCATCCCCAGGCTTCCACGGGATTCATAATTTGCGCCGACGGAATCTACATCGAAACCGATGCCATCATCTTCGACTTCTAGCAGACCTAACCCCTCGCGCAGTATTTTCAGCCGGACCCAAATATGGTGAGCCTGGGCATGCTTACGGGCATTATTAACCGCTTCTTCGGCGATGTAAAAGACAACGGCTTGCTTGGCGGGTTCCATCTCACTCATAACCCTGGAATCTGCCTGGATGGTGACGTTTTGGTTGAAGGTTTCCTTCATTTTCTCGGCCATCGACTCGAGGGTAGCAATCAAGCCCTGAGACTCTAGCACCAGGGGACGCAGGGTGAATAACATATGCCGAATCTCTTTGGTTGTCCGGCGGGCCAATTCCTCGATTTTGTAAAGCTCTTCGGAGGCGGCTTTAAAATCTCGCTCCATCAAGCGCCGGGCGAAGTTGACTCGCATGGCAATCGCGGAAATCGCTTGCGTAGGACCATCATGCAGATCACGAGCCAGCTTCTTGCGCGACTCTTCCTGGATTTCCATGATGCGGTTTTTTTCCTGTTCCAGGTCCTGGTAGAGGCGTGAATTTTGTATGGCGATGACGGATTGCTTGGCGACGATTTCGAGCACTTCGCGTCGGTCGGGGGTGAAGAAATTTACGCTGGGATGCGCAAACAGCAAAATGCCGTAGGCATCCAATCCAGCCCTCAGAGGCAGGCAAAACGCCGCGCGACATTCGTTCAGTGAGGCCAATTGGCTGAGCTCTGCATCGGCGGGTAGATTACGCGACAAGCTGGGAGCGCCCTCATCGATGGCGTGGGCCAACAAACCGCTCGTGCCAGGCAGGTTGAGATCGCGATCCTCAGCTACGATATGGCGCGCGGCAGCAATTTGAAGTGTAGGCGACTGGTCAGCCCCTTCGGAATAGAGTAAGACTGCGCTAAACAGATGATCTACATCCGGCGCGTCTAGCTCCTTCAAAGTATCCTCACTCAAATTCAATGAGGTCTCCAGAACACGCTGATAATTTAGCGTGGCGCTCAAAGCTGAGATCAAATCATAGATCAAACGGCGGCTTTCACGTTCCCTTTTTTGGGTGGTATTCGACAGGCGCTCGGTATTCTGGTAGCGAGTCTTGGCACTGCTATTTGCGAGCTCACTGATCAAAGCGAAAGGTAAGCCGACGATCGTGTACATGGGAAACATAAATCCAAGCAGGATCAGCAAATCGGCGGGTTGGCGGCGATAAACGATAAAAGCTTGAATGGACAGATTCAATACTACGGCCAGGATGGCTCCTACCCATTGAAAATACAAGGCGGCTGTAGCGGTTGGAAGCAGCCCTAGCCAGGCCAGGTTAACTGGACTGTTACCCAGATAAAAGGCTATGGTTGCAAAAGCGAAATCGCTGAGTAAATAGAGCACCCGTAAAACGGTCATCGTCTGGTATGCCGCGGTGAGAACCGTAGCCGCTAAATTTGTGATCATCATTCCGACGATGAGGATCAGGATTTTTGAGTCGAGCATGTTGTGGATAGCATACCATAAGCTTACGCTCGCGATGAATGCCCATCGTACCACGAGGGATATCCAATCTGCTAAAGGCCAGGGGGCGCTCTTTCGCATATCAGTTATCATAACTCAAAATATGCCCTTGGCAAGGCGTCCATACAAAATTTATAGGTTTTTCAGCATTTCTAGCAATATTGGATACGCAGCACGAACCGCACGACCCCGATGGCTTAGCCGGTTCTTTTCTTCCATGTCCAGTTCAGCCATTGTTTTACCCAGCTCTGGGAGGAGGAAAATCGGATCGTAACCGAAACCTTTTTCACCACGCTCCTCCGGGATGATCACGCCAGGACAAATACCCTGGGTATATTGCGTCTCTCCGGATGGTCTGGCAAGAGCGACGATGCAGCGAAAATGGGCGGTCCAGGGGGGTGTCTTGGGTTGCAACCTCTCCAATAGTAGCCTCCGGCGGTCAGCATCGGAGGCTCCGGTCCAGGGAGCAAAGCGCGCCGAATGCAACCCAGGCAGGCTGTCCAGGGCATCCACTTCTAATCCCGAGTCATCCGCCAGGGTGATCAAGCCCGAAGCTTTGGCGTAGGCAACTGCTTTTAGTGCCGCATTCTCCGCATAGTTGCTGCCGGTTTCCTTGACCGCCAGATCCAGGTTGATATCCGCTGGCGCGACCAGCTCGGCAGGGATTCCGTTCAGCAAGGCCCATATTTCTTCCAACTTGCCTGCATTATGGGTAGCAACCAAGATTTTAGACATAAGCACTCCTGTTTGAGCCCCGCGCGTAAGATAATATTCTGCGCCATGTTATAATCGATTTATGTATATTTCGCAGGATGTTCTTCGCCTGAACGTTGGATTTATCATCCATCAAACGGTCGGCTATAGCCGGGATTTTCCCTTCGAGATCCCTTCCCTGCGCCTGCCGCCGGACCTGGACCTGATCGATTTTACCGGTGTGGTCCGAGTCACCCGGACCGCTCAGGGCCTGTTCGTACAGGCAAAACTGCAGGCCATGGCTGCATCGGAATGCGTCCGTTGCCTGACTGAATTCCAGCAACCACTCGAGGTCGAGTTTTCGGATTTATATGCTTTTACGCTTTCATCCATCACCGAGGCCGGGCTGCTTCTACCCGAGAATGGCAAGATCGATCTGGCTCCCATTGTACGAGATGAGATGTTGTTGGCGTTTCCGATCAAGCCGCTCTGTCGACCAGACTGCAAAGGCTTGTGTCCAATCTGTGGCGAAAACCGGAATGAGATAAACTGCCATCCTGGGGATGAAAGCCTGCAAGCCGGTCCCGGTGAGTTGAGCTCTGTTTTTGAATGATCCACTAGCAATTTATTGTGCGAAACCGGTTATTCCCTTCATGTACTCGCCCTGGTCAGTTCCAAGGGGGTAATTAGTGTCTAATTCGGGCGATCGAAAGTCAATCGACCTGGCATTGCGAGTGTTGGTCGAACGCGCCGATTTACACGGCTGGCTGACGCAGGAAGATGTGCTGGAAGTATTTCCGATGGCAGCCAGTGATAACGATCAGCTCTCTCATTTGATCGCTGCTCTGCGTCTGAAGGGTATCCAGGTATTTACTCAGGAGAAGACCGATGAGCCGGATGTGGAGCTGGTTTTAGGCGAACCGGAAGCGCTGCTTACATTCGAATATGTCGCCAGTGATGATACTGTAAGTCTCTACTTGAAAGAGACAGCGCTCACCCCATTACTCTCTTTGGAAGAAGAGCTTGGTCTGGCAAAGCGCATCGCCCATGCCCGGCAAGCCAAGCGCGAGCTGATGCGGATAATTCCGGGCGAGCGCGACCTCGAAAGCTGTAAAGAGCTGGATGCTCTGATTCAAGACGGGCGCCTGGCGCGCGAGGCGCTGATCAAAGCGAACACCCGGCTGGTGGTTAGCGTTGCGCGTCGTTACCTTGGACGTGGTGTGCCATTTCTGGACCTGATCCAGGAAGGCAACCTGGGCTTGATGAAAGCGGTCGAGAAATTTGAATATCAGCGAGGTTTCCGCTTTTCAACCTATGCGACCTGGTGGATCCGCCAGGGGATTGTTCGCGCAATCGCCGATCAAGGACGGACCATCCGGGTCCCGGTTCATATGGTCGACCGGTTACGCATGGTTCATAAGGCGTCGCGAGAGCTTGAGCAGAAAATTGGCCGTACCCCAACTGCCCAGGAGCTGGCAGAACGGCTGGATCTGGATAGCAGTAAGCTGAACTGGCTGCTCCAGGTCACCCAGCAACCCGTCTCGTTGGAAAGCCCGGTGAGTGGAGAGGACGACGCCGAGCTTGGGATGTATGTCGAAGATATCACTTCGCCCAGCCCGGCGCAGATTACTTATGAAAATATGCTGCGAGAACGTATGGACGAAGTCTTGGGAACCCTGACACCGCGTGAGGCGCGCATTTTGCGCCTGAGGTTTGGCCTGGGACAGGATCGCCCCTACACCCTGGAAGAGGTGGGGCAGAAATTCGGCTTGACTCGTGAGCGCATCCGGCAGATTGAATCCAAGGCCTTGCGCCGCCTGCGCCAACCTTCGCGGGCGCGACTGTTGAGGGATTACAGTTGAGGGGAGACGTCGTAGCAGAAATGTTTTCGGTTTTTCGCAGTCTTGTTGCCGCGATTTTCACCGCCTAGAAATTTCGGCACTTGACAAATGCAACCCCTAATATTAAACTAGCGTTAAGTTATTAAGTTATAAAGAAAGGTCCGCGACAATGGCGCCGGTTGACTCTCGCTATGATACTATTCGCTATTCAATGGCCATGATGTGCAATCTGGTCGATTACCTCGCGCCTGAGTACGGGCAGCCGGTTTTTTAAGGATAGAAAAATTCTAATTGCGAATATCCGAGGGCTGTCCTGGAGAGGGCAGCCCTTTAACTGTGCATAACCATCTGGAGGTCTCCTATGTCCGAGTATATTCTTGTATCTGTGGCCTGGCCTTACGCGAACTCGCAAATCCATGTTGGCAATCTAACCGGCTCTTATTTGCCGGCGGATATCTTTGCGCGCTACCACCGGCTGGCAGGGGACCAGGTGGCTATGGTTTCTGGCTCCGACGGACATGGCACGCCGGTGACGGTGCGGGCTGACGCTGAAAGCACAACCCCGTTGAAAGTCTACCAACACTACCATACTACCTTCATCGAGTTGTATCAGAAGCTGGGTTTGACTTACGACCTCTTTACCAGCACGCACACAGAGAACCATTTCGAGGTCTCGCAAAATATCTTTCTGGCGCTGCAGGCAAACAATTTCCTCTATACCGAACGTCAGAAACAATGGTACGCGCCTACTCAGGGGCGCTTCCTGCCCGATCGCTATGTTGAAGGCACCTGCTATATTTGCGGCTACCCCAACGCCCGCGGCGACCAGTGTGATGGCTGTGGCAGCCTGCTGGATGCCACCCAGCTCATCGACCCACGCTCCAAGATCGACGGCTCGACCCCTGAGCTCCGCGAGACCGAGCATTTTTATCTGGATCTGGGCGCCCTGGAGCCAGCCATTATCGAGTTCCTGCGCCAGCGCGAAGGTTATTTCCGCCCGAATGTGTTGCGCCAATCCCTGGGTCAAATCCAATCCGACGGTTTGCGCGGCCGGCCGATCACGCGTGATCTGGATTGGGGCATCCCGGTGCCGGTAGAAGGCTGGGGTGGCAAGTGCCTGTATGTGTGGTTCGAAGCGGTCATCGGTTACCTGTCGGCCTCAATCGAGCTGGCCAGGCTGCGAGGCAAGCCGGACGATTGGCACTACTGGTGGTATAACCCCGCTGCCCGTGGCTATTACTTCATCGGCAAGGATAACATCCCCTTCCACGCCGTTAACTGGCCAGGCCAGTTGATCGGCGCGGGAGAGGCCTTCGGCCGGCTGTTGGAAGGCTCTGAAGGCAAACGCTTGACCTTACCCTATGACATACCAGCGAACGAGTTTATGAACCTGGAAGGCAAGAAAATCTCCGGCAGCCGAAATTGGGCCGTTTGGGGCCTCGATTTCCTTGAGCGCTATGACCCCGATTCGTTGCGCTACTACCTGACTGCCAATATGCCCGAGGCCAAAGATACGGATTGGGATTGGGATGATTTTGTTCGTCGTAACAACGATGAGTTGGTCGCCACCTGGGGCAACCTGGCAAACCGGGTGCTGTCTTTTGCTTATAAGCATTGGGATGGCCGCGTCCCTGAGCCAGGCGAGCTGCGCCCCGAAGACCAGGAGATTATCGCAACTGTGGAAGCGGGCTTCCAGAGTGTTGGCCAGCACCTGGAGGCGGTGCGCTTGCGCGCCGCCTTGGGCGAAGCGCTCCGTCTGGCGGCGGAGGTCAATAAATATCTGGATAAGGCTGCGCCCTGGTTCGAGATCAAGAGTGACAAAGCCGCAGCTGCCAAGTCGATCTACGCCGCGCTGCGCGCCATCGACTCGCTGAAGGTTCTGCTCGCCCCGTTCATCCCCTTCTCCAGCGAGCGACTGCACGGTTACCTGGGCTACTCGGAGCCGCTGTTTGGCAGCCAATACACCGAAACCGTCCAGGACGGCCTCGGCGAGCACACGGTGCTGCGCTACCGCCCTGGCCCGGCGGGGGTTCATTGGCAGCCCAGCCAGCTGGCCACCGGAAAGGCGCTCCACCAGCCGGGGCCGTTGTTTCGCAAGCTGGAGCCGAGCGTCGCCGCGGAAGAGCGCGCCCGGCTGGGCTGATCGCTGGGCGAATGATCGCTGGGCGAGTCATCGCTGGGCGAATCATCGCCGGTGCCATACAACAAGTACAGGCCAGGATTGGAAGCTAAACCCTGGCCTGTTTTGTAATCAGAATTGCGGATGGGATTTGACTCGACTACATACCCTTCTTTGCTATGGCCTCGTTGTACGCCTGGCCCCACAGGTGACCCTGGATGACATAAGCGTAAGCCATGGTGAAAATGACGCCGATGACGCACAAGATCACGCCTAACCCGGCGATCAGGCCCGCTACGATGCCGCCGAGCAGAGCTAGCAGGTAGGCTGCCGGAGCGGCGCGCACCAGAGCTATGACTTCTGAGAAACGGAACGCCGCGCCGAGCTCGCCGCTGACGACGAAGTTAGCCAGCGCGGCCGGGATCAGGAACCATAGGGCGATGCCATAGATGGCAGCAAGACAGCTTACACAAGTAGAAATCAAGCCGACCATGGTTGCTACTGTTTCATCGCCGCCATTTCCCATGAACATAACAGGCAGATTTGCACAGATGGATATTAAGATGATCGGTAGTGCATAGACCAGACCGATGACAAAAATCTTGAGGCCTTTCACCAGGTAGTCGCCGAAAGCACCCCAATCTGGGAGCGTCTCCGGTTCGCGCTGGATCACCCGCCGGGTCACTTCCAGAGCCCAGCCGCTCACGGTAAGCTGGCCAATCAGGGGGATCAGCATCACCAATCCGGCGATGCCAAGCTTTTTTATCCAGTCCTTGTCCTCGAATGCAAACGTAAATGCTTTTCCTAAGTTCATGACGGCCTCCTTGGATAATAGAAATTGGGCGAACCTTAAAAGCAGATGGGTATAATCTTATCAGCTTTTAAGTATTTTGCGGGAAAATCAATCTAAATATTTCAGTTTTGGGTTAGGCAATTTTCGCCCCGGTAGAGAAAAATCGGACATACCAACGAGCCTCCCACTGGTTAAAAACCAGCTCACAAACCTGTTCGAACGGGATCATGACCAGGATGTGCTCGCCGCGCTCGTCTTGCCAGCGACGCCCGGCCGAAGCAACCGGAATCGACTGGCCTTGCCAGGTGAAGCTCAGCGGTGTGCGGCGGCCTTGCGTATCGATACGTGCGATGACTTCAACTGGCTCCATCGAGATACTCCGCCAGATGATGTAACGCGCGCTCGGCGGCCTGCTGCTTGATCTGGATACGCTCGCCCTGCAGCCGGTAGGACCAGGCCTGCTCCTTGTCAGGTGTGCACAGGCCAATCCAAACGGTTCCAACCGGTTTATCCGGTGTGCCGCCGCCGGGTCCAGCGATGCCGCTTACCGCCAGGCCGACATCCGCATTGAGTGCTCTGCGTACCCCGCGCGCCATTTCCAGCACCGTCTCCCGGCTTACTGCGCCAAAATTTACCAGTGTCTCCCCGCGAACACCCAGCAAGTTCATCTTTGCCTCATTCGCATAGGAGATCACGCCTCCGACGAAATAGGTCGAAGATCCGGCGACATTGGTGATGCGATGCCCAACCAGCCCGCCGGTGCAAGATTCTGCCACAGCCAGGGTCAGCCCGCGCTGCCCAAGCAGCTCACCAAGGCGTACTTCCAGGAGATCATCACTCATTGCTGCAATGATATTGTTGCGATAATATTGCTGCAAATATATTGCTTCAATTATACCCGCGCTGGCTGGGTGCGAACCCTGCGAGCCTGTCCTCCGGCCCGTTGCGTTATAATCAACCCCATGCTGGATGACAAATACAATTACCTGAAGCTTTCCGAATCCATTGCCACTTCCGGGCAGCCGAGCGAGGCGCAATTCGCCGAAATCGCCCAGGCCGGCTACCAGCTTGTAATAAACCTGGCTGCGTTACCCGATGGGGGGAACGCTTAGTTCGTGGGGCGCGCAACGCGGATCTGGAAGGCCAGTTCTGGCTCCAGAGCGATCTCACAGTGCTCAACCTGTACCACGGTGACCGGCGCGTGTTGTAACACGCGCACAAAACGCCCTGGCACCAACCCATAAGCCTGTAAGTGCGCCCAACGCTCCGGGGGGAGATCCGGCGCAAACCCTAAAAGCTTCGCACCTTCACCGGGTAGGACATCCGCCAGGGTGTTTGGCAGACCGGAGCCGCGCCTGTGGCGTCTATGCCTGAGGTGATCCCTGTGCCCAAAACGCCACATATACTTAGTCCCTCTGAGACGGATCAGGAATGGATCTTTCTTTGCCGGGCAGTAACCAGCGTTTGGCCAGCCGCGCCAGCCTAGAGCGATCCGGGTTGACGATTTCGAAACCACAAGCCGGGCAGCATGCCAGCTGGCAGCCGCTCTGCAGCGGGCAGGAGCGACAGGCTGTATGAACCGCTGGATCAAAGCGATGCCCGCACATGGTGCATGTAATCATCGGCATCCTTATACTCCCCATACAAGCGCCAGCAGCAGCCGGTTGAGTATGCCACCCACCAAAAACGCCAGCGGAATGATCAGAACGACCATCCCCAGCGCTGTGCGGCTGCCGCGCTCCTTGGCAATCATCATGACACTGGCGATGCATGGGATGAACAGGGTCACGGTGACCATTGCTACCAGCACCTGCAGCTCGTTCAACTGCCCGTGGGAGGCCATTACGAACAGACCGGTGGCGCCAAAATCCCGGCGCAGAAAGCCCATAACGAAGGCCGCGCTGGCTTCCGCTGGCAGACCCAGCCAGCCGGTCATTAAGGGCTCTCCGACGCTTACCAGCCAGGCCAGCAGCCCGCTTTTATCCAACAGGAACATCAGCCCGGCGCCGAGCAAGAATAGGGGCACCACTTCCTTGATGTACCATTCCAGGCGGGCCAGAGTCTTAATCAACACATTGGAAGCTTGCGGCAAGCGGAGAGGCGGAAGCTCTACCACCAGCATGGTGCGCTCTCCGGGGGTCAGGCGAGCCGCCAGCCAGCCCACCGCCAGTAAGACGATGAAGATCACCCCGCCCCAGATCAGCGTGGCGCCGAACGAGATGCCCGCCAGCATGCCCATCACAACCCCCAATTGCGCCGAGCAGGGCACCGCCAGCGCCAGCAGCAAGGTCACCAGCAAACGATCGCGCTTGCTTTCCAGGACGCGCGTGGTCAGCATCGCCATGGTGACGCAGCCCAAGCCGAGCACCATCGGTAGGACGGCCTTGCCGTTCAATCCCAGAGCCTTGAAAAGGCGGTTGCTCAGCGCCGCCAGGCGCGGCAGGTAGCCCGAGTCTTCCAGGACGCCGAAGGCCAGGAAAAACGTGGTCACAATGGGCAGGATCAGCGCCAGGGCATAGGTCAGGCCCATCGTCCACAGGCCGTACGGGCCGACCAGCAGCTCCTCCAGCCACGGGATAGCGACGACCCCTTGGACCAGCCCGGTCACCCAGGGGTTGATCACCTGCCCGAAGAGCCCCTGTTCAAGCAGCCCGACCAGGATGCCCGCCCCGAAAACTCCGACAAACCAGTAGATGGCATATAAGATGATTGCCAGGAAACCCCATCCCCAGATGGGGTGCGTGGTCAAGGCGCTCAGGCGGGCGTTCCAGCCTCGCCCGCTCTCCCCGGCCGAAAGTAAGCTGGCATCCGCCAGCCGGTCGACCAGCTCCAGGCGGGCCTGCTGGATGTGCCTCGCCAGTGAGGTGGCGCTGCCCGCCTGGGCGGCATCACGCTGCGCTTGAAGTTGAGTATATTGAGCGGCGTCCAGGTGAAGGCGCAGCCACTCGGCGACCACGGTGTCGCCGCTCAGCCACAACAGCCCCAGCGCTCGTGGTTGGATCGAGCCGAGTCTGTCAGAACTTGACCGCACATGCGCGTCGAATTCGGCCAGGGCGGCTTCGACTTCGGGGGGATACTGGATGTGGAAGCTGCATGGGCTGGCTGAGCGCACGGCCTCTGTCAGCTGATCAACACCCTGGCCGTGGATCGCGGTAGTGGGGATGACCGGAGCGCCGATCGCCGCGGAGATTCGTCCGTAGTCTAACGCCACGCCCCGGGCCAGGGCTTCGTCGGTCATGTTCAAAGCCAACACCAACGGCAGCCCCATCTCGGCCAATTGCAATGTGAGCAGCAGCGTGCGGCGCAGGTTCTTGGCGTCGCCAACCTGCAAGATGATCTGGATCGGCTCATTGAGCAGCAAGCGCGCCGTGACCTGCTCATCCTCCGAATAGGGCGGGAAGGCGATCACCCCTGGCGTGTCGATCAAGGTGAGCCCAGGCAGCCGAGGCGCCGAGCCACGCGCTACTTCGACCGTCGTACCGGGATAATTCGAAACGATCACGCGTTGCCCGGTGAGGCGCTGAAAGATGACCGACTTGCCGACGTTGGGATGCCCAACCAGTGCAATACTGCCTGCGGTAAAATTACCGCCGGCAATCTTGCCGCCGGCTACCAGAGCCTCAGAATTCGACGAGCCGTGACATTGCATCAGGGTGATCGCCTCTATCCGGTCTTCAGGATGCTAACCGCAACTGGCGGCACTGCGGACAAAGCCCGTACAACATCATGGAGGCCGATTGGACCTGGCAACCGGATACCCCGGCAAACTGGGTCTTGATCACCTGGATCGACGGGTGATCGAACTCGATGACGTTTTTGCAGGTCGTGCACTGGAAGTGGTGGTGCTCGGCGGGCAGGACGAGGTCGAAGCGCTCCTGCCGCCGGCTTTCGTCAAAGCGGCGGGCGCTGATCAGGCCTTCCTGCTCCAGCCAGCGCAACGTGCGGTAGATTGTAGAGAGATTCACGCTGGGATCGCGCTGGTTGACCACGGCGAAGACTTCTTCGGCGGTGGGGTGGCAGCCCAGGCAGTCCAGCGCCTCCAGGATCAGCCTGCGCTGGAAAGTCATCCGTCCACCTTGGGTATGCAGCCGCTGGATTGCGAGATCGATAAGAGTATCCATACAAAGATCCATGAACAGCTTATTGCAAAAAGGTCGCAGCTTTATTGCAAATGACTTGCAATAATTGTAATGCGCTTATCCCCCGGACGTCAGTGACTAATGTCACTCTTTTGTCATATAAAAACCGCTTGGGATGATCCACAAGCGGTTTTGTCACGTCCGCCGATCGCGGTGTCCGCGGAATCGTCTATGAAACTATACTTTCATTTACCAGCGGATAAGCTCATTGCCCCGGAATGCCGACTGCTTTGAGAAACCCATCCACGCCGCTATGTGGCGTGATTGGGGTGACATTGCGTTCCGTGGTGATTTTTCCTTGGGACACAGTGAATTCGTAATGATCGGGGGGAAAGATAACCATTCTGCCGCTGGCGGGGATAATTCCCATTCCCATTCCCAGGTTGGGCAAATCCAATGGCCCAGTATGTCTTCCGCCGCCCTGAGCAGTCAGCATAACGACGCCACCCTCAGAGCGAATGTTGCTCAAGGCATGCCTTAGATCGGGCAAAGCAGTCTTGAGAAGAGTCAAAATCTCAAGGGCTTCATGCTTACCTACCCATCCCGAGGTGGTCCCAAATAATTTAAAATCATCAGACAGTAATTGACCGGCTTTCTCCAGATTACCCGAGTCGACCGCGACGTAGAACGCCCGAACAACTTCCATATCGGTTTGCATTGTATTTTCTCCTGACGGAAACGAGGTACGCATTTTAGAGAAACGTACGGATGACTTGCACAGGATTGCAGATGGGTCTGTTGGTTCTCGGTTTGGTAAGCGGTGTTTCCTGCGAAAAATAAAAGCGAGCCATCCACATTATGAAGCAGACAGCCCGAGAGGGTATGCTGTATCAAAGGAGATGTATATCTTGACAATAGAATACTATACCACAAAAGATGGCTGTTAAGCACCTGGATTGATGGCCATCGAGAGAATTACCCCTTGAATCTCGATTTATGCATACGAGATCTCAATCGGATCGTGAGTTGAGCCTAAGCGGATTTGTTCCGAACCGGTTGGATTCCCTGGCTACTTTTCCTAAAGACCTGGACCAAGTAGCCCAAGTACACAAATGGCGAGTGTAGATCGATATTAATTATCTCGCCTTGGCGGTTAACTATAATTCGCATAATGATCGTCTGCAAGAGTAAACCTATTGTTTCATCTCATCCAAACGAGGAGATGATGCAGCCACTTTCGTCAACAAGATCAATGCATTCGGTTGGATCAGGTACAATACACCAATGCAGGAAAGCGATGAGTTCTGGGATTTTTATTGGGAAGTGCATCTTCAAGACATGGAGGATTTGGGGAAAAGAGAAGCCATCCTGGCCATCTCAAAGTTGATCCGCCGCCTTGCAGTTAACCCGGATCAGAGGGTCCGTCTACTTGAATTAGGTTGCGGGGAAGGCCAGATTATCGGCGCGCTGGTGGAGGCGCACGCGCAGGTTCCATCGATCAACGCCTCGCATGGGGTAGATTATTCACGGAAGTCGATCGAGATTTGCCGACGCCTCTACCCGGGAATGACCTTCACCGAAGGCGATTTCACACACCCAGATCAGATGGCAGGGCTTGGCCAATTCGAGATCGTGCTTCTGGTTAATGCCCTGCATGAGGTCTTTTCTACAGGCTATTCACGAGATCTTGGAGAGGTGGCGGTCGAACAATCCAAACAACGAGTGGAGCAAGCGTTGACCAGTGCAGTAGAACACCTGGCATCGGGAGGCTACCTGGTATTATTTGATGGATTGGAAAATTGCGGCGATATCCACGAAAGGATTTGCATTCGATTCCGTCACTGGCAAGCCCGCCGCCGCTTCGAAACCTTTTCTCACGAGTACCGTCCTTTCCGCATAGCTTACCGGGAAACCGGTGATCCCTTCGTTGTGGAGCTATCTTACCGCGACTTTACGCGCTATATCACCAAATCCATCTTCCTGGATAAACACCTGTGGCAAACCGAGCGCCTGGAAAGCTACCAGTACTTCAACGAAGACGAATTCAGACAGGTATTTGCCCGTCTGGGTCTGGTGATCGATGAATTGCGCACCCTGACTGTGAATTACGAGAAGTGGTACAGCGAAGTCGAAATCGAAACTGCAAGCATGGACTTCCCGGTAGAGCATATCCTGATCCTGGCTCGGAAGCCTGGACAACCGGAGTAGATAATGCAACCTTCTGAAGAGGAGAAGCTTTTTCAAAGCATCTTCGAAAACGCCAGTGATGGGTTGATTGTCACCGATTTAGAGACTCAACTGGTGGTTGAAGCCAATCCTGCCGCCTGCGCCATGCACGGTTATACTTATTCGGAATTCATTGGCCTGCACCGGTCAGAGATCGTACATCCCGACAGTCAACCCATCTATATGGATTACCTTCTGGCAGTCCAGGCGCGCGGGAATCACGAAGCTCAGTTGATCCACATCCATCGAGACGGCACGCAGTTTGATGTCGAGCTGCGCGGCACATTGTTTACTTATCAAGATCGGCCCTGCCTGTTGAGTGTTGTCCGAGATATCAGCCGGCGCGTGCGGGCAGAGCGACAGCTTCAACATCGGGTGGAGGCGCGCGCCCGCGAACAGTCCACCTTGCTAGAAATCTCACAAACACTCGCTTCCGCTCTGGAGCTTCAACCCGGCCTGATCCTCGACCAACTCCGGGTGATCGTCGAATTTACCCATGCCGGGCTCTTTGTGCTGGAAGACCCGGTCCTGGTCGCTCTGGCGCTGCGCGGACCGTCCTGGCAGCAACAGGAGACGATCTTCAACATCCGGTTGGATCGCCCGGAGGATCGAGCGGCGCTATTCAACAATCACCAGCCGACCCTCATTGCCGACGTTTGGAGTGAGGAACCGGCAGCCCGGTTAATTCGATTGTTCCTGGGCAACCAGGCAGCTGTGCTGTTGGAGGGGGTGCAGTCCTGGATGTGGGTACCTCTGGCCGGGAAAGGCCGGTTCATCGGGGTCGTGGGTGTGGCACATACCGAACGGGATTACTTTAGCGTCCATCACGCTGGCCTGGCGCTTACTGTCGCCAACCAGGCCGCGATCACACTGGTCAATGCCGAGCTGTATGAACAGGCCCAAACCCTCGCCGCACTTCAGGAACGCCAGCGTCTTGCGCGGAACTTGCACGATGCTGTCAACCAGTCGCTCTTCTCCGCTGGCCTGATCGCCGAAGTTCTGCCGCGCCTGTGGGAGAAGGACCCGGAGGAGGGGCGACGATCCCTGGAAGATTTACGCCGGTTGACCCGCGGTGCGCAGGCCGATATGCGCCTGTTGTTGGCTGAGCTGGTGCCATCCACCCTGACGGATGCAAAACTGGGTGATCTGTTGCGCATGTTGGGGAACGCGCTGGCAGGCCGGATGAACATCCCGGTCAGTGTGATTGTGACGACGGAAGGGACCTTGCCCGCTGTAGTGCAGGAGGCGTTCTACCACCTTTGCCAGGAAGGGTTAAATAACATTGCCAAACATGCTGGAGCCAGCCGTGTGGACATACAGCTACAATATGAGACAGGTGCGGTTGAGTTACACATTCGAGATGATGGTCGTGGCTTTGACCCCAGGCTGGTGCTCCCCGGCCATTATGGGTTGAGCATGATGCGCGAGCGCGCCACGGCTGTGGGGGCGACATTCTCCATCACCAGTCAACCGGGACACGGCACCGAAATTGTCATTCGCTGGGTGGAGACCCAGGAACAGGAGGCCGGATAATGATGAGCTCTTCCCAACCAATTCGAGTGATGTTGGTCGATGACCATACGATGGTGCGCCGGGGATTGGCAACCTTCTTGAAGGTCTTTGACGACCTGGAACTGGCGGGCGAGGCTGCCAGCGGCGAAGCTGCCATTGATCTCTGTGGCCAGGTCCTGCCTGACGTCATTCTGATGGACCTGATGATGCCGGATATGGATGGGGCAACCGCCACGCGCCTCATCCGGCAGAAATTCCCCAAGGTGCAGGTGGTTGCCCTGACAAGCTTCAAAGAGCAAGGGCTGGTTCAGAACGCCCTGCAGGCCGGGGCAATCGGCTATTTGCTCAAAGATGTGTCGGCGGATGAACTGGCCCGAGCCATCCGTGCGGCGCATTCCGGGCGCGCCACCCTGTCTCCCGAAGCTGCCCAGGCGCTGGTAAACGCCGCTAACCAGCCACCTGTGCCTGGCCAGGATTTAACCGAGCGCGAGCGTGCTGTGCTGGCTTTGATGGTTGAAGGATTAAATAACACGCAGATCGCCGGCAGGCTGGTAGTCAGCCCGTCCACGATCAAAACGCATGTCAGCCATATCCTCTCCAAGCTCGGTGTCGCCAGCCGTACGGAAGCCGTGGCGCTGGCAATGCGTCACCAGCTCTTTACCTAAGCGACCACTGCGTCTCGATCCACCCAGCTTGATCTCCCCCAAGTGGGGGAAATAAACACCCCCCGGACGATGGATGCGTCCGGGGGGTGTTTGCTATACAATGATTCTATGAAACGTGTCTATTTGGCTGACTCACAATCCGATGAACGTAGGGCCTTCCGTCTAATACTACAAGATCTTAAAATGCAGGTCGTTGGCGAAGCGGCCGACTGGCCGACTGCGTTGGCCAAGGCTCCCGCCACGCGCCCCGACATGTTGATGGTGGAGTGGGGGCTGGTTGCAGCCGGATCAGGCGGAGACCTGACCGAACTGCGCCTGGCTTGCCCGGCTGCAGTCGTGATCGTGCTGGTCAGCCATCTGAGTGCCCGTGAACAGGCCGCCTTATCGGCCGGAGCGGATGTGTTTATCAATAAAGGCGAGACCTCCGACCGGGTGGCTGACCGCCTGCGAGACGCCGTAGCGAGTATTGGTCCTTGAAAAACCCGATCGCCCAGGCTGAGGCTTGTCTCTAAGGAGAATTGCGCTTTGAAAACCGGCGCACTACGCTGTCCCGAGCGCCGGCAGAAACTGGGGCAGCTTATCTGAGATAAGACAGAAAACGGATGGAGGATTATTATGGGAATACTATCCTGGATTATCGTTGGTTTGATCGCCGGATTTTTGGCCGGACAGGTCATGCGGGGGGGCGGCTATGGTTTGATTGGTGACATCATCATCGGTGTACTTGGCGGTTTGTTGGGAGGCTGGATTGCTTTCTACTTCTTCCATATCGGTGACACGATGACAGGCATCAACCTGGTGTCGATCCTGGTTGCGTTCGCCGGAGCGATCCTGTTGATCCTCGTCTTGCGCATGATCGGCGGCCGAGGGCGTTATAGAAGGGATTAGTGAGTTCTGGAATGTCTCCGCAAGGTCGCCGGTGGGGGATGGCACGGAATGCAGCTCCCCATCGCACCACCACGACCGATGATCGCAAACATTGAGAGGAGAAAGTCAATGGAGAGAAATTTAACCGAGAGAAAGTCAATGGATCTGATTAATTTCATTGTCTGGCTCACAGCGGGGGCCGTTATCGGCTGGTTTGCCAACCGGATGGTTAAGGCGCAACACGTTCGACGGGCAGACAAACCAACCCCTTCCGAGGATAGCAGCTCTGAGAAGAACTAAGCCTGCTGGAAGAAAGGTGTTCTAAAACTAAAGTCGGTGACGCGAACGAGTGTCCTTATTTGGCGAAGGATAAGAACGCAGTGGAGGTCGTATGGATGGAATGCAGATGTCAAGGATTGTAGAGCAATACTGCCGGAAGGTTACCTCAACATACGAGAATATCAAGATCACGCGCATAGCGGACCGAAAGACGGTATTTGTGGAGCAAACTGGCGAAAGCGGACGAGCAGTTATGCTGAACGAATACAAGGTAGATGGGATAACCTGCTGGGCAGGATACAGCACGCGCAGCCAGACGGTTTATATCAGCATGACAGCCTGATGACCTTGTAATGCATCCTGGCCATGTTGGGTTTCCATATCCAGCGGGTGGCCGTGCTATGCGTCAGCTGGACAGTATTCGTTCGGTTGGCACAACCCCAAATTGTTGCTCCTTCTACAACGATGATCTAGAACTCATCAAGGCGAAAGCCAGAAAGGAATTTGATGATGAACGATAAGGCATTTGAAAACAAGGTTGATCGGGATATTGACAAGGCGAAAGAGGATTTAGCTACGCTGAGGGATGATGGCGTCACCGGGTTGAGCAGGAAAGTTGAACAACTGGCAGACGACGCGAAGAAAATGGTAGCTGACCAAGTTAAGACCGTCAATAAGGAAATTGGACAAGGACTGAGCCAATACAATGCGAAAGTCCAGAATATAGCAGACAGGGTTCCAAGTGACTTCAGCAAGATGGTTGCCGTATACCCCTGGGTGACGATCACGATATCCCTGGCTTTCGGTCTACTGCTAGGTGCATTACTCAAACCTAGCCGGGTATGAGCAATTCTCGCATAATATAGGTCACCTGTTACCCGGTCAACTGACCCGGCCAGGTGACTTCCAATAGATCATTCAAAAGGAGAATCTCATGTTGTGGACAATCATCTTGATTCTAGTAATACTATGGCTGCTCGGCTTTTTCGGCCGGAACATTAGCTCCAGCTTCCCGCGCACTGGCAACTGGGTCCATATTCTGATCGTTATCGCCATCATACTGATCGTATTGAAGCTGCTTGGGGTGGTGACCTTCTAACTGGTTAGCGTGACGCAACAGGATCTGATGGAGGCAGGTTCATGCCTCCGTCAGACGCGCGACTGAAAGCCCAGACAGACAGAAAAAGCCAGAACATGATCCGCGCTGCTGACACGCTGTAGTTCATCAAGGAAAATGATGACAAAAAGATTTCGCTATTTAGCCATTCTCTTAAGCCTGTCTCTGGTCTTGATGGCCTGCCAGTTGACACAGCAGGTATGGAAGCAGCCTGCAGGACCAGCCAGCGTAGCCACCGACAGCCCGGAAAAGGATATCCCGGCGGATGAAGCCTCCCAAGCCGAGCAAGCAGATCCCGCCGAAGCACAGGCGCCAGTAAAAGGAAATCCTGATCCCTCTGCGCGGGACAAACCCTTACAATCCCAGGCAGCCGAGATCCGGCCCATTGAAATGCGCACAAAGTTGACCCATCTCTCCAACTTGCTGGATTACCAGGTGCTGGATGGGAATGGGGACACACTGGGGGTCGCCAGCGACTACATTGTCAACACCTGTGAGGGTTACATAATTTACATCCTGATGGAGCCGGTAGCCAGCCTTAACGTCGCCTCCGGAAGCCGGGTGGTGATTCCTTTCGAAGCAGTGACGATCAACAGCGGCGTGTTGGACGCCCAAAACGAAGCGGTCCATTTGCGCCTGACCCCAGAGCAGTTCTCGGGTGCGCCGGCTTTTCCCGCCGGGCAGCAG
>Ga0154774_1072_pt3 | contig 33171 bp, 31 predicted proteins | sample Rifle2008BG16ft_FD_105782 | JGI IMG/M metagenome (GOLD analysis project Ga0154774, IMG submission 105782) | Chloroflexi bacterium RBG_16_57_11
GGAAAGCCAGCAGCAGGGCCAGAAAATGAATGCTGCTGCTATTCTTACGCCAGGCCAGGTGATAGCAGAACAGCGCGCCAAATGCCAGACTGATGGCGGGGATTTCCAACATCGACATTGCAGCGCTCATACTATGCAACCTGTCGGCGAGCAAGAAAAGCGGCGGGAGCAGATAAATCAGCGGATGTGCCTCCGGGAGCAGCTCGCGAGCCGAAAGCCACAATAACAGGCCGAACAAAAGATACCAGAACGTGCTGTAGAGCCGGGCGGTTTCTACGCTGGCCCCGGTGAGCAGGAACCAGGCGCTCAACAGCAGGCCATGCCCCGGCGGATACCATTCGGGCTTGGCGAAACTCTGCCACACCGCCGGCAAATCCCGCCGCTGGACCGCCGAAGCAAAATCCAGACCGCGATTGGCATGCAAGGCCTCGTCCATGTCCATCTGGAGATGGCTGAAGCGGAACACCCCTCGGCCAATCCATAACGTGGATAAGCCCAGCAGCACACAGGCGAGTAAAAAAGAGCTGCGTTCGAGCGTTGAGCGGCTTATTGTCACAAGGATCGTCTCTTCTGTCGAAATATCCCGGCCAGCAATCTGACAGTTTACCACGACCAAATAGGGGTGTCAATTTTTTCGCCTATCAGCGCGTCTATACAAGCCACCTGCTCCATGATACACTCATGGCAGACGATAAAATTTATTTTACCGTCGCAACACACATGGAATACCTGCGCACGATCCAAGACTTCGAGCATTTAAAAATCCTGGCCGACCCGCGCCGCCTGGCAATCTTACGCCTGCTGATGGTCGATTCGGCCACCCTGTCCCAGCTTGGACAGATCCTGGGCGAACACCCGGCCCGGGTGCGCCACCACTTGAAGCTGCTCGAGCGTGCCGGGCTGGTAGAGCTGGTGGACCAGCGGGTGGTGCGCGGCTTTGTGGAAAAGTATTACCGCGCCCGGGCGCGCGCCTTTACGCTCCAACAAATCGTCCTGCCCGCCAACGTAGAGACTGGCGCGCTGGTAATCCTGGGCAGTCACGATCTGGCACTTGAGGCCCTGGCTGCCGAGCTGCGCCAGGTCAAGCCCGCCCCGCTGAGCGTTTTCACCTTGCCGGTGGGCAGCATGGAGGGGCTGGTCGCCTTGCGCCAGGGGCTGGCCCAGGTCGCCAGCTGCCACCTGCTGGACGCTGAAAGCGGCGAGTATAACCTGCCTTATGTGCGCCACCTGTTTCCAGATCGGGAAACCAGCCTGATCACCCTGGCACACCGGGCGCAGGGCTTGCTGGTCGCACGGGGCAACCCGCACCAGATCCGCAAGATAGAAGATTTTGCGCGCCAGGACGTGCGCATGATTAATCGAAACCGCGGATCGGGAACCCGGCTGTGGCTCGACCACCAGCTGGCGCAACTTTCTCTCCCGCCGCCGTTGTTACGCGGCTACGAGCGCGAGGTGCGCACGCACACCGCCGTCGCCGAAGCCATTGGCTCCGGCAAGGCCGATGTTGGCCTGGGTGCAGAAGCCGCAGCGCGGAAATTCGGGCTAGATTTTGTCGCGCTCTTTCAGGAGCGCTTCGATCTGGTCATGGCACGCGAGCAGCTCTCCGATCAACACTTGCGCCCCCTGTTCGATGTCCTGTCAAGCTCGCGCTTTCGCAGCCTGATCGAAGCGTTAGGGGGCTACCAAACCGATCATACGGGCGACAAGCTTACACCTTGATCAGCCCCTAACAACTGCGCATCGAGTGCGCTCGATGAGCGACCAAATTGACCCTGGCTTTTCCGCAGAATTGAGTACAATTAGGCCTCTACTGACGATAGTTTAATATATGGAGAATTGCATGAGACAAAGAAAAATAATCTGGTACTTGTTATTAACGCTGGTCCTTAGCGCGTTTGCCTGCAACCTACCACAAACCGGATCTGCGCCAACCTCGGCCCCTACAGATTCTGGTTTTCAGGCTCCCACACAACCCGCGGAACAAGAGGCGGTCGAGCCCAGCGCCATGCCTGGCGCACAGACCACCCCTGAGTCGCCTGCGCCGGGAGCAGCCGCACCGAAGGACAAGGAACTAAAACTGGCAACCACCAGCATCCTGGTAGGGTCGGGCTTGATCGACCAGCTGCTGAGTCAATTCCAGGCCAAAACGGGTTATCAAGTGGAATTGGAGAAGGGCGGGGCTGGCCGCGCCATCAAACTTGGCGAAAAGTACGTCGTCGATGTGCTGCTTGTGAATGAGCCGGGCTCTGAAATAAAATTCATCGAGGATGGCAATGGCAGAGATCGTCTGCCCGTCATGTACACCGATTATGTCATCGTCGGCCCTGCCAGCGATCCGGCCGGTATCAAGAGCGCCGCCAAAGCCAAGGAAGCCTTTAAAAAGATCGCCGACGCACAAGCGCTGTTTGTCACACGCAGCGACAACCTGGGTGATCAGGGAGCGGAAACCAAATTATGGAAAGCTGCCGGGGTCACGCCACAAGGAGACTGGTATGTTTTCTCCGACCAGGGCCCGGTCGGGGCGTTAAAACTGGCTTCAGATGGGCAGGGTTATTCGCTCACCGACCGAGCCACATTCCTTGAGAACAAAGATCTGTTACAGTTAGAAGTTCTTTACGAAGGAGACGAGCTGCTGCGCGATTATTACCACGTCGTCACGGTCAATCCGGACCGCTCCCCCAAGATCAACTATCCTGCTGCGCAAGCCCTGGCTCAATTCCTCACCTCACCCGAGGCGCAGGCGATTATCCAGCAAATCGGCGTGGATCAATACGGCCAGCCAATCTTCTTCCCCGCCAGCCAGCCCTGATAAACCCGCACTGGCAATCCGCTCCGGTTGGAAGGATTGAATCAAACGAAACGGCCGTCAGATCAGCGACGGCCCATTCAGTTATTCTCCCAATTCCTGTCTCCCGGCAAGCGCTCGCAGGAGCGTATTCTGATCAGCGTACTCCAGATCGCCGCCCACCGGCAATCCGCGCGCCAGGCGCGTCAGCCTTAAGTCAAAAGGCAGCAGCTGCTGGCGCAGATACGCCGCCGTGTAATCCCCCTCCAGGCTGGGGTTCGTCGCCAGGATGATTTCCTGGATGCCCCCGGCGCGCACCCGCTTGACCAATTCCCGAATGCGCAGCTGCTCCGGCCCAATCCCTTCAATCGGCGACAGGGCGCCGTGGAGCACATGATAGCGTCCCAAAAAGCCACCGGTGCGCTCCAGCGCAATGACATCCAGCGGCTCTTCCACCACGCACACCTGCCTGAAATCGCGGCCATCATTGCTGCAGATCTCACACTCGATCCGCCCGGCAGTAGTGATGTTATAACACGTCCGGCAGTAGGTCGTCCCGGCTTTGAGCTGGAACAAGGCCTCCGCCAGGTCGCGCGAGATATCTTCTGGGGCGCGCAAAAGGTAAAAAGTCAACCGCGAAGCAGTCTTTGGCCCAATCCCGGGTAGCCGCGAGAGGGCATTGACCAGGTTCTGAATCGGTTCCGGTAATAGCATCGATGAATGTCGGGAGTGGTCAGGCAGTTAAAACGGCAAGCCGCCAGCTAATGGCCCCAGGCGCTCTGCCGCCAGGTTGCGCGAAGCCTCGAGGGCGTTGTTGAAAGCGGTCAAAACCAGGTCTTGCAGCATCTCCACATCGGCGTCTTGCAACAGGGCCGGGTCGATCTCCACGCCTCGACAGTTTTGATTTCCCGTCATGGTGATCTTGACTGCGCCCCCGCCCGCAGTTGCAGTCACGGTTTCCTCTGCCAGCTGCTCCTGCACCTGCTGGATTTGCTCTTGCAACTTTTGAATCTGCCCCATCATACCCATCGGATTCTGCATTTTGGGGGCTTTAAAACCTTTCGCCATACCTTCCTCCAATTTCTAATTGATATCGACCAGCTCGCCGCCCAGGTCTCGCAATGCCGCCGCCACAATCCCATCGTCAGCCACACCGGGTGGCACGGTGTCCCGCCGAGCCGTATCTACCCTGCACTGTACGAAAATCTCACGTCCGAAGACTTGCTGAAGCGCACTGCGCAGCAAAGCCAGGTTTTCAGGCTTTTCCATCTTTGTCTTCAGCACATCACTGGCGAAGCTTAGTGTCAATTGGTCGCCGTGTAAAGCCCGCGATGTGGAGGAATTTAAGGTTCCATAGGCTGGCTGGCTTTGCTGGCGTACCAATCCAAGGATTTGCTGCCAGACTGCTGCCAGCTTTTGAGCCGCTAGAACTTCTGACTCGCCGGTTTCACCGACACCTGGAGCGGTTATTTTTGCTGGTTTCGACGATACTGGATTTTGCGCCGAGCCCGAGGGAGGGCGCTGCGGCGCTGGTGTCTGTTGTACAGGCGGGATCAGTGGCGTGCCAGGCGATTCCACCGGTTTCGCACTATCCGGGCCCTGCGGCACCTCGAGCGCCTCCACAAAAGCCATCTCCAATGGTAAGGCCGGCTGCCAGGCGCTGCGCGCCTCGCCAGCTGCATAATTAAACACCCGGATGACCCGCAACAACTCGGACGTCGAGAACTTCTGCGCGTGGTTCGCCATCTGCACGCGCACTTCCGCCGTGGCATCAACCTGGCTCGAATTACCCATCCGGATCAGCAATAGATCGCGCAAATAATCCACAATCTGGCGGGCAAACTGGCGTGGGTCGCTGCCGGCATCCAACGCCGTATGGAGGCGATCCAACCCGGCGTCTGCCTGCTGATTGGCCAGCGCATCGACCACCTCCAGCACTGCCTGGCTGGCAGTCGTGCCTAACACCGCCTGGGCGGCCTCCAATGTGATCGCCTGCCCGGTGGAAGCCAGCTGATCCAGGAGTGAAATCGCATCCCGCATCGCCCCGGTGGACTGGCGAGCGATCAACGTTAGCGCATCCGCCTCCACCTGGATGCCCTCTTCATCCGCCATTTTCTTCAATTGGTCGACAATATCTCCCACCGGGATGCGGCGAAACTCATGTCGCTGGCAGCGCGACAGAACCGTCGCCGGGATCTTATGCACCTCGGTCGTCGCCAGGATAAATATGGCGTGTGCTGGCGGCTCTTCGAGCGTCTTCAGCAGCGCGTTGAAAGCCGCTGTGGAGAGCATATGGACTTCATCGACAATATAGACTTTATAGCGGCCCTGGTTGGGGGTAAAGTTGATCTTGTCCCGCAGATCGCGCACATCCTCCACGCTGGTATTGGAGGCCGCGTCGATCTCGATCAGGTCCAGGAAGCGGCCCTGGTTCACCGTAAAGTTGATCTTGTCCCGCAGATCGCGCACATCCTCCACGCTGGTATTGGAGGCCGCGTCGATCTCGATCAGGTCCAGGAAGCGGCCCTGGTTCACCGCCTGGCAGAAATCGCAGGCACCGCAAGGGCGCTTGGCCAGGTCCTCTTCCATGCAGTTGACCGCTTTCGCCAGCAGCCTGGCGGTGGTGGTCTTGCCTGTGCCACGCGGCCCGGCAAACAGGTAGGCATGCGCCACCCGCCCGGCAGCTAGTGCGTTGCGCAGCGTCGAAATCACATGCGGCTGCCCAACCACGGCCTCCCAGGTTTGGGGGCGCCATTTTCGATACAGGGCTTGGGACATGCCTAGAGTGTATCAGAGAGATAGGAGTTGGTCAACAGAATCGCTGTCCTGGCAACGTATATGGTCCCACGGGAATCCGCACGCCAAGCCCTGGCGGGCTAAACCCAAGCCCACAGGGCTTCGCACCTCAGCCCGGCGGCTTCAGCCCCGGGCGATCTCGCCATCTGACGAAACCTAGCTCACCTGGCCCGCACGGGGGTGCAACCCCCGTGCTACGCCCGCAAAGCCCTGGCGGGCTAAACCACAGCCCGCAGGGCTTTGCACCTCAGCCCGGTGGCTTCAGCCCCGGGCAAACACGCCACCGGACGTAACCTAGCTCATCTGGCCCGCACGGGGGTACAACCCCGGTGCTACGTTTACAAAGCCCTGCCGGCCTATTTCCGCAGCCCGCAGGGCTTGGCACCTCAGCTCGGTGGCTTCTGCCCCGGGCGATTGCGCCACCCAGGTCCGCACGGGGGTGCAACCCCCTGGCCTAGACCCTCAGCCTGCCGGCTTCAACCCATACGCTCAATCGACCTGCTCCAATTTCTCCCAGATCTCCCCCTGAAGGTGATGTTCCTTCTGATGCTTTACATAATTGACCACGGCTGGCAGGTCCTTCTCGCTGAATGATTGCACCCCATATTCCGCTTGCCAGGCAAAGTAAAAGCCTGGCATAATTACATGATTAACAAAATGCGAGCTATTCCCCTTCACCTAACCAATGAACTCAGACAAAGCAACCTTTGGTGGGACGGACACAACCAGGTGTAGATGGTCCTCGAGGCCGCCCATTGCGTGAACGATAGCATCCAACTCTTGAGCCTTCGCTGCGATTGCACGGTAAATCCTGGCCTCGATTAGGCTATCGACCAGAGTAAGCCGATCTTTCGTGCTCCAAACGAAATGTAGTACAGTCGCCAATAAACCATGGCCCACCTCCCCCACTAACATTTACCCAGCACGGATCCATATTTCAGCTCTTCGACTTCAGATCGTCCGACTTTACCGCCTCAAGCTCTTTCTGCGCGTTCAATTTCAATAGCTGAAACTTCTCCGACGGCGTTTGCAGGTTGTAATCGAAGATCTTCTGGTTGATCTTTTCCACCTGTTCTTCGAACGCCCTCACTGCTCGCTGCCATTCGGCTTCCACCTGGGCGTAGGGCTGGCTGCCTTGTAAGGAACGTTTACGCCACTCCCAGGCGCGGGCAAGCGTTGTGCGCGCCGCTTCAATTTGAGCGTCGATCTCCTGGCGCGCCGCGATCCACGGCAGCGTGAAGCCGCTGCTCTTGAGCATGTGGTGGGCAAGCTGCCAATCGGGATCGGCGTACGGGTTGTCGTCCAGGTTCAGCGGCTTGCCTTTACCGGGCAGGTCGTCGAACTTGCCATCCTCCAGCGCCTTTCGGATGTGGTCTTCGATTTCGGACATTTCTCTCCAAACGATCAGGTGGGAACGCTGATCCAGCCTGCTAGCACCGCATATTATGGCACCACGTAGTTTGCCCGGACGTTGTTCTGCGCGTCGCGCAGGATCACGGTGGTGCCAGATGTCCACACCGGCTGGTCCAGCCCCCAATATAGCTCAACCACCGAATTCACCCCGGATCGAGTGTAAACGTTCACTGCACCCCCGGAGAACAGGGTCAGTTGCGGGAATTGGGGGAAGATGAACACATTGCCTTTGTCATCTTCCAATCTCCAGCCGACCAACGAAAGCTCACCTTCGCCACGGTGCTTGAGTAGCACATGCTCCGTATCCAGGTCGCCTGCGCCGATCACGCTGTCAATGATCACGCTTCCCTGGGGATCCATCGGGATGCGCAGCACCTCCCCCTCTCCCAACGGCTGGGAGCTTGTAAAGCCATTCACCGCCACCAGCTCTTCGACGCTGACGTTGTGCTCTGCAGCGATGCTCTCAAATGTATCGCCAGATTGGACCTGGTAGACCGAAAAGGCCTCGGTAGGAGTGGGCTGGGGAGCCTCAGGCGTGCCCGTAGTCTGGACGATCGGAGTTTCGGCCGGCGGGCGTGAAAGGCTGCTGAGCGCCTTGGGTAATAGATTACGTGGAAGAGGTCCGGAATACTGATCCCAGATAAATAATACCCCCAGGGTGGTACAGGCAGAGACGAAAATATTCAACAAAATGTAAAAGGTTAGCCGCTTCCAGGATTTCATCTCTAGTAAGTATCCTTCACCTTGATCCCTAGAGAGGCAATGCTGGCTTCCCCAGGTTTCGAGAATAATAGCACAATTTCCAGATTGACGGGGGCAGAGTTTGAAACTAAAATGCCTGCATGCCTTACATCATCGACGGGCACAACCTGATCCCGAAGGTCCCCGGTTTGTCGCTGCAACAGATGGACGATGAGCAGCAACTGGTCGAGATGTTGCAAGAATTCTGCCGTCACCAGCGCAAGCAGGTCGAAGTCTATTTCGACAACGCCCCACCCGGCGGCGTACGGGCGCGTAACCTGGGCCTGGTAACCGCGCGTTTCGTGCGGCAGGGCACTACGGCCGACAGCGCCATCCGCCGGCGCCTGGCAAACCTGGGACGGGTGGCCCGCAACTGGACGGTGGTCAGCTCCGATCAGGCCGTTCAAGCCGAAGCACGCGCAGCCCAGGCTCAGGCGATGTCCTCGGAAACATTCGCTCGTTTATTGACCCGGGCTCTGGATGATTCCTTGATTGACCAGGGGGAAGCCGCTGAAACCGTATTGAACCCGGAAGAAGTGGATGATTGGCTGCAGCTCTTCGGCTCGGACGAGAGGGACATTTAATCAGAGCACTAATCGGACAGCTTTCGTCCAATATTTCTAACCGCTTATTAATCCGTACCAGACCAAAATAGGATATATTATAGAGGCCGACACCTGCCCTCCCTGTTTACTGGTAATAACCAGGTGTCGAGTCACCGGCTTTTAGCTCACAGCACGTCCCCCCCGTGTTGTGCTTCCGGTGGCCCTCCTTAGACTGCCGGGCGTGTCCCCCCCACGTCCGGCAATCTTTTTGCCTTCCCACCCTCATCCCTCCTGTCGCTTCAACACCAGCAATGTCAGGTCGTCGGATGGCAAGCCGTTGCCGATAAACTCCTGTACGGCGAGATCAATCTTTTCTAACAGCTGCCCCGCTTCCAGGACACCTTCATCTTGATTCTCACGGATGGCGGCACTTTCGATCGTCTGGTACAGGCGCAGCTCGCCAAAAACCTCCCCTTGTGGTGAAAACGCCTCCGTCACCCCATCCGTGTATAGAATCAGGTGATCGCCCGGCTCCAGCCGGGTCTTCCAACCCTGGATATGATTACCTTCCTGCACGCCCAGCGCCATACCGCCGCGCCGGAGCTGTTCGAGTTGGCTATTCTGGCCGCGCAGCACCAATGGCAGGTTGTGCCCGGCGTTGGCGAACTCCAGCACACCGGTGTCCAGATCCAACACTGCGTAAAAGATCGTTACGAACATCCCACCCTGCGCGTCCGGCACAATAATATCATTCGCCCGTTCCAGTACATCGGCCGGTGAGTCGATCTCTTTTACAGTAGCCCGCACCAATGTGCGCACCAGGGTCATAAACAGCGCGGCTGGCATACCCTTGTCTGCAACGTCAGCAATGACCAGCCCCAGCCGGTTGCCTGGCAGCTCAAAATAATCGTAAAAATCGCCTCCGACTTCACGCGCTGTCCGCCAATGCACCTTCAGATCCCAACCCGGCAAATCGGGCACACTCTGTGGGAGGAAGGCGCTCTGAATCTCACGCGCCAGCTGCATTTCGCGCTCCAGGCGCTCTTGCTCGACCATCTCATGCTGCAAGAGATCATTCTGGATCGCCAGAGCAGCCTGCTGCGAGATGCCCGTGATGATCTCCAGGCGCTTGCCGCGCAAGCGCCGGTTGGCGTTGCTGGCGCTATATCCCTCCCCGGGCACAGGCTCGGGCTCTTCGATCAGAAAAACGCCTAACACTTTCCCTTTTATTGAAAGCGGAAAGGCGATCAGCAAACAGGGGGCGTTCTCCAGATAGTCGTTAACTTTATCCGCTTCAGGCGCCGCCAGGTAAGTCCAATCCTCGGGAACCTGGTCTGAAGCCGAGATCTCGCCCCACAGCGGGTGGGCAAGCAACGTATCTTCGATCAGCACGGTATCGAGCAGAGGGAACTCGCCCAAGCCGAACGTCGCCGCCTCCGCCGCTCGCGGCAGGCCGTACGATTGCCCCAGCCGGAACATATGCTGTGCTTCATCCCACAGATAAATCAGGGCGCGTTTCACACCAACCAGGATCGGGGTGATGCGCACGATCGAGCCCAGGGCTTCATCCAGGTCAGACGAAGAGACCACCGCCTGAGCTACCTGCAGGAGCGCGACAGAAACGTAGGCTTCCTCCTTCTGTGATTTCTGCAGGTAGATATTATCCACAGCGACCGCAGTCTGGTGGGCGATGCCCTGCAATATCGCCAACCGCTCGTCGAAAAATGCGTCCAGCGATTTGCCGCTATTCAATACCGGGCTGCTGTAGTCGACCAACATCACTCCCAATACTTCATTGCGTACGGCGAGCGGCACCAGCACCATCAGGCCTGTCCGGCGCCGGCTGTCGTCCAGCGGCTCGGGGTAAAGGATGCTGGTCAGGCGCTGATCGTCATCCTCACCATACAGGATCACCGGCTCGCGCTCGGCGACCAGATGATCGATCGCAGGGACATCGCCTGGGGCAAAACGCCAACGCTCGAATTCCGCCTGCTGTTCGCGGTTGAGCCCGGAGGCTGTCGCCGGGATGAAATCACCCTCCTCGTCCCGAATATAAAGCAAGCAAGAGCGCACCCCTGCCAGCATGGGCGTGATATGGATCACCGTCGCCAGCAGCTCATGTAAATTGGTTAACGATTGGGTCGCGTTCGCCACTTGCAACAATACTGTCGAAACCCAGGCCTGTTCGTGAGCTTCTTCGTACAATCGGGCATTTTGAATTGCGACGGCAGCGTAGCTGGCAAACGCCGCGGTCATGCCCCTGGCCTCCGAGCCGTAGCGGCCCGGGGTATGATGTGTCAACACCAGCACACCAAGCGGTAGCTCGCGGACGCGCAGCGGAGCGGCGATCGCCGAATAATCGAATGGGAACTGCATCGCTCCACCCAGGGGTTCGTGCTCCGACAGGGAGGTCCGTACCACCGGCTCATCGGCTCGCAATGCTTCCCGCAGCCAGGTCGAAGCCGCCTGGGAGGTTTCATCCGTAGTTTCCGCGGTGCTGAAAACCAATACCTCTTCAGGGGTCAGCCCGATCTCCAGGTCGAGATCGCCGGCGCCCAAAACGGCAGCTAGGTGTAAGCTGGGTGAACTTTCCTCGATGTCTTTATCGACCTCTCCATCCACCATCCAAATAGCCGCCAGGTCCAATGGCAAATTTTTCCCCAGCTCCTCCAGGATTACCCTCAGCACCTGGTCCAGATCTACATCCGTTGAGAGCAGGCCGGCCACCTCGCGCACACTGTCAGCCACCCGACGCCGCCAGACTTCCGAACGATAGAGCTGGGCATTGCGCATTGCGATTGCGATATGATCCGCCAGAGCCTCGAACAGGAAGCGCTCATCTTCCCCAAAGGCATTCGTTTTCTCACTTTGTATGTCCAGAACGCCGAGTACTGAACCGCCAAACACCAGCGGAACAGTCAGCTCGGAGCGCGTTTCGTCGGGGAGGAATGGCGAGGGCAGGTATCGCGGCTCCTGGCTCACATCGTTCGCCAGTAATGTCTCGCCATGTCTCCCCGCCCAGGCGATGAGACCCCGTTCCGCATCGAGGTCGAAAGAAAAGTTTTGCTCGCGAAGCTGCAGGCTGCGCTGCCCGCCGCCTGCCTCGTAGAAAATCTTCCGCCGCCCCGGGTCCACCGAAAACAGGTGAACGAATGGATAGCCAAAGCGCTGATGGATCAATTCGACCACTGCCTCCAGCAGTTGTACCTGATCCAGGATCGAAGTGATCGCGCTGCTGACCTCATAGAGCGTAGATAACTGGCTGGCACGACGTTGAAGACGCAACTGCTCCTTGGATAGTCGCAGGCTGGCTTGCAGCACCAGGGCTACCTGGATCGCCATCCCCTCCACCAGCTGGATCTCTTCGGCGCTAAATGCTGGTTTGGTGGTAGGACGGACTGCTTGCAACACTCCCAGAAGCCGATCTGCCTGGCCTTCCGAGCCACGGATCAACATTGGGACTGCACAGGCGTGCGCAGCGCCTCCACCCTCCTCCATCAACCAATAGTTGCCGCTTCGTGCTTCCTCGCCCAAACAGGGGCGACGCGTTTCCAGGCAGCCGCGCATTAACTCGGATTGCAGGCTGGGCAGCTCAAGCGGGGTCGTTCCCTGCGGCTTGCCGCTAAGCTGGCTCACGATGTCCTCTGCCAACCATACCGCTGCCTCAGCCTGGACAGCCTGAGCGACGGTCTCCAGGATGATTTTGTTCTGGTTTTTGAGAATTTCTTCAGATGGATATTGATCGCTAGCGGACTGTTCTACAAGATAGAGCAGTTGCTCCCCCAACCCCAGCACCTGGTGCATTAAATTACCAGCCGATACGCGGCCTTCTATCGGCGCTTGGAAGCCCGGCTGACCGGCGCTCACTCACTTCTCCTTATGTTTTATCATCCGCAACAGATTGCAATTCTTCCCAAGCTCCAGGTTCTTCATAAAGGAGAACTGGACTTCATCCATCAATTGATAAATAAAATACAGCCCAATGCCGCCCACCTCACGCTCTTCTAGCTCGGCTTTGAGATTCGGTTCTGGCACCAGGCTCGGGTCGAAAGGCTTACCGCAATCGATCAACGTCACTTCCAGGTCACCACCAACCATCCGGCAGGTGCATTCGATCTGCTCCAGGCTTTCTCCCCCATAGGCATGTTCAATGATATTGGTGTAAGCTTCATCTACCGCCAGTTGGACCGCGTAGACCGCGGCCGGCTCCAAGCCGCACTCCTCCGCAGACTCAGCCACAAATTCTCGTACCCGGTCCAAATTTTCGAACTGCGCAGTTAGAATAATGGATCGATTTGAGCGCACCGATGAACCTGTGAAAGCCCCAAATTCTGTGCCAGTCTCCTGCGAAATCTCCGGCTGCACCGAATCAGAAAACAGATCAACCATAAAGTAAGAACACTAATGCTAAAGATAGAGGCTGAAGGCGAAATCTACCTTCAGCCTCCGTGCGTCCTTTTTTGTTTTCGTCGGCTATAACGAGCCGACTGCGTCCAGCACATTGTCGAAGAAGCGGAATAAAGGCACAAATCCCGCCAACTCCAATGCGTCATAGATGCGCTTGGGGACGGACGCCAGGACAAGTTCGCCTCGGTTATACCGTTTACAAGTCTTCTGCGTGCTGATGAGCACGCGTAAGCCAGCGCTGGACATAAATTCAACTTCGTCTAAATCCAGGACAACCTTGAACCGGCCTGAGCCGGTGATGTCATCCAGCGCCTTAGCAAGCTGGGGAGCTGTGGCGCTATCAATCCGTCCGCTGACTTTGACCAGATCGCAATGCCTGTATTGGCTGGGGGTAACATCCATCGGCAAACCTCCGCTGTTGTCCGGTTTCCACTCGGGAGAAAAAATCCATCCGGGCAAATATTATAACACACCCCGATCTGCGGGCCTTTGTTTCCACACTCAACGCTGTTCAGAGGTAAAATCGACTTAAGGCACCTCACACCTCGATGACCGGAGAAGCCAATGAAAACGACCTCTCGCTATCGCTGGTTCGTTGTTAGTGTGTTCTTCGCTTTTATGCTGCTCCACCAGGCCGATAAGCTGCTCATCGGCCCGCTGACCACCCCGATCATGGCAGAATTTAACATCAACCGCGCCCAAATGGGTTTTATCACCACTGGCGCGCTGCTGGTTGGGGCGGTGATGTACCCATTATGGGGCTATCTCTACGATCGCTATGCGCGCGCCAAGCTGCTGGCACTGGCCTCCTTCCTTTGGGGTGCGACCACCTGGCTAGGCGCCATCGCTCCAACCTATCCTACTTTTCTGGTTGCCCGCGCCACCACCGGCATCGATGATTCCAGCTACCCCGGCTTATACAGCCTGATCTCGGACTACTTCCTGCCTAATGTGCGCGGCAAAATTTATGGCTTGCTTGAGTTATCCATGCCCATCGGCTACTTGATCGGCATGATCCTGGGTTTATTTCTGGGTGGCTCGATCGGTTGGCGCGGCGTGTTTTATATCACCGGCGGGTTGGGCATTATCATCGCCGCGGTGATCTTTTTTGGCGTGCGCGAGCCACCCCGCGGCCAGGGCGAGCCGGAACTGGCCGAGCTGGAGCACATCAGTACCTATCGTTTCAATTGGGAAACCGCCCGAGGCTTGTTCCAGAAGCGCACCCTGCGAATTCTGTTTATCCAGGGCTTCTTCGGCGTCTTCCCATGGAACGTGATCACTTACTGGTTTTTTAACTATCTGGAAACCGAGCGCGGCTACAGCCAGGATGCTGTCTTCATGACCATGGTGCTCGCCGTGCTGGTGCTGGCTACGGGCTACCCGTTAGGAGGCGCGCTCGGCGACTACTTCTTTAAGCGCACACCGCGGGGCCGCGCTCTGGTCGCGATGACCGGCGTCTTGAGTGGCGCGGTCATGCTGACCATCACCCTGGCGGTGCCAAACGACAACCAGATTTTATTCGCCATCCTGTTATCGTTGACTGCCATTTTCATACCCATGGCGGCACCGAATGTCGTCGCCACTGTATATGATATTACCCTGCCCGAGGTGCGGAGCACTGCATTGTCGGTGCAATACTTCATCGAATCCTCCGGAGCCGCCCTGGCGCCGGGCTTCGCCGGCCTGATCGCCGACCAGACCTCGCTGAAGTCCGCCTTTTTGCTCATCTGTGTCACCACCTGGATCCTTTGTGGGATATTTTTTGCACTGGTCGCTCGTGTTGTGCCTAAAGATGTGCACACCTTGCGCACTCAAATGCGCCAGCGCGCCGAAGAAGAAAAAGCCATTGCCGCCTAGCCCAACAGCGGATCAGATCGGTTGGACCGCTTCATCCATCATCAAAAGCTCCTTCAAGCGCGGGTGATCGGCGTATTCGCCGCGCTTCTCCGGAGGAAGCAGCGCAGCGATCCTGCACATGATTTCATCGGTATAGACTTCAAGCGTAGCGTCACGATCCTTCTTAGGCAAAGGTGGCAGCCGGAAGGCTCTGCCTACCCGGATCGTAATCACCGTTCGCTTCAGCCGCCGCATGTGCGCCACCACGTTGGCATCCTCCGACCCAACCAGGGCTACCGGCACGATGGGAACTGCCGCCTTGACCGCCAAATAGCTTGCCCCAGCCCGCGCCTTCTGTAAATTGCCGGTTGGGCTGCGCGTCCCCTCCGGCGCCAGCACCAGCACACCCCCCTTCTTGAGCCGGTTCAGCATCTCACGAACGGCGCCAAAATCGGCATTAAATCGATCCACCCAAATGCCATCGATCTGCTTAACGAACCAGGGGATCAGCGGGATTTTGCGATACTTTTCGGCCACGATCAGGATAATATCTTGCCGCTGGCTGAATTGATAGATCAGCGCACCGTCCAACCGGCCGATATGGTTGGAAGCCAAAACGAGGCTTTCGTCCAGCGGCGCGTTCTGGCGATCAATGACCTGCAACCTCGCCACCAGCCGAAATACCAGATTGATCAAAAAGAAAGTGAATTTGCGTCCCATGTCGGTGCGACCCCGTACGGTAAAGAGGATGATGTATCTTATCTTGTGGGCCGAAAAACGTCAATCGGTCAATTTGGTATAATCAACTGTTTCTGGAAAGTCCCGCAGCCTTCAATGTGCCCTGGTCTCCCTCCTCACTCAGATAGCCAGTGGGAATAAATGAATGAGCGCCTTGCGGTCAAAAAATACGATCCTACTCGCCATCTCCCAGGCTCTTGGCAGTTGCGGAGGCCCGATCGTGGTTTTCGTCGGTGGCATCATCGGCGTAGAGATCGCCCCTTCGCTGGCGTTGGCGACGCTACCCATGTCGCTGATGGTGGTCGGTGTGGCCCTGGCGACCATCCCTGCCGCCTTGCTGATGCGCCGGGTCGGACGACGTAAGGGCTACATGATCGGCACGACCATCGGGATCGTCGCCGCATTGCTCGCCGCTTACGCTATCTCGCTGTCCGGCTTCGCCTTGTTCTGCGCCTCCACGCTGTTGCTCGGTGCCCATGGCGCTTTTGTCCAGCAGTATCGCTTCGGCGCAGCCGAAAGCGTGCCGCCGGAACGCTCCGGGCAGGCAGTTTCGTTTGTCTTGCTGGGCGGCATCGTCGCCGGTTACCTGGGACCTGAGATCGCCAAGCGTACTGAGGACCTTCTACCCGCCGGCCCGTTCAGCGGCTCGTTCGTCATCCTGGACGGTGTGTTCGTAATCGCAGCGGTGCTGCTATTTTTCCTGGATGAGATCGTGCCGCAGTCGGAGGCGGCCAGCGAGCCGGAGCGGCCTCTGCGGCGAGTCATCTCCCAGCCGATGTATCTAACCGCAGTCACAGCCGGTGTGGTGGCCTATGGGGTGATGAGCTTTATCATGACCGCTACCCCGGTGGAAATGCACACCTTGCACGGCTTCTCGCTGCAAGACACCGCCTGGGTGATCCAGAGCCACATCATCGCGATGTACCTGCCTTCGCTATTCACCGGGTTTCTGTTGGTGAAGCTGGGACTGAAACGGCTGATGCTGATCGGGTGGGTCTGCCTGTTGGTATGTATCGGCCTGGGGATAATCAGCCGTGAGCTGTTGGAATATTGGGGGACGCTGGTGCTGCTCGGCGTGGGCTGGAACTTCCTTTTCGTTGGGGCCACCGTGCTGCTGACACGCAGCTACCGACCACCAGAGCGCTTCAAAGCACAGGCAGTGAACGATTTCACCATCTTCGGCACCCAGGCGCTCGCCTCGCTCACTGCAGGGACGGTGCTGTTCCGCGCCAGCTGGGAGACGCTGATGCTGCTCAACCTGCCGGTGCTGGCCATCATGCTGCTGGTCCTGCTGCAGATGCGGCACTGGCAGCCAGAACCCATCCCAGCGTAGTTTGAATTCACTTTAGAAATTATTCAACCGTCCGTGCTTGCTCGAACAAGGCAATTGGATCCAGACGGTCCACGCCGGGAATATTTTCAAACTGGAAAACTCCTGCCATATTTCAAGTGGCATCCATTTGGTACAATTAAGGGCATTACACCCGAACAAATGGAGGAAAAATTATGCGCTACCGCCGTTTTGGACGCACAAATTGGATGGTCAGCGAAGTGGGCTATGGAATGTGGGGCATGGGCGGCTGGAGCGGCTCGGATGACGCCGAGTCCCTGGCATCGCTGCAGCTTTCGGTCGACCTGGGGTGCAACTTCTTCGATACCGCCTGGGCCTATGGCGCAGGGCACAGCGAAGGGTTACTGGGACAGCTTGTGCGCTCCAATCCGGGGGTTAAATTGTACACTGCGACAAAAATCCCTCCTAAGAACTCCATCTGGCCAAGCCGGCGCGAGTTTGCACTGGATGATTGCTACCCGCCGGAGCACATCGAGGCGTATGTTCATAGGAGCCTGCAAAACACCGGGCTGGAGTCCCTTGACTTGATCCAGTTCCACACCTGGGAGGATGGCTGGACCCAGGACGGTCGCTGGGCGAAGAAGATGGACCAGCTGAAGCGCCAGGGGCTGATCCACTCCGTGGGGATCAGCATCAACCGCTGGGAGCCTTGGAATGGGGTGCAGGCGGTGCGCAGCGGGCTGATCGATGCGGTACAGGTGATCTACAACATCTTCGACCAGAACTCGGAGGATGAGCTTTTCCCGGCCTGCCGGGAAATGGACGTGGCGGTGATCGCCCGCGTGCCTTTCGACGAGGGCACGCTGACCGGCACGCTGACGCTGGAGAGCAAATGGCCCAAGGGCGACTGGCGCAATACCTACTTCGTAGCCGAGAACCTGAAGTCGAGTATCGAGCACGCCGAGGCGCTGCGCCCGCTGATCCCGCAGGGGATGAGCCTGCCGGAGATGGCCATGCGCTTCATCTTGAACGAGCCGACGGTGAGCACCATCATCCCCGGCATGCGCAAAGAAAAGCACGTGCGCAGCAACCTCGCCTGTAGCGACCTCGGGCCACTGGACCAGGCTCTGCACAGTGCGCTGCGCCTCCACCGTTGGGACCGCACGCCGACAAAGTGGTCGCAATAGCTTATTGGGTGGGATGCACTTTTAAAAGTGCATCTCACCTGACTCATCGAGAGGAGGTAGGGTATGGAAGAGATTATCTGGTTCAAGCACTATGACCAGGGGGTGCCACAGCACCTGGATTACCCCGCCGTACCATTGTTCCACTTTTTGGAGGAATCGGCCCGCAAATACCCCAACACCGCCTGCACGGTGTTCAAAGGGGCGCGCATCTCCTACCGGCGGATGAACCGCATCACCGACCGGCTGGCAGCCGGGTTGGCGGTGCTGGGCGTGCGTAAGGGTGATCGGGTGGGCATCTTTATGCCCAACACTCCCCAATTCGTGATGGCCTATTTCGGCATCCTGAAGGCGGGTGGCGTGGTGGTGGCAACCAACCCGCTGTATAGCCCCCGCGAGATCGAGCACCAGCTTAACGACGCGGGTATCCAGGTGATGCTGTCTACGAGCAATTTTTACAAGATCATCAAAGAGGTACAACCCAGCACCGGTCTGCGCACAATAGTAGTGACGAATATAAAAGAGGCGTTGCCGTTCCCGCTTAGCACGCTATTCGGGTTGACTCGGGAAGTCAAGGAGGGTCACCGCGTCCAGCTCCAGGCAGGCGATCTATGGATGAAGGATCTGATCCGGCGCCACACCTCGGACGAGCGGCCGAAGGTCGAGGTTGGGCCAGATGACATCGCCCTCTTCCAATACAGTGGCGGCACTACGGGTATCTCGAAGGCCGCAGTGACGCTGCACCGCAATCTGGTCGCGAATACCTTGCAGGTGCGGGCCTGGTTTGTCAACGCCGACGACGGCAACGAGACGATGCTGATGGCAATCCCGCTGTTCCACGTGTATGGCATGGTCGCCGGGATGTGTCTGGGGATGCAACTGGGGGCGTCCCTGGTAATGGTGCCCAATCCGCGTGATTTAAAAGACGTCCTTTCGAATATCGAGATCTACCGCACCACGCTGTTCCCCGGCGTGCCGACCATGTACAACGCCATCAATAACCACCCGGACGTCCAGGCGGGGAAATACGACCTCAGCTCGATTAAAGCCTGCATCTCCGGCTCAGCCCCGCTGTTGCAGGAGACCAAAGAGAAGTTTGAGAGGCTGACCGGTGGCAAGTTGATCGAAGGCTACGGCCTGTCCGAAGCACCCCCCACACATTGCAACCCACTGCTGGGGACTAACAAAGCCGGCTCGATCGGCCTGCCGCTGCCAGATGTGGAGGTCAAGATCGTCAGCCTGGACGATGAGGTGACCGAGCTGGCGCAGGGCGAGATCGGCGAGCTGGTGATCCGCGGACCGCAGGTGATGATGGGTTACCACAACATGCCCACCGAGACGGCCAACACCCTGCGGGACGGTTGGCTGCACACCGGCGACATTGCTCACATGAATCAGGACGGCTATTTCTTCATCGTCGACCGCAAGAAAGAGCTGATCAAGCCGGGCGGATACCAGGTGTGGCCGCGCGAGGTCGAAGAGGTGATCGCCCTCAACCCAAAGGTGCTGGAGGTAGGCGTGGCGGGCATCCCCGATGCTTATCGCGGCGAAACGGTCAAGGCCTGGGTGGTGCTCAAGCCGGGCGAGGTAGCCAGCGAGGACGAGATCAAGGCCTGGTGCAAGGATCGCCTGGCGAAATTCAAAATCCCCACCCACGTGGAATTCCGCGAGGTGCTGCCACACACCATGGTGGGCAAGCTGCTGCGTCGCGAGCTGGTGCGCCAGGAAGTAGAAAAAAGTTAAGCGGCGAGCTGGATCACCCCCCAGCGCCCATCATACATCCAGGTAGGGTCAAGCGTGTACATTCGTTCACGCAAGCCAGGCGGCAGGCCGACCACGATCTCGGACTTCAGCACGCGCAGCGCCAGCAGGGGCGCCGGGCGGTAAGCCAGGATGGCGTCGAACGGCGTGGTGAACGGCCAGTGGCGGTCACCCAGCCAGCGGCGGTAGTTGGCGTCGCCCTTGCTGATCAACAGGTCTGCCTGCGCCAGCTCCTGGCGCAGCGCTTCGGGCATCTCCCAGCCCGCCAGTGGCGAGAGCCAGAAATCGTCCGCCTGAACGAGCAGGCGGCCTGCCCGCAGGCGCTCTTGCAAGGCCCCCGCCAGCCGCCGAACAGCGGGATAGGCCGAGCCCGCCAGGGCCTCCAACGTCGCTCCAACATCCGGGATGGTGACATCCGAAACATAGGTGGGGTACGGCTTGGCGTGGAAACGCACCTCTTGGCTCAGCCCGCTCGCCAGAAGGGCCTCGGCCAGCAACAGATCGTAAGCCAGCTCGATGCCGCTGTTATCCAGGATGAAAATCACTGTACCAGGGCCGCGCTGTTTCACCAGGCCATCCAGGTAAACGCTGGAGCGCCTCGAGTCATCCACCAGCAAATGAGCCGCTAACTGTTCCTCGCTGGGGCGCTCCGGCTTCTCCCCGCCCTCCGGCCAGACGCTCAAGTCGGCCTGGTTGCCCCAGATGGCAGTGCGCAGCAGGTGCGCCAGGGTTTCGACCGGCGCCTGGTGTGTGTTTTCCAGCCATGTACAGGCCGGCTCCAGCGCTTCAGCCGCTCCGGCCAGGCCGCCTCTCTTCTGTGCCTGGAATGGATCGATCCCCCGTCCTGGTCCATCCTGGAAATAGCCGGTGGCTTCCAGGATGCGGCGGAAGAAGTAGGTTTCAAGGGCGAACCAGGGTCCTTCCAGCCAGGTCTGGCCCAGGTAGGGCGGCAGGTAGGTCCGCCACAGGGCAGCGTCCGGCGCATCGCCATCCTGTAGGGGGCGCACGCGACCGTTGGGCATCTCGTCCGCCAGGGCCTGCAGCCGCCTGGCTGCTTCGGGGGGCCAATCGCTATCCTGCAGCACCTGCCGGGCAATCCCCGGCAGGCGGCGGGAGAGGGTATCTTCGGCAAACGAGCCCGGCTCGTTGCCACGCAATGCGTCGGGAAATGGGGAGGCGACCCCAGGGAAAGATGGTTGTGACATCAGCAGGATTTCTCCTCGGTCAGCGTCCACGCGCAGGCTTTGCCCGCTGCGCAGGCGAGAAATGTCGATTTGATCCACGCAAGGGATCTCGGCGATGATACAGCCGGCGGCGGTGATCGTCTCACAGGTGGCGTTGATGATGGCGGCGGGCGCGACGTTGTTGCGCTTCAGGCGATACAGGGTGTACGAGCCAACCGTCGAGCCTTTGCCGCTGGGGAAAACCAGCACTTTGCCGGCGATGGACTGCCCTTCCAGCTCGTGCCCGCGCTCGATCACCACACCGCTCTCGGGATCGACCCCGCCGAAGAAGGAGATCCCCATCGCTGTGACCAGCGCCTCGCCCTGGGCTGTGCCGGGGTAAATTTTACGTCCGGTAAGTTTCATACTGTATTCTCGTATATCAGGTAAACCACAGAGTCACTGAGTCACAGAGTTTTTTATAAATCTCCGTGCTCTCTGTGACTCTGTGGTTACATTACCTTTTTATCGCTTGCTGCACAACCTCGTCGAAGGGCAGGAAGCGCGTTTTGAACTTGTTCTTGGCATAGGCGTAGTAGCAGGCTTTCGCGCTATCGGTTGCCAGGGCGTTGAAGCGTCCTTTGATCGGGGCAACCACACAGCAGGTATCCACGGCGAACTTGGCGCCGCTGGCCTCAATTACCTGGGTGTAACCCAGGCGATCGGCCTGGTATTTGATGGGGCGGGAGGTGGTGATCCAGAACTCTTTTGCCACCTCCTGGCCACGCAGCAGCTCCGCCAGGCGGGCGATCTCGTCGATCGACAGGTGCGGGCAGCCCAGGCTGACGAAATCCACCTCAGCGTCGCTGGCATCGTTCAGGGCCGCAACTGCGGCGTCGATCTCGGCCTGGGTGAGGACCAGGCGCTCATCCGGCGAGGTGTACAGCTCCGCTTCCGGCGTGATACCGGGCATGTGGAACAGCGCCGCCCCGCCGAAGGTGGCCAGGCTGGCGCAGAGTGACTTGAGCTCTTCCAGCGATGCACGCTGGACGCCACGGATGTACGGCACGGGTCTTAGATTTTGCGCCTCTAATTGCTCGCCGATGGCCCGGCCCAAAGCGCCGAAGGCGAACGTGCCCTGCACACCGGCGCGCACATCGATGGTGACTGCGGGCATCCGGTTTTGGTCCAGGTGGTAGCCGTAGGCGGGCGTTCGCCCGGTCAGCGCGGCCGCCAGGGCGCTTGGGCCGCCCTCGCGGTTGGTTCGTGCCCCCAGCACGGAGTTGGCGTAGCACACCGCGCTGCTCTCGGCCCAGGCGATGTGCTCACCAAAGCCGGGCGTATTACCGGACAGGTACGGCGTGCACGTACAGGTGACCTGCACCCCCATGTGAGCGAAGGCCTCCAGGACGCGCTGCTGGTTGGCGGCGAAATCCGCCGGGATGCCCAGCGCCTGCCAATTCTCCACATCCATCCCGGCCGGGTTAAGTGTCGCCAGCACGCGCGCCTGCCCGCCGCCGTCGGCCATCTCTTGCAAGAACTCCAGCCCGGCCTCGCCCAGGTTGTCGTAGCTGACCCCGGCGATCTGCACCGAAGTCACAGGCAGCATGCACTCCGCCTCGAAGATTTCACCCAGGGCAACCAGGATCTCCATCGCCTTGCGGGCAGCGCGGCCGTGGTCGCCGGCCAACATGGCTTGTTCTTCAGAGGTCAGTCTCATGTGGCATCATCCAATATAACGGCTCAACTCCACCTTCGGAAACTCAGCCTTCTCGTACACCTTGCCCCTGGCCTCCAGCGGCTTGGTCAAATCAAAGCCCACTTTGGTCGTTAGATAGGTGCCCGGCTCGGCGCTGGGGTCCAGGCTGGAGCCCTGTTCTTTTTCCAGCACCACCATATCTCGATCGACCTGGAAACGCGTCGCCATGGCCCATTCCACCGCCAGAGGGTCGTAGATGTCGATATCCCGGTCCACCACAAAGACGTGCTTGCACGAGCGGTGACCGGCGAAGGCCGCCTGGATGGTCTTCAGCCCGTCGTCTTCGGCCTGCTTGTCGATCTGCACGACGGCGTGCAGCCAGGAGCAGCCACCTGGGCCAACGTTGACGTCCAGGCAGCGCACCACTTCATTAACTTTCTTGAAGATAGTTGGCTCACGCGGCATGCCCATCAGCAGCTTGTGCCCCAGCGCGCCGGGCAGCAGGGCGTGCCAGATGGCGTCATGGCGGTGGGTGATCGCCTTGACGACAAAGACCGGCTCCTGGCGCACCACGTCGTAGGTCTCGGTCAGATCAACAAACGGTCCTTCGGGGTGTCTGCGCTCCAGGTAAACCGTACCTTCCAGCACGAACTCAGCCTCGGCGGGGATGAGTAGCTCGACGGTTTTTGCACGGACCAGCGGCAGCGGCTCCAGCGCGTTAGCAATCTCCAATTCGTCCACGCCGATCTCGACCGAGGTGGCAGCGGCAACCAGCACGTTCGGTCCAACACCGACGCACACCGCCACATCCACCGCCTTCAGCTCCTGCAGGAACGTGTCAAAATGGCGTGAGCGCACCACGCGCACCGCCATCTCGTTTCTGGAGAACTGCATGCAGCGATGGAAGTCGGCATTCTGCCCGTAGACTGGATGCCGGGCGATCACCACCCCCGAGCTGATATAGTACCCGCCATCCCGCTCACAGTGGCGCAGGATGGGGAGCAGGTCCAGGTCGAGTTCCTGGATGATCACCTCCTGGCAGGGCGCCTCATTGATCACCGGACAAGGTGAGCGCTGATCGATCGCCCGGCTGAGCAAGGGGATGATCCCCGAAACCGGTACGTCGAAATAGCGGGCGAAATCGGCCTTGCTGCACACCAGGTTGCCGGCGAGGCGGAACCCAGATTCCTGCACGTTTTCGAACAGCACCGGCCGCGGCTCGAGCTGCTTGAGCACCCCTGCGATCTCGTAGGTCTTGGAGATCGGAGCGCTAATCCGCACCAGGGAGTGATCCTCTTCCAACTGCTTGAGATGGCTGCGAAAGGACATATTCTGCCTCTGCGCCTCCGGCCTGAAGATTCGCCGGATAGTGGCAAAATCCAAGTATAACCCATGACGGGGGTATAAAAAAAGACCCTGAAGGACTGGGGCGATGCTTCGCATCGCACATCCTTCAAGGTCTGAAATTTAAGGAGAATATTCTCAGCCCGCTTTGACGCTGATCTTGCGCGCCTGGGCGGCGGCAGCCTTGGGCAGGTACAAGCGCAACACGCCGTCCTTGATCGTAGCCTGGATCTTGTCGCGGTCGATCTCATCCGAAAGCTTGAAGCTGCGCTGGTAATCGCCCACTTCATATTCGGCGAAAACCGGGGCAAAACCCTCCATCTCGACCGGCTCAGTAAAAGCATTGATGGTCAGGATATTCTTCTCCAGCGTGATCTCAACTGAGTCCTCGTCCACGCCGGGCACATCTGCCACGATGACCATCTGGTCATCCACTTCGTAAATATCGGCGCGCGGGACAAAGCAGGCACACTCACGGGTGCGCTCAGTGCCTTCCGCAGGAGCGACCTCTTCTTTTTCAATTTCCATGGTCGTTACGTTTTCAGCCATCTCAAACCTCCATTATTCCATCCTCGATAAGGTGCACCAAGGTATTTTAGGCGCTCTTGACCGCGATCTTGCGCGGCTTGCTTTCCTCGGCGCGCGGCAAGCGGACGTTCAGCACGCCGTGCTTGAAAGTAGCCTCAATCTTTGGGACGCTCACCGGGAAGGGTAGTTGCAGCGTGCGGGAGAACTTGCCATAACCACGCTCCTGGCGGTGATAGCGGGCGCCTTCCTTCAGCTCGTCCGGCTTACGGACCCCGCTCAAGGTCAGCGTCTCACCAATCACATTGACCTCGATGTCATCCGGGCTGACCCCGGGCACCTCAGCGGTGACCAGCAGCCCCTCATCATTGCTCCATACATTCAACGCCGGGTAGGACGGGGCGTTGCGTACGCGCATCGGGCCGTAGTCCTCGAATAGACGGTTCATCTCGCGCTGCAGGCGATCCATTTCACGCCACATACTAGGGACACGATAGCGACGGTACATCATTGGGATACCTCCTGAAATTATAATTAACAAGTTTCTTGTAAATCTCAATTCTGAGCCTATCTTACGCCGTGCGCGTTAGAAAGGCGCAAGCGGAGTATATGAGGAATGTAATAATCGGGGATGCAGTGTTATACTTGATCCAAGCCTAGGAAGAAACATATGGAACACTCACTAAATGCTGTTGAGCTAACTGGAACCATTGACGAAAATAGCCAGCTTCGCCTGGATGACCGCTTGCCCATCCCAGGCCCCCGGCGAGTACGCGTGATTGTGCTCTATTCCGAGGATCAAGATTGGGAAGAAGGAGAATGGCTCTACGTAGCTACCCGCAGTCCGGCGTTCGACTTTCTGCGGGAACCCAGAGAGGATATCTACACCCGCGAAGACGGCAAGCCCTTTGATGACGAAGTATAAAGTTGTCCTTGTCCTTTTCCCCTTATAACAGTTGCACCGCCTGCTGACCCTATCAACAGCCATTATCCAACGAGAACTAGGGCAATTAAGTCCATTGATGCAAAACGAAGTTCAAAAACGATTAAGGCAGTTATTCAGCATTTAAATTAAGCAGCACTCAAAATTTCCTAGCGAAGAAACAATGGGTTTTGGCGCGAAAGGTGCTTCCAACACGTTTCGCTTGCCAGCCCCCGAACAAATTCGGCGGCGTCTGTTGGCGACGGATGCCACTCGGACACTGTTATCGCATCGGCTGGTTTTCGCAGCTACCGGCATTCTTAGATTCTATTAATAATCCTCCGATACGATTCTTACTTTCGAGTATTATAAATATCAGGATCGGAGTCCGCTTATGGAATACAAAGACTACTACAAAACCCTCGGCGTTGGAAAAAACGCCCAGCCGGAGGAGATCAAGAAGGTCTACCGCAAGCTGGCGCGCCAGTATCACCCCGATCTCAACCCGGGGAATAAAGCCGCGGAAGAGAAGTTCAAGGAGATCAACGAGGCCTACGAGGTGATATCCGATCCAGCCAAGCGGCAGAAATACGACCAATTTGGCTCGCAGTGGCAGCAGTACACCCGCAGCGGCGGGAGGCCGCAAGACTTCGACTGGACGCAGTGGACCAACCGCCCCGGCGGCGGTCAAACCTACACCCGCACCGTGACCCAGGAAGACCTGGAGCAGATGTTCGGCGGCAGCTTCAGCGGGGGTGGCGGTTTTGGCGGCTTCTCCGATTTCTTCGAGACGCTGTTCGGCGGCCTGGGCCGCCAGCCAGGCAGCGCCTACCAGCCACGTGGCGCCCGCGCCAGCCGCGGTCAGGACAGCGAGCACACCATCCAGGTCAGCCTCGAAGACGCCCTGCGCGGCACCACCTGCAGCCTGGAATGGGAGGGCGGTAAGCGCATCGAAGCCAAGATCCCGCCGGGCGTCAAGACCGGCTCGCGCATCCGCCTGAGCGGTCAAGGCGCTGCAGGCGCGGCCGGCGGCCCGACGGGCGACCTGTACCTGAAGGTCGAGGTCCTGCCGCACCCGTCGTTCACCCGCGAAGGCGACGACCTGAAGACCACTGTGCCGGTCGATCTGTACACCGCCGTGCTGGGCGGCACGATCCAGGTGCCGACGCTGGAAAAATCGGTCGAGCTGACCATCCCGCCGGAGACCGCCAACGGAAAGGTTTTCCGCCTGCGCGGTTTGGGCATGCCCAAGCTGAAGAACCCCCAGGAGCGGGGCAGCCTGTTCGTCACCGTCCAGGTGCAGTTGCCGCGGGACCTGACCCAGCAGGAGCGCGAGCTATTCCAGAAGCTGCGCGACCTGCGCAAGTAAAGGCCCGAGTGATCAGGTGCGTTGCACATCAAATGTGCAACGCACCTTTCTGATAAACCCTCACGGGTAAGGCATAGCCGGCGGCGGGTAGGACAGGCTAGAGGATTCCTCCGGTGCTGGATAGGGAGTGGTGGAAGGGCTGGGGGTGACGGTCGGCGGGGGCGGGGTCCAAGTCGGCCAGGATGTGGCTGTGGGCATAGCGTACAAAGTCGCCAGATGGACCGGATCCATGGTGGGTAGCGACCCCGGCGTGATCGGAATCGAAGTACCTGAGAGATAAACCTGCTTATCTTCGCGGTTGAGATAGATTACCAGGGAATCATCAGCGCTCAATTGTGGCGTGCTGGCGCGGACGAAGATATCATAATGGGCTAAATCAATCGTCGGAGGCGGAAGTTTTAGCGAGCGAGTGAAGGTGACGGTTTGATTCGCTTTAATATCGACACGCCAATCAATCTTACCTTGATCTTTCCAAGATACCTTACCCGGCTCTGCTTTGAACGCGTCTTGCACGACGATGCTCTTCGGCCAGGTAGTCAGAGAGACCACGAGACCGGCAATGTCTTTCTCGCTGGTCACGGTGATCATAATCGTGACCGGCTCGTCGAAATGAACAGGTTCTTTCGCCCGAACCTGGATGCATAATTCTCCCTGCATGCTACAGCCGCCCTTGTCCGAAGCGCTATTTGCGCAGGCTGTGAGACTAGTAAACAGAAGTATACACATTAAGAACCGTTTAACATTCATCGCCAGCTCCTTATTTTCAGGAGGCTATCTGAATACAAGAGGTAGGTGCATCCAGGATTGCACTGGCGCGACTGTGACCTGAAAGACGTCCTCAGCTGTCTTGAAGCTGTCGCTGACTCGCAGGGTCACAATACACTGGCCCAGCCAACCCGGCTGTGGAATCACGTTCACCCATCGTCCATCAAGGCTGGCCTCGCAGTGCCAGTCGCTCACAACTGTGATCTGATAGCTCAATTCAGGGTCAGTGCTTTCGTCATCACCTGTAAACGCCCACAGGTCGATGATATGAGGATAGGAAATACCTTGCAGCACAGTAACATCCGGCAGCGGCAGATCGAAGCGCGGTGCACCATCGTAATCAATGGTGTTCTGGTAAATCGCCCGCACGGCATTGTGCTTATTTTGCCCGCTGGCCTTCCAACTCTCCCAAAACATAGAGAAGCGATCTTCACTCTCTCCATGGAACGCGATATCCGTAATAGGGACAAAGCCAAATGTGGCACTGTCGAATCCTTCGTTTGCACTATCGAACTGATCGTATAAGGCGCCGGCTACCCGACCCTCGACGACATCGCCTTCCGGAAATTGATCGCCTCGCCCATGAGTTTCCAGGTTAAAGTGTCTTTCATCTGGATTCCCAGTGCAAGGGCCCTCATCATAGTCATAACACGCATCGCCGTTTACCGCTAGAGGAAGGAAATCCGCCCAGCCCTCACTCCAGGCGCAGGTGTCATCTTCTTGACTGAACGGCGCATGATCCCAGCATGGAGGATCCCACCACCACCACCCGGTAGCATTCCATAGATAGTGGTGCCCAGCCTCGTGCACAATGGCGTCAGCGGAAATCACATTGTCTTGGGCGATGAAAATATATGGCCCAAAACCATTTAAAGCACGAGCCTTCAAGACATGGAAACAGCCCATTTTGACCTAACTCCCATCGGGCGGAAATAGAGCCGGAATCGATGCCACTGTTTTCATGCACATATTCCCACGCCCGTCGCAAATCTTGGAAAATCCACATTGCTTCAAGGTTTAGCGAATCGACCAGTATTGGAGTACTCAAGTCAGCAATTCCATCTGGTGCATTGGTGATGGGGGAACGATTCCATTTATAGGTTTGGTCATCAAAGTCTGCCACACGATGCCTGGACATCCCGCTGTCATTGTAATCGGCCTCGAACACGGCGTACAGGTCGAGCCGGCGGTACATCGGATTGCTGGCCGTACCATCGGAATCCCAGTTCGTCCTGGCGGGAAATTGAAAGAAGCCATTAGCGTCTGTGGTTGTCGTGACCAGCAGATCATCTATCCCCTCAAGGTCCTGGTCGTAAAGATAAACGTTAGTGAAACGCCCCCTGACCTGGAGTCGTTCCTGTCTGGATATTCTAATATACCTTGCGCTGTCACCTGCCCAGGCGTATACCTGCGGATCATGATGTTATCGACCCAAGGACCTTCATATTGGACAACATTATCACTGTAAAAATACCAGCCTGCCCAAACAGTCGAGTCTCCCAGGTAATTATTTAAATCAATTTGTACACCATCCCATTCCGCCGTTCCATCCCACATCAAACCATTGAAAGTGGCGCCATCGCCGGAGGCTCCGAAGAAGATGTAATCATAGTTTTCCTCAATCTGCCGCCAAAGCCAGAATATTGCTTCGGCTGCTGTGGCTCCTGTGGCATCGCCCAGGTCAAAAGGACCGTAAATCATCCAACTTTGCGCATTCGGTGGGTAGGTGGAAAATGCAGGGTCCAGGCCATCCGCACCACCATTGGCGGGCCAGGCAGCCCAATAACCATCATTAGAGCGAAAGTCGTCATCATCCCACAGGTATTCTTTGCCATCGTTTGGATTATTGTCCACCAGCGCCCAACCGGCGCCCGGAAAATTGCTTTCGAACGTCTCAAGCGTGAGGATTCTCCAACCATCAGGCTCCAACAATAAGCTTTGAACCTCGCCTTCTGATTTCTTCTCATCTCGATCTGGTGTGATGGATTTTTCTACACCAGGAGGAATACGCAAGGAGGTTGGACGCCCAGGCGTTCCGGATATCTGTATCGGAAGCGGGCCTACAGGGGTGTAATATATGCTGATCGACGCATCTCGCAGCCACCCGGACTGGCCAGGAACCGCGTCGCGCACCCAGAAATACCACCCGCCTTGGGCAGGTGTCCCATTAAAAATGTCCAACCCGGTTGCTTTCCCAAGTTCAGGACCTTTAACCAGGCTACCGCGCTCCCACAAGTGCTGACGGATGATACCATCTTCGCGCGTTAGCAACACCTCCAACTGATCGGTGTTGGGATGTTCTATGCGGTATTTTACATTCGCTTTTGTAACGGTGGTGCCGTCCGGGGCGGCTGGATCCAGCAGGCAAACCTGGAGCCAACTGCCGTCATCAGGAATTTCTTGTTCGTGGAATTGCGTTGAACAGAGCGGTTTAGTTGCCAGAGCGGTTGAGGCTTCCCCAATCGCTCGAACAGAGCTATCGGTACTAATATACAGACTTAAGCTCAGCAAAGCGCCGATCACCAGACCAAGTGAGTGTTTCATCTGCACCTCCTGGCTGAACCCTCGATTTCGAAAGTTCAGCGTAGATTTTGACCTCTCACTGCTTCACCCTTTATGGCGAGATCCAAACTGATAGCCCAAACATTAATATAGGTCTGGTCGCAGAGTAATTCAAGTGTTGTTTATCACCCCCCCCCATATGATATTAATCACAATCACGCAATTTAAAAGTGATTTATTTAGTTGGCGCGATCTGAGGCGGGTTTACACCATCCCTGGCCGACTCAACCCGCGTATAGACCCCTACTTGCTTGATCATTCCTGATACTGGAATCTACCCCCCGGCCATGGCGCCCACCACCCACAGAGGCTCCGCGCCGGTGACGATCGCCTCTGGCAGCGGGGCCTCCTGTGGCTCGTGGGACCAATCCTCTTGACAGGCAAAAAACCGGATGAAAGGCCGGCGCTCTTGCGTGACGTGGTCACGCAGCGTCCCGCGCAGCATCGGATACTGCGCTTCCAGGGCGTCCAACACCGCGCCGATGGTAACCGGCCCATCCACCCGAACCTCAACTTCGCGGCTAACGACCAGCGTCAGCCGCTGATAGCTCAGCCGTTCGGGCTCGCTCGAAGAGCAGTTCGCGTTCGCGTGTGTTGCAGGTGAGTGTTGCCGCGCGCTCGAACTCTGCGCGGGCTTCGTCGAAACGGCCTAGCCTGGCGAGCAGGTCGCCGCGCACGCTTGGCAGGAGGTGATAATCCTCCAGTGATGGCTCGGAGGTGAGCAAATCAACGATCTCAAGCCCTGCTGCCGGACCATACGCCATCGATAACGCGACTGCGCGGTTCAGCTCCACAACGGGTGATGGCATGAGTTGGGCAAGGGCATCGTAGAGCGCCGCGATGCGCGCCCAGTCCGTCTCGGCGGGGATGCGTGCGCGTGCGTGACAGGCGGCAATTGCGGCCTGCAATGCGTATGGCCCGAGCGCGGCGCCGAGTTTCTCGGCGCGCTCAAGCGCCACGAGGCCGCGCCGGATGAGGAGCTGGTCCCAGCGGAGGCGGTTTTGATCCAAGAGCAGAATGGGCTCCCCCGACGGGCCAACCCGCGCCCGAATACGTGAGGCCTGAATCTCCATCAGCGCAACAAGACCGTGAACTTCGGGCTCGTGCGGAACGAGCTCAGCCAGGATCCGGCCAAGACGGAGCGCATCCTCGCACAGCGCCGGTCGCACCCAGTCGTCGCCGGCGGTCGTTGAGTAGCCTTCGTTGAAGATGAGATAGATAACCTCCAACACGGATGACAGTCGGGCGGCGCGGACGGATTCGCTCGGGTTCTCGAAAGGAACATGCGCTTCGGCCAGGGTGCGCTTTGCCCGCACGATGCGTTGAGCGATGGTCGCCTCCGTTACCAGGAAGGCACGCGCGATCTCCCAGGTTGTCAGGCCTCCGATCAGCCGCAAGGTGAGCGCAACGCGCGCCTCAGTCGAGAGCAACGGATGGCACGCTGTGAAGATGAGGCGCAAGAGGTCGTCACCGATGTCATCGTCGAGGGCGGTATCGAAATCCGCCTCGCTCACCGCTTGTTGGATCTCGAGCTCGCGACCCAGCTGCTCATGCTTACGCTCCAGCGTAGTTCTTCGCCGCAACTGGTCAACCGCACGATGCTTAGCGGTGGCCATGAGCCAGGCGCCCGGATTGTTCGGGATGCCCGACTCCGGCCACCGCTCCAACGCGATCACGAGCGCGTCCTGCGCCAGGTCTTCAGCCAGGCCAACCTCACCCACCATGCGAGTGAGACTGGCGATGATCTTCGCCGATTCAATCCGCCAGACTGCATCGATTGCGCGATGGGTATCGGAGGTCGCCATAACCTAGCTCCACTCGATATAGGATTTGCTTTATGCTAGGATCGCTTCGCACTCCCCTCGACCTGGGCGCGCAGGCGCGCCTCTTGCTCTCTGAGTTCAGGCGTGAACTCGGAGCCAAAGTCGTCCATCTCGAACACCGGGCGAATCTCGATCTCCGTCTCAGGAGAATTGACCGGATAGGGCATACGCTTGACCCATTCGACCGCCTCGTCCATCGACCTGACCTGCCAGAGCCAGAAACCGGCGATCAGCTCTTTCGTCTCGGTGAAGGGGCCGTCGATTACGTTTTTCTTCCCTCCCGAGAACCTAACGCGCTTGCCCTTCGAGCTTGGGTGCAGTCCTTCGCCCGCGAGCATGACGCCGGCTTTCACCAGCTCTTCGTTGTACTGCCCCATTTCGGTAAGCAACTGCTCGCTCGGCATAACGCCTGCCTCGCTGTCCTGGTCAGCTTTGATCAAAACTATTACTCGCATTGTCGTACTCCTTTTGGTTGTGGGATTGGAGCCAGGTTGCCGGGTAAATCTGTACCAAGGCGAAACCTCGCTCTCTATATATACGTCGAACGAGGCTTCACAAAATCGACATTAATTGTCAGGATCCCGGAGAAGGTTGCTGGCTGGCATCCTTTTAATGCTGCCTAGCCGCCAGCCATGGCGCCCACCACCCACAGAGGCTCCGCGCCGGTGGCGATCGCCTCCGGCAGCGGGGCCTCCTGCGGCTCGTGGGACCAATCCTCTTGACAGGCAAAAAACCGGATGAAAGGCCGGCGCTCTTTCGTGACGTGGTCGCGCAGCGTCCCACGCAGCATCGGATACTGCGCTTCCAGGGCGTCCAACACCGCGCCGATGGTGGCAGGTCCATCGACCTGAAGCTCAATCTCTCGGCCGACGTTGGCCAACCGGCGCAAGTGCGTGGGGAGCACAACCCGGATCATAGCAAGGTCTGGACTTCGACCGACAGCACGGCAGGGAGATCCCGGACGATGGCGGCCCAACGATCGCCGGAATCGGCCGAGGCGTACACCTGCCCGCCGGTGGTGCCGAAATAAACGCCGCCGGGATCGAGCGAGTCGACTGCCAGGGCACTGCGCAGAACATTCACGTAGCAGTCCTTCTGCGGCAGCCCTTTGGTCAGCGCCTGCCACTCCTTACCGCCTGTGCGGCTGCGGTAGACGCGCAGCTTGCCCTCGGGAGGATAATGTTCCGAATCGCTCTTGATCGGGACTACGTAAACGGTGTCCGGCTCGTGGGCGTGGACGGCGATCGGGAAGCCAAAGTCGGTCGGCAGGTCCCCGCTGATCTCGTACCATTGCTCGCCAGCGTTATCGCTGCGCATCACGTCCCAGTGCTTCTGCATGAACAGAACATCCGGGCGCGAGCGGTGCATGGCAATGCTGTGGACGCAATGGCCCACCTCGGCCTGCGGGTCAGGGAGCTCATAAGCAGATACCAGGCCGCTGGTGACCGGCCGCCAGGTCTGGCCACCGTCATCGGTACGGAAGGCGCCGGCTGCCGAGATGG
>Ga0154774_1035_pt3 | contig 30334 bp, 28 predicted proteins | sample Rifle2008BG16ft_FD_105782 | JGI IMG/M metagenome (GOLD analysis project Ga0154774, IMG submission 105782) | Chloroflexi bacterium RBG_16_57_11
TGAGCGCGGCTGCCACAATAAGTGCAGATCTGAATAACCCGTTGACCTTGCTCTGCGATCCGTCTACAGGATTAAGGCTCGCCGCTTATCTGGATACCGGCGATCCGTTGCCAGAATGGGCGGATGCAGTGATCCCGATCGAAAACGTCGAGCCGATCGATGTCGATCAACAACCCTCGGCCAATCCTCGCCGCCCACATGCCATCCGGATCCGTTCGGCGGTTGTCCCCTGGAGTCATGTGCGCCCGATTGGCGAGGACATCGTCGCCACGCAGCTGGTCCTGCCAGCCGGGCATACCCTGCGGCCGGTGGATTTGGGCGCCATTGCTGCCTGTGGTCACACCGGTGTGCGCCTCGCCAAACGGCCGCGCGTGGCGGTGCTCCCCACAGGCACCGAGCTGGTTGAGATCGGCAAGCCGGTTCGAGCGGGTGATATTATCGAGTTCAATTCGCTGGTGTTAGCTGCACAGGTGGAGCAATGGGGCGGTGAGGCAACCCGCTTTGCCATTATCCCCGACGACCTGGAGGCGATCCTTGAGCAGGTGAGCCAGGCTGCCGAGAGCCATGATCTGGTGTTGCTCAACGCCGGGTCATCCGCAGGATCGGAAGATTATTCCGCTCGGGTGGTCGAGGAATTGGGTGAGCTGCTGGTGCACGGTGTTGCGGTGCGTCCCGGGCATCCCGTCATCCTGGGGATGATACGCTCAGGCGATGGCAAAATACCCATCATTGGTGTGCCGGGATACCCGGTCTCGGCAGCATTAACCGGGGAAATCTTTGTCCAACCGCTGCTGGCGCGCTGGCTTGGCAGGCAGCCGGACCAACCGGGGACCGTTAGCGCTATTCTAACTCGCAAAGTGACTTCCACACCCGGAGATGACGATTATTTACGCGTCGCCGTTGGGCGGGTAGGCCAAAAATTTCTCGCTGCCCCGCTGGCGCGTGGCTCGGGAGTGATCACTTCCCTGGTGCGTGCAGATGGGATTGCCGTACTGCCGCGCGGCTCGCAGGGTCTCCCGGCCGGCGCCACGGTGGAGGTGCGCCTCTACCGCAATCCGGCAGAGCTGGAGCGCACCATCTTTGCCATTGGCTCGCACGATATGACCCTGGATTTGCTATCGCAGTTCCTGGCGAAGTGCGACCGTCGGCTGGCATCGGCGAACGTGGGTAGCCAGGGTGGCCTGGTGGCTTTGCGCCGCGGCGAGGCTCATCTGGCCGGCTCGCACCTGTTGGATCCAGAAACCGGTGAATATAACCTGACCTACATCCGTGAATATTTGCCCGGTGTCCCTGTGAAGGTTGTCGCCCTGGTGGATCGCGAGCAAGGGCTGATCGTGCCGAGCGGCAATCCAAAAATGCTTCAGTCACTGGCTGACCTGGCCCGGCCAGGGGTGAGTTTTGTCAACCGCCAGCGTGGCGCGGGGACGCGCGTCCTGCTCGACTACCAGCTTCGCTTGCTTGGGATTTCTCCCGAGTCGATCCAGGGCTATTCTCAGGAAGAATACACCCACCTGGCAGTTGCAGCTGCTGTTGCTTCCCGGCGGGCGGATTGTGGCCTGGGCATTGCGGCAGCGGCTCAGGCCCTGGACCTCGACTTTATCCCCCTGTACCACGAGCGCTACGAGCTGGTCATACCGGACGTATATTTTCACAGCGACCTGCTTGCACCGCTTTTCCAGGTGCTGGCTGATCCTTCATTTCGTCAGGCGGTGGCAACCCTGCCTGGTTATGATGTGAGCCGCATGGGGAATTTGGTAGCTGAAGTACGATGAGGTAGGTAACTTAAGACCAATTTTTTTAACAACGGAGAGAACGATGCCCATTTCTGCAGGAATCCCGGCACCCGATTTCACGCTATCCGATGAAACCGGCGTGCAGCGTAAACTATCGGATTATCGTAGCAAGCCGGTGATTTTATATTTCTATCCCAAGGATGACACCCCTGGCTGCACCACTGAGGCGTGTAACTTCCGCAACGACTACAGCCAGTACCAACAGGCCGGAGTGGAGATTCTGGGTGTCAGCCCGGATTCACCCAAAAAGCATGCCAAGTTTAAAGCCAAGTATCACCTGCCCTTCACCCTCCTGGCGGACGAGGGGCACACGGTCTGTGAGCTGTACGGCGTATGGGGTCCGAAAAAATTGATGGGGCGTGAATATGATGGCGTCTACCGCACGACGTTTCTGATCGACGCCGCAGGCCAGATCCTCAAAGTTTTTGAGAAAGTCAAGCCGGAGGAGCACTCTGTCGAAGTCCTGGCAGCGCTGACCTCCTGATCCGCCCAACCATCCGGTGTGGAGCTGAGCGATCCTGGCATCCTGTTCAGCTCTGCGCCGGATTTAGTTTTCCCCTGGCTGTAAAAAGATTGAGTGGTATTCCACCAGGTTTTCCAGTGAATTATTGCCGCCGCACAGCAGCAATACCACCTGGTCATTAGGAGAAAATGTCCCCTGCACTTTCCTGGCGGCTGCCAGTGTGCAGGATGCAGCCAGCTCGGTATTGATTTTGGCCCGTTCTAACAGGAACACTTCCTGATCGAAGGCTTCACGATCCGTCACCATTACGTATCTGTGTAAATGTTCCTGGGCTAGGCGCAGGGCGTCTTCCGCGACATAAGGCGCGCCCAAAGTCTTCGCCAGAGATTTGGGGGTGATGTGTACCACTTTACCGGCCTGTAGCGCCTGCCCCATCGTATCCGATCCTTCAGTTTCAATACCACAAATCCGCACCGTTGGCTTAAGCGCTTTGATCGCCACGATAATCCCGCTGATCAATCCCCCTCCGCCGATGCTGATGAACAAGTCGGTCATGCCGGGTAAGTCTTCGACCAGCTCCAGGCCGATCGTACCGCAACCAGCCATTTGATTTGGATTGTCGAACGGATGTAGGAAATGCCAACCTTCTTGTTGGTATTGGTAAGCCTTGTCAAAGGTCTCCTGCATGGTCGGGTAGAGATTTACCAGTGCCCCATACGATTGAGTGGCCTGGATATAGTTGGCTGGTGTGTAGGCTGGCATGCAGATCAGCGCCTCAACCCCCAGCCTACGACTTGCGTACGCGACACCCTGGGCAAAATTACCGCCACTGACTGCGACGACTCGTGGGTTGGAGATTTGCTCCTTCAGCTTCAAGATTTGGTTGAATGCACCACGTGGCTTGAAGGAGCCGGTTTTCTGGAACAGCTCGAGCTTGAGGTAAATCTGGGAGCCGAGCTGCTCGCTCAAGGTCGTATTGGGGACCAGCGGAGTGCGTGTGACGAATGGCGTGATTCTTTGCCTGGCCTCGTAGATATCGTCGATTGTGATCATGGTTCCAGTCGGGATTGCGCACTTAGCGGGATGATGAATCTGGAGACGTAGTTTCAAGGATAATATATACCCTAATTGAAATCTTTGCAAGGTGTGGATAGTCTGTGAAAGAGGTCACAAAGGAGCGGGTATAATATTGGGGACATCAAAACATGCGAATCAACCGGAGTATCAATGAAACAATGGATACGGAAATCGAGCTTCGTAGCGCTATCAGCGACGCTGGTATTCATCCTCGTCGCAGCTGCCTGCGGCGGGTCGGCCAGTGACTCGAACACGTTGGATATCGAACGCCCTGCTCCGCCTGCGGAGTATGCTGGAAAAACCAGCCCATTGGTTGATGCTGGCGCGGCGGTCGGAGCAGGGAAACAGCTTTACACTGCGAATTGTGTCTCCTGCCACGGCGAACAAGCCATGGGTGATGGTCCGGCTTCCAATTCGTTAAACCCCAAGCCTAAGCCATTGGCATTTGAAATGAAGTCATTGAAAGACGATTATCTATTCTGGCGCATCTCCGAGGGCGGCGCCTTCTCTCCCTTCGCCTCAGCCATGCCTGCCTGGAAAGGCATCCTTTCACAGGATGAGATCTGGCAGGTGATTGCCTTCTTGCGCACGCTGGATAAATAGGCCTGGATCAGGATCAAAAATCCTCGCTCCAGAGTAAAGTTCGCTCGAAGACAGCCACATCTGACTATCTCGGTGTAGTAATCACCTCTTCAAACCGATAGGCTCCTCGGAAGTATTCCACTGCCTGTCTGCGCTTGGCGCTCCATCCAACGATTTCGATACAGTAGACTGCCACACCTTCCAAATCTGCACCGCTCAACGGCCGATAATCTCCCCCTGGTTTCAGGTGAGGGGCGTATTTTTCCATTATTTTACCCAGACCGTAAAGCATCTCCTCTGGCTCATTGACCAGGCGCGCAGCCCCAAATACGACTACGCTGCTGTATTCCACACTGAAGCCACGTGCGTGTGGATGTGGCAACAAACGACCCATCTCGGCGACCGTGAAGCATATCTTTGGATTCAAGCGCACATTCGCAATCGTCCGGCCTTCGGTAGCGCTGTGCATGAAGATGACCCGGCGCTGTGGGTCGTAGGTGAACAAAATGCCATGCACGTAAGGCTGATCGCGTTGCGCGGTTGCCAGCACGCCGAACGGGGCACGCTGTAAAAATGCTTCAATCCAGGCTTCGTCCGCTACAGCCCGGTCTTTGCGGCGGATGTGAGTGAAGTCAGGGTCGAATTCCATCTTGCCTCCTAATTCAAATGATGCGAATATTAAACAGTTTACCAGAATACGGATGCCAGGGTTAGGGGAACAGCGAAAAAAGCCGGGCGGTGAAATCCGCCCGGCCGGTCGACCAATTGGGTCGTGATCCTCTATGGCACGAGCGGGAAGCCTACCGCCGTGTAAGTTGTGGTTGGGGTAGGGGACGTCGTGAAGCGGGCGTTGACCGCGTATAGCCTCGAGCCAAATGCTGCCAGTGTGGTTGGTACGTCAAAACCTGGGTTGGTGATACTGCGAATGACTTCGCCGTGGGTCAGATCGGGCGATAGCCGGACCTCCTCAACCAGGTTTAGCTGGTTGCGTACCACATACAGCATCTCCCCGGCGAATCGCAACCCATCGCCGTTGGTCAGGCTGCTGCCACCCAGGTCCACCAATGTAGCCACGCCTGTCTCCTTGTTTACCAGGTACAGCTCGCCGCGTGCTGAATGAACGATCAGCAGGGATTTGCCGTCTGGCGTGGCTTCGATGCCGTTGGTGTTGAAAGCTCCGGGGACGAAAACAAAATCGCCACTCAGAGGGATTTGTTCAATCGCGGCAGGAGCGGGCAGCGCGCCACCTGGCCCCAGAGGCAGGCGGTAAAGCACAGCCTGGTTCGAGTCAGTAAAGAAGGCTGCATCTCGTGTGACGACCACATCGTTGACAAAGGTAGGGCTGCTCGTCGCGAGCTGGTAGCTGGCCAGCTCTGCGCCGGTCTCGGCGTCGAAGACAAAGGCCATTCCGGTGAAGGCGCCGGCGGCGAACAGGTAGTTACTGCGTTGGTCAACATACAGGCCGGTTACCGCGCGTCCCGAAACACCAGGGAAGAGCACTTCGCCATCACCGGTGCGTAAGTCGCCCCGGTAGATGGCTCCGTTTGCCAGGGAACCCACGTAGAAGCTGGTGCCGCTACCATTGGTGATGCCTTCAGGCCTCCAGCCATCGGGCAGGTTAATCGTGCTTGGGAAAACATTCGCCGCTTGGGCCGCTGGTACGAATGCCAGCAGCAAGGCGGCTGCCAAAAGGGTGTGAACAAAAGTCCAGGTGAATCGTTTCATACTCATATTCTCCTTTCTTTACCAGTAATGTCAATTTTGGTCTTTCAATATTACATAATTCGACCATGGATTGGGTTAAGTAACCGATAAGAGTAGGTTGGAAATTGGTTAGGTTGTCCTTTTAATCTATTAATATGACAGTTCTGGGGCAAAAGCAGTTGAAACTGCCCCAACTCCAGCGATCCTGCTTGCCTTTTTCGGATAAATTCTGTATAATTTGGACACAGCACCTTTTCTTTTTTCGCCAGACCGCACGGACTGGGGAGGTGTAACATGCGAATCGTCGTCGTTTTGCAAGAGCAGATAGCTCAGGAGATGCGGGCGCCGTCGCGTGGTCGCGACTTAGAATCAACCAGCGTCGATGCACAGGAATTACAGGTTGCAGCCAGTGAGTTGGGGATCAGCCTGTCGCCGATGTATCCAGAGGTGAGCCATCCGACGCTCCAGCCTTTCTTTATCATCGAAGTGCCCGATCAGGCGATTGCACAGAAAGTCATTACACGTTTGAGCAAATCTGCTGCGGTAGAGGCAGCCTACCTGCAGCCTGATGCTGAGCCGCCTGGGCTGCCTTGATCTATCGTTAATTCCGGATCCGAATGACCCAGCCAGAGGAGGTTTGATATGCCTAGTCGCAAGAAACCCGGTTCAGCTTCCGGGAATAAGGCGCGCCTGGTCACCCTGCCGGGTGCGCCGCGTGAATTGATCGTTGTGACCCAATCCGATGCGGGCCTGCGCGTTCGGGGCCCAGCCATGGAATCGGTGAGTGGAAAGAGCGTAACCTCTCTAAGCAAGCTTCTGGAAGCAAACGGCGCGACGATGACACCCTGCTTTGGCGTCGAGGAGCGCGTGCAACGTGCTTTGATGACCGCCGCGCCCGAAGTGGCGGAGACGATGCCGGCGCTGGTAAATTATTACTTCGTAGAAGCGGCTGATGATAAGCTGGACAAGCTGGCGGAAGATATGATGAACCAGAGCCTGGTGGAGGCAGCTTATGTCAAACCGCCCGCCTACCCACCGGTTTATATGGAATTGGAGGAGGCAGCACCACGTGCTTTAGAAGTCGCTCCTCCGGTCACGAATGCTTTTATGGCTAACCAGCTTTACCTGGAAGCAGCGCCGGGCGGCATCGATGCCCGTTATGCCTGGCTTTGTGCGGGTGGTCGTGGTCGAAATGTACGGATCGTCGATATCGAGGGCGCATGGCGTTTCACGCACGAGGATCTGTTGCAAAATCAGGGTGGGGTGATCGGTGGGGTGCAATCCTCGGACCTGGGCTGGCGCAATCATGGCACGGCAGTAGTGGGAGAATTTGGCGGTGACCAGAATAATTTTGGCGTCACTGGCATCAGCCCGCTTGCCAATGTGCGGGCGATCTCTATCTTTGGCGGCGGGCAATCTTGGGGTAAGGCGATCACTGATGCCGCCAATGCGTTGAGGGGAGGAGATATTATCCTGATCGAGCTCCACGCTGCCGGACCGCGCTTCAATTTCCAGGGCCGCGATGACCAGCGCGGTTACATCGCAGTGGAATTTTGGCCGGATGCTTTTGCTGCAATTGTGTACGCCACCCAGGTGCGCGGCGTGATTGTAATCGAGGCGGCCGGAAATGGCGCCGAAAACCTGGATGACCCGATTTACTCGAACCGCCCGGTGACATTCCCGCTCTCCTGGCGCAATCCTTTTAACCTGGCAAACCCACAATCTGGGGCGATCCTGGTCGGCGCTGGCGCGCCGCCTCCGGGAACGCATGGAGCAAACCATGGTCCTGATCGCTCGAGGCTGGACTTCTCCAATTTTGGAGCCCGCCTCGATGTCCAGGGCTGGGGGCGTGAGGTGTCCACGACGGGTTATGGCGACCTGCAAGGCGGCTCGGATGAAAACTTGTGGTATACCAACCGCTTCAGTGGGACTTCTTCCGCCTCTCCAATTATTGTAGGAGCGGTTGCCTCTTTGCAGGGTGCGCTGCGTGCGGCCAACAAACCACTGCTCACCCCGACAATCACCCACGACCTGCTACGCAATACCGGCTCACCACAGCAAGATGCCCCTGGGAGACCGGCGACTCAGCGCATAGGTAATCGACCTGACCTCAAATCAGCGCTTAACAGCCTGGGAATTCAACCGATCGTCAAGCTGAAAGAGGCAAAAGATGTCAAAGAGAAGGATGTAAAGGACATCAAAGATACCAAGGAGAAGGAGAAAGAGAAGGAGACGGTCAAGGATTTCAAGGATTCGAAGGACAGCTCGAAGGAGGGCAAAGAGGTTAAGGAGGCCAAGGAAAAAGATTTCAAGGATATTAAGGACAGTGCTGAAAAGGTGCTGGATAAAGTTCAGGACAAGATCAAGGAAGTCTTCGACCGCCCGGAGACCGCTGCCCCGACCAGCCTGGAAGAACGGCTGGCGCGCCTGGAGCAAACCGTCAGCCAGTTGGCGCACTTCATTAGCGGCGAGGAACGTCCCGATCTGCAGGCCTCGACCCTTGGAGAGGAGGAAGATCTGAAAGCATTGAGCCACGAGCTGGAGAAGCAGGCGGTGGACGCTAAAGCCGCCAAGGATCACAAGGATATAGAAAAATTGCGCGAGGGCTAGACCCGGTGTACTGTGTCTTTTGCCGGTCAGAAGACCTGCCAGCCCAGTGGGCATATCGCGGCTTGAAGCAGCGAGGGCTGGCCCCGCTGGAAATTTTCACCCCCGAGGCGCTGGTTTACAACCGGCGCCTCGAACATCGTTTTCAGGCTGGTGAGACGATTACCCGTATTGAGCTGGCAGATGGGCGTGTGCTGGATAGCGACCGAGTGCGTGGAGTGTTGAACAGGATTAATTTCCTGCCAGTAGAACACTTCAATGTAGCTGGCCTGGATGACCGGGCTTATGCCGTCCAGGAGCAGCAAGCCATCTTCCTCAGCTGGATGTATGCTCTGCCGGGTGAAGTGATCAATCGCCCCGGTGCGCGTGGTCTTTGTGGGGACCATCGCTCTGCTGCCGAATGGGTTTGGTTGGCAACCCAGGCTGGTCTGCCGGTATTGCCATTCCACCAGAGCGACGAGCAACCGTTGGAATTCACTCCTACAAATCCAACATTTCAATTAGTTGTATTCGATAGCGAGGTCTATGGGGCCTCAGCTCATTGGTGTCAAGCTGACCTAAGAAATTCTATTGGACGGCTGGCTGAGCTTAGCAGATTACGTCTAATCGGCCTTGATTTTTCCATAAGCTCGGCCGGTGAGCCACTCGTCATGTCTGCCACGACATTACCCGACCTGCGATTGGGAGGCGAGATATTGTTAGATGCGCTGATTGCGGTGTTCGCATGATCTTGTTATGTGGTATCCCAACTGAGGCCCCCTTGGCGATGGTCGCCAGCGCTTTAGATGATATGGATGCCCCCTATCTGGTCTTCAATCAACGTCGTTTTGCCGATGCCCACCTGGAGTTCAGCATTCAAGGGGAGCTTATAATTGGACGATTGTGTGTTCAAGGGCGTGAATTTCCGTTGGATGCCTTTGCTGGCGTTTATAACCGAATGATCGATGACCAGGCGCTTCCAGAGGTGCGAAATTTGCCTCCTGACCATCCCGATCGTTTACGTTGTCACCGCTTGCATGATGCCTTACTCCAATGGATCGAAATCACACCGGCGCGGGTGATCAATCGCATGGCCGCGATGGCTTCCAATGGCTCCAAGCCTTACCAGATGCAACTCATCCGCCAGCATGGGTTCGCCACCCCGGAGACGCTGATCACCAATGACCCCGAGCTGGCGCGCCAGTTTTACCGCCAGCATTGAAAGGTTATCTACAAATCCGCCAGTGGTGTGCGCTCGATCGTAGCGTCACTCAAACCTGAAGACTTCGACCGGCTGGAACGCATTCGCTGGTGTCCCACGCAATTTCAAGTCCAATTGATTGGAGATAATCTACGCGTCCATGTGATCGGTGAGCAGGTTTTTAGCACAAGAATTCGGACCGAGGCAGTGGATTACCGGTACGCCGGGCGCCAGGGGAGCAATGCCGAGTTCGAGCCTGTCGAGTTAGATCTGCATCTGGCGCAACGTTGTATCGGTTTGGCGCGCTCGCTGGGTTTGGCGTTCGCCGGTGTCGATCTGATGCTCACCGATGACGAAATCTATTGCTTCGAAGTGAACCCCAACCCTGGCTTCAGCTACTTTGAAAACATGACTGGTCAGCCGATTGCCAGGGCGGTGGCGGAATATCTGGCGGGCTCGGATGTCATTTCTTCCACTCACGCCAAGTAAGGAGTGCGGCTCACGAGCGTTGGCAATTACGCCAACTCTTCCGCCGCCGCTGGTCCTGCCAACGTCTGAACCGGTTCTTCACCCGGCAGGTTTCGCTGGCGTAGTTGCAGGTAGATGGCGCCGAGTCCGAACATGATCGTCACCATGGAGAGCACCCACCCAAGGATTGGGATGCCTAGCAGCAAGACCAGCAAAACCAGGCCGAGTAACAGCATCCACACACGACGTCCCCAGACGGTTGAGGGAAGACGGTTGAGCAAGATTGCACCAATCAGGTAAGCGACGATGATCTTGCTCAGATGACCCAGGACCAGCCCAAATAATGCCAGCCCCACACTTAGACCACCCAAACCTGCCCCCCAGATGATCGCAGCCAGATCCCAGTAATTGAGCACGGCAAAGAAAAGACCCAGCAACGCGAACACCACCAGGGCTAAAATTGCCACGCCGAAGCCGACAAAAAATACCACCACCCCGATCCCAAAACTGCTAACCGGGTGAGATCGTAATCGCTCGGTTGAGCCTTGGAGGAAGCGCGGGAACAGCCACAGGAGCAACAAACCGATCAGGAACAGTGGAGCGAAAGCGCGCAGCTGCTGCAGCAGCCAACCTCCGAAAGCTGATATGTTAAAGGAACCAGTCTGTAATTGCGGCTGGAAAAATGCGGGCAGCCCCGCGGCGGATAACCTCAGGCCGGACCCTGCAGTATGCAAATGCACTCCGCTCTCCGCCGGTCGCGCGGCGAAGTTGTTGATCGAACTCCATGGAAGCTTAAAGCCTGGCGGCAGGAGTGGGCTTAAAGGGCCATTTTCGCCGACCAGCATTTCAAGGATCTCAACGATCCCCAGATGGGCGCGCTGGTAGCGACCGACCGTGCCGGAAATCTCACCGCTTAATCCGACCAGATACAAATCGCGCCCAATTTGACTCTCCGGCAGCAAATTGGCGATGCCTGCCAGGATATAGGCGCTACGCCCTACACTGGAGGTAGGCTCCAGGGTCAGGCGGGCGTTTGTAGCGTACAAATCGCCTTCCAGTTGGCCTTCGATCGCCGCCGTCTGGCTGAACACAAACAGGCTGCCTTTGATCTCTCCTGTGAGGGTTACATCCTGGCCAAAGGCGAAGACATCGCCATCCACCGTTCCATCGATCTTGATGTGTGGAGCAAATATAAACTGGCTGCCCTGTAATGTTTCACCGGCAGGGATCGACCCATTTGGGTGTGGGCTTTGTGCACCTGCGGCTTGCAGCGGTAGGAGCGCAACCACGATGACCAGAAGCAGCATTAACAATACGCGGCTCTTTGCTTGCTTATTAATCATAGCCATCCTGCCCATCCTTTTGTTGTTGAAGGTTTATTGGAATCCACAGCGGGTTATAACGTAATTATTTTACCCTACTCGTAGGTATTTTGGTTGTGAAGATGGTCATTCGATCCATAACGGCTCGTGCATCAAAGGTTCTTTTCCAGATAGATCGCCTCATCCACCAATCCATGGGAGCGGTAAAAACGAATAGCCCCTTGATTTTCAGGTAATGTAGTGACAGATATTTCGACACAGCCTGACGGTCTCAAGATGAATTCATAGATAATTTCCCACTAAAACTATACTAATTCTAAACATTTTTTGGGTGTTCGTAGCTTATACTAATAGAATGCGAAGCGCTATGTTTCTGTGTATCCAGCAACAATGAGGCACTCGAGTGCATGGAAGAAAAAACAGCAGCTTTCACCTATACACGCTCTGATCGGTGGCGACAACGTCTGCGGCAAGTTCGATCGAATGTAAAGAGTCTGATCCCCTTCTCGGCCGGAATTGCTGCCGCGCTGCTTGGTCTTTTGATTTACAGCCTCCTCAAACCCGCTCCGGAGCCACTTACACTAAAACAAGTCAACGCTGCTGTTGCGGAAGCAATGGCCTCTGCTACACCTGCCCCCGCATATTCTGCCCAGGTCTTTCAGGTTATTCAGCCTTCGCTGGTGCTCATCCAATCATCCGGCCCGGACCAGGATGGCAAACAAACGGACGGGCTTGGCAGCGGTGTAGTCATTTCTGAGCAGGGTGAAATATTAACCGCTTTGCATGTGGTGGATGGCGCCACAGAGATCAAGGTATTCTTCGCAGACGGCACAGAGACGAGCGCACAGGTGACAGGCGCCCAGCCGGAGAATGATATCGCTGTTCTCCAGCCCGATCAGCTCCCGAATGTGCTGGTACCCGCTGTCCTGGGAAACCCAAATGCCATGCGGGTTGGTGACGAGGCCTTTGCCGTGGGCAACCCGTTTGGATTGTATAGCTCGATGAGTGCCGGTGTGATCTCCGGCTTCAATCGCTTATTCCAGGCAGAAGGTAGCGACCAGCAAATAGCAGGCTTGATCCAGATCGACTCAGCAGTGAATCCTGGTAATTCAGGAGGACCCCTGCTCAATCGATATGGTCAGGTGATTGGCATCGTCATCGGGATCATGAACCCCACCGATGAGGAATTTTTTGTTGGAATTGGTTTCGCAGTACCGATCACAATCGCAGGCGGCGCCGCTGGCGCTCCCCAGTATTAATCTTTTGGATCAAGGCTATCAGGAGATAACACATGGATTCGATTGTCATATCTGAGAACCGGCTGCAGGTGGAAAAGGTTCTGTACGAAGTCAAAAAGGTCATCGTAGGGCAGGATCACCTGCTCGAACGCCTGGTGGTCGCTTTGCTGGCGCGCGGGCACATCCTGGTGGAAGGTGTTCCTGGTCTGGCGAAGACGATGGCGATCAAAACCCTGGCGGATGCCATTGGCGGCGACTTTAAGCGCATCCAATTTACCCCTGACCTCGTCCCAGCCGACCTGGTTGGCACACGAATTTACAACCAAAAGACCGGTGAGTTCAACACTTCACTTGGCCCGGTATTTACCAACCTCCTGCTGGCGGATGAAATAAACCGCGCGCCGGCCAAGGTGCAAAGCGCGCTGTTAGAAGTGATGCAGGAACGCCAGGTGACCATCGGTCGTGAAACGTTCGCGGTGCCAGACCCTTTCCTTGTGATGGCGACCCAGAATCCAATCGAGACTGAAGGAACCTATGCGTTGCCTGAAGCGCAGGTGGATCGATTCATGCTCAAAGTGCTCGTCGGCTACCCCACGCCCACCGAGGAGTTCGTCATCGTCGAGAGGATGACCGGTTTTCTGGAATCGGTACAAAAGGTTTTGACCACCGGTCAGCTTATCGAGCTGCAAAAGAGAGCCTATCAGGAGGTTTACGTCGACCCGGCGCTGATCGAATACGCAATCCGGCTGGTGACCGCCACCCGGCAACCGAAGGAGTTTGGATTGAAAGATCTGGGGGCATATATTATCTTTGGTGCCAGCCCGCGCGCCTCGATCAACCTGATCCTGACAGCCCGTGCGCTGGCTTTCGTGCGCGGCCGAACTTATGCCTTACCTCAGGATGTGCTGGATATGGCTCCGGATGTGTTGCGTCATCGCGTGGTGCCTTCTTATGAAGCGCTTTCCGACAACATCACCAGCGATGATATCTTGAACAAGATTTTCGAGCAAATTCCGCTCCCGGTGGTGCCATTGCATGAACGCTTCAAAGTCCGTGAAAACGCCTGACCGTTCCCGATATGATGGTGAACAGGTGCCTCCGGATGCCAGGAATGTGACGCCGGAGCGCATCTTACAGCGGCTGGACTGGCAGGTAATCCGCCGCCTCGATGGCCTCTTGCAAGGGGATTATCGCAGCCTTTTCTACGGCTACGGGATCGACTTTGCTGACCTACGTGAATACCAGCCTGGGGATGATATCCGCTACATCGACTGGAACGTAACCGCACGGATGGATGCCCCGTATATCCGGCAATATGTGGAAGACCGGGAGATCAACGCCTGGTTCTTGATTGACCTCAGCCCATCGATGGATTTTGGCACCACCCACTCGGAGAAAAGGACCCTGCTGATCGACCTGGTAGCGACACTGGCGCGGCTCTTGACCCGACACGGGAACAGGGTTGGTGCGATCCTTTACAGCGGACAGGTTGTGAAATCGGGCAGAAATCCAATGGCTCACCGGATAGAGCGGGTCATTCCGGCTAAAGGAGATCGCAACCACGTTCTACGCCTGATCAATGATCTCCTAAAACAACCGCGACTTTCAAAAGCTGCTTTTACGGATTTGAGCGCCATGCTGGAAGGCGGGCTGGGGATAATCAAGAAGCGTTCGTTGATCTTTGTGCTCTCGGATTTTATCAGCGCGCCTGGTTGGGAGCGCTCGCTCCAGTTGCTTACGCACCGAAACGAGGTGCTGGCGATCCGGTTTTGGGACCCACTCGAAGTCGAATTGCCGGATGCAGGCCCAGTTTGGATGGAAGATGCAGAGACTGGCGAGCAATTATATGTAGATACACATGATCCCAAATTTCGCCTCCAGTATGCTCAATTAATCCAACGCCGCGAAACCGATCTGACGACGACATTAAGCAGGGCCGGGGTGGAATTGTGGTCGCTTTCTACCGGCGAAGACCTGGTTCGGGCGATCCTCCGCCACGCCATGATGCGCAAGCAAGTGCATCGGATCCGGGGGAAGGCAATTTCCGAGTCGGCCTTGGCCGCAACCGGAAGCGGGCGGTGATCTCGTGTCGCTTCTCTGGCCTTCCATGCTCTTGTTCTTACTCATCATCCCGGTGATTGTCGGGATGTACCTGTGGCTGGATCGTCGTCGGCGTTCCGCAACGGCCAGATTCGGCCCAATGCAGCCAGCCAGTAATCAAGGCCCGGCTCTCCGCCGCCATATCCCAGCGGGGTTGTTTCTGCTTGGTTTGGTGATCATCCTGATCGCGCTGGCGCGACCTCATGCAGAGGTCAAATTGCCACGTGTGGAAGGCACGGTTATCCTGGTGTTCGATGTCTCTGCCAGCATGGGCGCCCAGGATGTAGAACCATCCCGCATGGAATCCTCAAAAACTACCGCACGCGAATTCATCAACAGCCAACCGGAAACGGTGAAGATTGGGATCGTCTCCTTCAGCGGAAGCGGTTTCGCCGTACAAACGCCAACCAGCGATAAAAATATCTTGCTGGCTGCGATCGACCGGCTGGAACCAAACAAAGGTACTTCATTGGGTCAGGGGATACTCGCTGCCCTGAATACGATTGCGGTGGATGCCGGCTTGAAGACGGCTCAGAAACCCTTGACCAACGAGGCGTCAGCCAGCCAGGAAACTGAACAGGAATCTGAGCAGCGAGTTCCGCCGGAAGCAGATTTGCTGGCCCAACTGCCGGAGGGCGAGTATCCGTCCTCGGTGATCGTGATTTTATCGGATGGGGAGGATAACCAATCGATCAACCCGATCGAAGCGGCGCAGGCGGCTGCAGATCGCCGTGTGCGCATCGACGCGCTTGGCTTTGGCACAACGGCCGGCGCTACGCTTGAATTGGATGGCTTTCTCGTCCACACCGCGCTGAATGAAGCCATGCTTCAGCACATTACCCAGGTCGGTGGCGGCACGTATTATTCCGCCGCCAGCCAAGGGGATCCACAAGCTGTATACGCCAATCTTACCCCACACCTGGTGGTCAAGTCTGAGAAGATGGAGCTCACAGCGCTGCTGGCCGGCGCAAGTATCGTCGTCTTGCTGGTGGGCAGTGTTTTCTCCTTGTTGTGGCTCAACCGGCTGGTGTGAGGGTGAGCCGCGCGGGTTGAGGGAAAGCCTGGAGGTAGAAAATGTACTTTCAATGGCCTGGCGCTTTGATCCTTTTGAGTTTGATACCGCTTCTGATGGCGGCCTACATCTGGAGGCGGAACCGCAGGCGGAGGTTCGCTATCCGCTTCTCCAGCCTGTCGCTGGTGCGCGCGGCAATCCCGGCGCAGTCGCGTATCCGGCGTTATCTTCCGCTGGCGCTGTTCTGTCTGGCGCTTTCCAGCCTGGTGCTCAGCCTGGCACGCCCAGTTGCGGTGACCCGCGTTCCGGAGGGCCGCGCGACGGTCATGCTGGCGCTGGATGTGTCCAGGAGCATGCTTCAGGACGATATACCGCCCAGCCGGCTGGGAGCAGCCAAGGAGGCGGCGCTTTCGTTCATCCGTCGCCAAAAGGACACCAACCTGATCGGTATCGTTGCCTTCGCCAGCTTTGCGCAGTTGGTCCAGCCGCCCACCAGTAATATTGAGGAGCTGGAGACGGCCATCCTGTTGCTCACCGCCGGCCGTGGCACTGCCATCGGCAGTGGGATCCTGACAGGGTTGGAGGCGATTGAGGAATTCAACCGGAATGGCGCTTCCGCTACCGAAAGCGCCGCCTCAGCCACATCGGCGCCACGGGAAAAAGGGGATTACGAGCCGGATATTATTGTCCTGTTGAGTGACGGCGTCGCAACCACCGGTCCCCACCCGCTCGAAGCTGCCCAGGTGGCCGTCGATCGCGGGGTGCGGGTGTATACCATCGGTTATGGCACCGAGACCGGCTCGACCATCCCGGGGAATAACTATTTTGGCGGAGGGTGGGGCTTTCGGCGTCGCGGGATTGACGAAGAGACCCTCAAGCAGATCGCCGAGATGACCGGAGGACAGTATTACACGGCTAAGAGCGCCGGAGAGCTGCAAAGGGTGTTCGATCGCCTGCCTACCTTCCTAGTCACCCGCAAAGAAACGGTCGAAATCAGCGTGCTGTTTGCCACCATCGCCGCGCTGCTGGTGTCCAGTGCGGTGCTGCTGGTGCAGCTCTGGCGGCCGTTGCCCTAGATCGAAAAATTCGATCCAAGTCGTGGTCAATACGTTGACAAATTAGGAGATATAATATAATATAGACCTATTATAGGCACTAATTAATTAGGGAGGTGAAGTAGCGCTGGATAAACCATCAACCCCTTGAATCTAAATTCTTAATTTCGGCTGTCTGCATTTCGACAGCGAAAAACACCTGGTATCGTAGGGCTTCGATTCGTCGCTTGTATGGTAGGGTTACGTCCAGGAGAAGCAGAATTGTATCTGACGTTTATTATTAAGCCTGAGGTTCGACTAATTGATTTTTTGGGATCATCTCTCAGAAGGGAGAAATAGAATGTTCAACAAGAAGTTATTCTTTATTGGCAGCCTGGCAGTCTTGTTGGTGGCGTTTTTCATCGCCGCAGGAACTGCCATGGCAACCAACCAGGTTCAATGTGGATATATGGATAACAGTATTAACTTTGGCGGCCTGACGGTGAAGAAAGATGTCTTCTGTGAGGGCAGCCGCACCTGGAATTGGACCATCACCAAATCGGCAGACCAATCCAGCCTGACCCTGTCGCTGGGTCAGTCATTCATTGTGAACTACACCGTCACCGCCAGCGCCCAGTCGACAGGCTCGTTCAATGTTGCCGGGAATATCATCGTCACCAACACCTCCGGTGTACCAAAAACTGTTGCCAGTGTGAGTGATACTCTTGCTGATACCATAACATGCTCAACTATTCCTAATCATCTTCCAGTTGTTTTTCCAATTACTCTAGCCCCTGGCGAGTCCATCGCTTGTCAATATTCCGGAGCTCTCGACGATGCTGCTCCATTAAATACAGCCACCGCGTTGACTACAGATGGTGTATTCTACTATGGGTATTCTGCCATCGATTGGAGCCAGGTTCCAATAACCGAGACCGACGAGTGCGCCAACCTCTCCGACACCTTCGCAGGAGCCCTAGGCACCGTCTGCACCGGCCAGCAGACCTCCTTCACCTTCAATTATAGTCGCACGATTGGCCCGTACGCTGTCTGCGGTGACTATACGGTTGATAACACCGCCTCGTTCACCACCAATGACAGCGGCGGCACCGGCAGTAGTACCTGGACCGTGAACGTTTACGTCCCCTGCGCGGTCGGCTGCAGCCTGACCCCCGGCTACTGGAAGACCCACTCCGCCTTCGGCCCGGCGCCGTACGACGACACCTGGGCGCAGATCGGCGAGAACACCCCGTTCTTCCTCAGTGGTGTGTCTTACTACCAGGCGCTGTGGACTGAGCCAAATGGCAACGCCTACTGGATCCTGGCGCATGCTTATATCGCCGCCCAATTGAACTTCCTCAATGGCGCCGATCCCAGCGCTGCCCAGGCTGCGTTCGACCAGGCGACCGCATTGTTCCAGGCCTACACACCGGCTCAAATCGGCGCTCTGAATGGCGGTTCACCTTTACGCCAGCAGTTTCTCTCTCTGGCAACAACCCTGGACAACTACAACAACGGCTTGATCGGCCCCGGGCACTGCTCCGAGTAAGATACCTGTCCGATCACTCTATTAAGCGATGGGCCATACTGGTCCATCGCTTATTTTTTTATCCTGCCGAGGTTGACTCGGTGGCTCCGCCGTAACCGGCCTGGGAAATCCAGGTTAATGTGGAAAGATTCTCCTCGAGCGGGATATCAAGCAGAGGTTCTGGGAGATTCTGTGGCGGAGTCGTGATTATAGAATAACGGCGAAAAAATACGGGTTAAACACCCTATTGACAATTCTAGATAATTGGTATACTATCGATTTGATAATTGGTCCTATTGAATTGGGGAGGTGATATAGACCTATAAAAATCCTCATTGCATATACACATATCAATTGTTATGTCTGTCTCAGTTAGACAGCGAAAAACCCTTGTTTGTGTGGGGGAGTCGATCCGCCGGACGGCGGATACGATCAAAATCATTGAAAGATGAATGTGGATACCGTTCGAAAATAGTCTTTGGATTTATTTGTTCTAATATTTGATTTTAAGAGATCATCGTTCAAAAGGAGCATACAATGTTCAACAAGAAGTTATTCCTTTTTGGTGCTATGGCTGTTTTGCTGGTGGCGCTGTTCGTCGCCGCAAGTACCGTCATGGCAACACCAATGCCATTTTGCGGCCAGTCATCGCAAACCCCGTTAGGACCCCTGACAGTAAAAAAGGATGTTTTTTGCCAGGGTAGCCGCACATGGAATTGGACCATTGTTAAGTCGGCCGATCAATCCAGCCTGACTCTGTCACCCGGCCAGACGTCAAACCCTGTCAACTACACTGTCACGGCCAGCGCTCAGGCGACAGGTTTCTACGAAGTTGCCGGCAATATCACTGTTGTTAACACCACGACTGAGCCGATTACGGTTGCCAGCGTAAGCGATAACCTGGCTGATAATATTTCATGCCCTGTAGAATTTCCTTTCGTGCTATTGCCTGGACACTTATTTAATTGTACCTATACCGGCTCCCTCGATAGCGCCGCGCCCGAAAATACAGCCACTGCGGTGGATGCCAATGGGGTTTCGTACTCCCGCACCGCCCCGATCAACTGGACGGCCGGTCTTACCGAGACCGACGAGTGCGCCAACATCTCCGACACCTTCGCAGGAGCCCTCGGTACCGTCTGCGCCGGCCAGCAAACCTCCTTCAATTTCAATTATAGCCGTACGATTGGCCCGTACGCCGTCTGCGGTGACTATACGGTAGACAACATCGCTTCGTTCACCACCATTGACACCGGCGCCACCGGCAGTAGTTCCTGGAAGGTGAACGTCAACGTCCCCTGCGCAGGCGGCTGCAGCCTGACCCCGGGTTATTGGAAGACCCACTCGGAGTTTGGTCCGGCGCCTTACGATGACACTTGGGAGCTCTTGGCCAATGGTGCGAGCACACCATTCTTCCTGAGCGGTCAGACCTACTATAATGTGCTGTGGACTTCTCCCAATGGCAATGCTTACTTCATTCTTGCCCATGCCTATATCGCCGCCCAATTGAACTTCCTCAATGGCGCTGATCCCAGCGCTGCCCAGACTGCGTTCGACCAGGCGACCGCATTGTTCCAGGCCTACACACCGGCTCAAATTGGCGCTTTGAGAGGCAATGATCCCTTACGCCAGCTATTTGTTTATCTGGCGGGTATCCTGGATAACTACAACAACGGCCTGATCGGCCCCGGGCACTGCTCAGAGTAAGTCGTTGCCTGTGGTGTCTGAAAAGCAGTAGAATAATGAGCGATGGGCGGTCACCAGCCCATCGCTCATTTTGTTTGTTCCGGGTCGAAGTCGCTTGGTTCAAGCAGTCACTCAGGAAGCCAGGGAGAGGGGCTGCTACCACCTGTCGCTGCTCAATGGTAAGCAGCGCGAGTCTTACCGGCGCAAATTCTATGAAAAGCAGGGCTGGGAAAGCCGACCATCTATGGTAGACTTTGTCTACTTTATCCCAGAAGGCGAGGAGTCGCCATGACCAAGCTACCAGAATTCGACCTGACTGCCGCTCATCGCTACTTTTCGGCGGAGTGTTTCAACCGTGCCTGGGACCTGATCGAGAAGCTCGGGCGCACACCCGATGAAGATGAAGAAATGCTGCGCCTCAGCCTGGCTTCTACCTGGCATTGGACGCAGCGCCAGGATTGCACACCCAGCAATCTCTCAGTGGGCTACTGGCAGATTGCTCGTATCTACACCTTGTTGGGGCAGGTGGAAAATGCCCGGCGCTATGGCGCGCTGTGCCTGAAAGCCGCCCAGGAAGGAGGGGCGGAGCCGTTTACCCTGGGTTACGCCTATGAGGCGCTGGCACGGGTGGAGATGGTCGCTGGCGAGCGGGCCCGGATGGAGGTCTACCTGGAGCAGGCGCAGCGCATTTGTGAAAACTTGACCGATGAAGAAGACCGCCAGCAGCTAATGAAGGATTTAGAAACAATCAAGCTGGGGTCATAAAAAACTGCGGCATGAGTCGCGTCTTCAAGGAAGTCAGTGCCGATTACTTACGCCGCTTATTCAAAAAATCGTCGATCTGCAGCAGGTGTCGGGCTTCGTCTTTACGCTCGGCTTCCAGCAGGCGTCCGATGATCACACGGTAACTACCCTTGCGCACACCGTGGTCAGCGAATAAATCCCGGGCGGGTAGCGCTTCGAGTTCGTCCAGCAGCGCCAGATGTGTCTGCGAAACGAACCTCAGCATTTCGGTCAATGAATCCACCCGGTACTGGCTGACCAACCTGGCGTTGTACTCCGCCCAATCCTTGCCCTGGTGGGCGTAGAAGGATGGCAGGGCGCCAGCCAGGATTTCCCGGGCGGCCTGCCGGTTGGCGACATCCCAGCCCGCCAGGTGCGCCAGCAGATCCAGCAACGACCAGACACCGACAAAAGGGATCGCTTCCTCGCCCGGGCGGAACTCTCGCGCGGCTGTAAGGATTTCACCGCGCACCTGGCGCAGGCCGTCCAATAGCTCCGATTTTTTCTCAGCAAGTGAAATCTTCATTATTTATCCCTGGTCGTTCTCAAAAAAAACACAAGTAAAAACCAGGCCGACCGCGGGTGCCAATTATTGTAGCATAACAACCTCAACCCGCTGTTTTGACCTGCTTCATCAGTTATAATAACACCCGAATTGGCCGATCTGAAAGCTGCTCTTACACATCTCGAGACACGCCTGTCCTCGATTGTCGAGGGGAGCGCAGCGCGCATCTTCCCGCGCGGCAGGATGCCGCGAGGTTTGACCCACAGCCTGGTGGAAGCCATGCGAAGCGGCGTTCGCCCTGGGGTCGATGGCGTACCCGTGGCTCCGAACCTGTATGTGTTCTATATCCATCCCGACCAGGTGGACGACATCCTGTCAACCCCGGAATTTCTGGACGAGCTGGTGGGATTGCTGCGCCAGGCCAGTCTCGAAGCCGGGCTGCGCTTATCCGGGCCGCTTTCTTTACGCGTCGAGCCTGGGTGGGATTTGGCTCCAGGTGAGACCCTGGTGACAGCAACCGACAGCCTGCAAGACCTCTCGCCTACCTCCGGGTTGGCGTTCTACCCGGATGCGCCATCCCCGGTGGCGCCGTTGGCAGCGTTTCTGATCGTCGATGGCGTGCGCCTCTTCCCGCTGGAGGCTGCGGTGGTCAATATCGGCCGCCGAGAGGACAACCAGCTGGTGATCGACGATCCCCGCGTCTCGCGACTACACGCTCAATTGAGAATCGTGCGCGGCCGATTTGTCATTTTTGACCTGGACTCAACCGGCGGAACCTTCGTCAATGGTCTACGCATCCACCAGCATACGCTGCGAGTAGGAGATGTGATTTCCCTGGCGGGTGTGCCGCTGGTCTTCGGTCAAGAGATCCCTGAGCCTGGAGATACGCAGGAAGTACCTGCAGAGTAATCGATGAGCGGCCCGATTCTACTCGCTGTACGGATTGCGATCGCGGTGGCATTATACGCTTTTCTCGGCTGGGGGTTGTGGTTACTTTGGCGTGATCTTCGTCGCCAGAGCCGCCTGCTGAGCGCGGCGGTCAACCCAGCTCTCGTGATGGCCCGTCAGGGGAGCGATCCGTTGGCGATGTATCGCTTCACCTCGCCTGAGGTGACCATCGGTCGAGACACCACCTGCGAATGCCGCTTGAATGATCCCATCATCTCTGCTCGCCATGCGCGCCTGTCCTTTCACCACGCTCAGTGGTGGATCGAAGACCTGCATTCTCGCAACGGCACTTTTTTGAATGATGAGCCGGTGCGCAGCCAGGTGGTGGTTGCCTCAGGTGATAGCCTGCGCTGTGGCACGCTAGTATTCCTGATAAGCATCGTGGAGGAAGAAACGTGACCTAGAAAGGACAAGGCCATGGAGCAAAAACCTATCCTGGCAGTCATTGGCGGATCCGGTCTGTATGCGATACACGGCCTGGAGGACGCACAACAATATGTTATCGATACCCCCTTCGGAAATCCGAGCGCCCCGATTGTCGTCGGCTGGCTTGAAGGCCGGCGAGTGGCATTCCTGGCGCGTCATGGCATCGGCCACCATATCCAACCCAGCCAGGTGGACTATCGCGCCAATATCTTCGCCCTGAAAATGCTGGGGGTTGAGCGGATCGTCAGCATCAGCGCCTGCGGCTCATTGCGGGAAGATTATGCTCCCGGTGAAATCGTGATCCCAGACCAGGTGTTCGATAATACGCATTTACGGAAACGCTCTTTCTTCGGTGATGGCCTGGTAGGACATGTCAGCGTGGCCGACCCATTCTGCCCTTCTTTATCTGAACTGCTCCTTCAGGCTACGAACCAGGCTGGCGCAGTGGTACATATCGGCGGCACCTTCATAACCATCGAAGGGCCGCGTTTTTCCACCCGAGCCGAATCAAACGTGTATCGCTCATGGGGGATGTCGCTGATCGGCATGACGACTTCTCCGGAAGTGTTCCTGGCCCGCGAAGCGGAAATGTGTTATGCAGTTATGGCTCACGTCACCGATTATGACGTCTGGCATGTCAGCGAACAGCCGGTCACGGTCGAGATAGTTATCGAAATCTTGAACCGCAATACGCAGCTTGCCCAGCAAGCCATCCGCAACCTGGCACGCAACCTGCCAGCGGAGCGCGCTTGCGATTGCGACACAGCTCTGGCGACCTCATTGATCACTCAAAAAGATGTCATCCCCGATGAAACCCGCCAGCGGCTGGGTTTACTGGTGGGCAAATACTTCCTCTAGCTGCTCCACCAGTGTTTCTTATTAAGCATCTATCTTGAAATCGTCATCCGAACCACCCTCAACGGATCATATCGAGCGCCGGTTGCTCCTGTTGGGCGCGACCTTTATGTTTCTATATAGCCTGGCGCTGAGCATCTCACCGGCTGGTTGGGCGCGCTCCTGGCAGGTAACCTATCGTTGGGATCACTGGTTGGGTATGGCAGTGTGGCTGGTCATGTTTGCTCTGGCGCACTACCGGGCGCGCCAGATGCTACCCGGCCGCGACCCCTACTTATTGCCAGTGTCTGCATTGCTGGTTGGCTGGGGGATGCTTACTGTTTGGCGACTGGTCCCCGAATTAGGAATGCGTCAGGCTGCCTGGCTATTCATTGGGACGGGCTTGCTGACCGCCGGGATGAGCCTGCCTGGCGACCTGGCATTTTTACGTCGCTATAAATATCTGTGGCTTTCTGGGGCGCTTGCGCTGACCGCAGCCACACTCCTTTTTGGCGTCAACCCACTCGGTTATGGTCCACGCATGTGGTTGGGTTGCTGCGGTGTCTACTTGCAGCCATCTGAGCCACTGAAGCTGCTTCTTATTGCGTATCTGGCGGCGTACATGGCTGGACTTCAACCGTTTATCGTGTTAGCCAATGCTCCAATTCCTTCTCGCCCACTTTCAACCTCGGCTCTCTTGCCATTAATCGCACCCACTCTGATCATGACCGGCCTGGCTTTAGCAATCCTGGTGGTGCAGCGAGATCTGGGTACGGCGGCTATCTTCTTTTTTCTTTACGCTGCGGTAGTTTATCTTTCTTCGGGAAAACGCCGGGTGCTACTCGTCGCTGGGGCCGGGGTGCTCCTCGCCGGTGTGTTGGGTTATTTCATGTTTGATGTGGTGCGTGTGCGTGTGGAAGCATGGCTTAGCCCCTGGTTGGATCCCAGCGGGCGATCCTACCAGATTGTCCAGTCGCTCATTTCGATCGCCAATGGTGGCTTAATCGGGCGTGGCCCCGGAATGGGTAGCCCGTCCCTGGTGCCTTTAGCTCACTCCGATCTGGTGTTTTCTGCTCTTGCTGAGGAGACAGGCCTGGTTGGCGTTGTTGGAATAACCTTGCTGTTCGCCATGCTGACCATTCGCGGATTAAGGTCCGCCTTGAATGCCCGCGAACACTATCATCGCTACCTGGCAGCCGGGTTAACCGCCCTGATTGCCGGTCAAGGTTTTCTGATTATAGGAGGCAGCCTGCGCCTGCTGCCGCTCACCGGAGTGACCCTGCCATTTATGTCTTATGGTGGCTCTTCTTTGGTTACAATGTTCATCTGTTTGCTGCTACTCATGCTGGTCAGCAACCGGTCTGAGCATTTCCCGGCTCCACTCTACCGTCCAACGCCTTACCTCCAGCTCGGTGGCTTCTTGCTCGTGAGTTATGCCGCCTGTGCCGTGATGGCTTTGTGGTGGGCTCTGCCTCGGGGGGCTGCCTTGCTTGGACGCACGGATAACCAGCGGCGCGCTATTGCGGATCGCTATGTGCAGCGCGGCACGATCATGGACCGGAACAATCTGCCGATAAATCGGTCGATCGGAGAGGTCGGTGAGCTTAAGCGCTGGACGGAGTATCCACCGTTGAGCAATGTGATCGGCTATACCAATCCAACTTTCGGGCAATCTGGACTGGAAGCCAGCCTGGATGATTATTTAAGGGGATTGCGCGGCAATCCCGGCCTGACCATCTGGCTGGATCATTTGTTGTATGGGCAATCGCCGCCCGGTCTGGATGTGCGACTGACCTTGGACCTTGACCAACAGCGCACGGTTGATGATCTTCTGGATGGGCGCATCGGCGCGGCAGTGGCGCTGGACGCTTCTACCGGCGAGATCCTGGCCATGGCATCGCATCCCACCTTCGACGCCAACCGGCTCGACCAGCAATGGGAAACTTTAGTAAATGACACAAATTCGCCTTTGCTAAACCGCGCGGCGATGGGGCTTTACCCGGCGGGTAAACTGGAGAGCCTTTTTCCGGACGGTTTTGGGCCATTACAAATCGACCCTCCACTTCAATTGCAAATGGCGCAACCAGCCGGCTCGACCGGGGAGGTGGATACGCCTGCTGCCTACAGTCCTTTACAGATGGCGTTAGCAGCCGCGGCGATCAGCTCCGGGGGAGTGCGCCCCGCACCGCAAATAGTTGCCGCGGTCAATACGAACTTGGGAGGGTGGGTGCCGCTCAATCCACTGGCTTCGCCGGTCCAGGCAATTGATCCCGCCCAGGCCAGTCAGGTTGCGCTCCGGAACAAGCATCCCAGCCTGCCACTGTGGAGCATGGTTGCCCAGGATGCTCCTGGCACGGGTGAGGCGCTTACCTGGTTCCTCGGTGGGACGCTGCCAGGTGAAGGCAACCCCCCTTATTCTGTCGCAGTAGCCCTTGAAGATGATAATACTGCCCTGGCGGAGGAGATAGGCTTAACAATTCTGCGCAATTTGGCCGGGATTGAGGGTGACTGATCGGCTTTCGAATAACCCGGTTGGATGAGAAAGGCGCCAACCAGTAATCCTAAATTACAGCTTGCCGGGCAGGTTAAAAAGCCTGCCCGGCAGCATTTGTTCCTCACCAGCTTTATCCGGGTCGGAGACCTCAATTACAAGCGGACAGGTTCATGTAACTCAATGCCATCCAACCGGTCGATGTGACTGGCGTAATCCGGCAGGATGCGCTCATAAGGCTCGTTCATCAATTGAGACGAGATCACGTAGTCGGCGGTTGCCCGATCACACGCCACCGGGATGTTCCACACGACTGCAATGCGCAGCAGGGCTTTAACATCCGGATCGTGGGGGTGTGGTGAGAGCGGGTCCCAGAAAAAAATCAAGAGATCGATCACACCCTCTGCAATGCGCGCGCCGATCTGCTGATCGCCGCCCAGTGGACCGCTTTGTAAGCACACGACCGGGGTTTGAAGCTCATCACCCAAAAGCCGGCCTGTGGTGCCAGTTGCGTATAGCTCGTGCTGGACCAGCAGGTCACGATTAAAGCGAGCCCATTCCAGCAGATCATTTTTCTTGTTATCGTGAGCGACCAGGGCGATGCGCTTGCGTGTCGCTACTTCCTGGACGATGCCGTCTTCCGGCGGGGCCAGTAAAAATGTGGTTTGTTCTTCTAAACCAGATTGGTTTTTCATCTCAAATACTCCTTTTGCCCTCTTGAAATTTTTCCTTCCCGGCATGTGAAAAATGGCTTGTCAAAAGCCATTTTTCGCAAATGCCGTTAGATAAGAAGGGAGGATGAGCGATGCTATGCCCAGGATTTCCAGAGAGTTGCCTGATTATACCAATATACAAGAGAATCGACAAAAATTATCCGATTCTCTTATGATTGATTAATCTACCTGACACGCAGATATTTCCGTTTACCCACCTGCAAAACACCAGGATGGGGGAAAGTCCGGTTACCGTCACTGATGGTTTGCCCATCCAGGCGCACACCATGTTGTTCCAACAAACGCCGCCCCTCGCTCTTGCTGCTCACCAGGCCGCCAGCCAACAACACCTCCAAGACGGTCTGCCCATTTTGTAATAGATATACAGGAAATTCGTCGGGCAGGTCGTGCTGCTGAAAGATGCGCACGAACTCACCCTCGGCGTGAGCGGCCGCGCTTTCGGAGTGGTAGATCGAGACGATCTCCCGGGCGAGTTTCATCTTGGCATCGCGCGGGTGGATGCGCCCCTCGGCGAGGTCCTGCTCCAATTTGGCGATCTCGGGTGGTGTCCAACGCGTCACCAGTCGGAAAAACAGCCCCATGGCTTTATCTGGCACGCTCATTACCTTGCCGTACATATCTTCCGGAGTAGACATCAACGCGATGTGGTTGCCAAGCGACTTGCTCATCTTGACCTCGCCGTCCGTCCCTGGCAGGATGTCCATGATGATGGCGATGTTCGGCTTGGCGCCCAGAAAGGTCATCAGTTTCCGTGCGGCGGTCACGATATTGAAGAGCTGGTCGGTACCGCCCACCTGGACATCACAACGCAGGGCGTATGCATCATAGCCCTGCATGATGGCATAGAAAAATTCGTGCACGTGGATCGGGTCGCCGTGGTCCCAGCGCAACCGGAAGTTCTCCCGGGCGATGAATTGTTGCACAGTGAAGTTGGAGGCCAGCTTGATTAATTCTGCAAAGCTCAGCCTGGAAAGCCACTCGGCGTTGTACCGGATATGGGTTTTCTCCCGCTCCATTACTTTATACGCTTGTTCGGCGTAGGTGCGCGCGTTTAGTTCCACTTCTTCAGGTGAGAGCTGTGGGCGGAGCTTGTCCTTATCTGATGGATCGCCAACCAATGAGGTATAGTTCCCAACGAGGAAGGTCACTTCATGCCCCAAATCCTGGAATTGGCGTAATTTACGCATCACAACTGTATGCCCCAGGTGAAGATCGCTGGTGCGTGGATCGAAGCCGCAATAGACACGCAGCGGGCGGCCTTCGTCCTTTGCTTCGATCAATCGTTGACGCAGTTCATCCGTCATGGCTTGTTTCAAGGTCACGTCGCCATATTCGGCGCCTTGCATCAGTAAGGTGACTTGCTCTTCAATGTTAAGATCTTTCAATGTCATATCCGGCCTCCTTGGCAATTTTAATCGAAAAACGCGCCCTCTGCGATAGAGAGCGCGTCCTGTTGGTCGTCACTGCAATCATCGCAGAGAGTGCTTATTCACGCGCATAATAATAACCTTCTCCAGGTTTATCGTACCGTTTCAAGCCAGTTGCACCCAGGATATACCTTAAGATGCGCTCGCCATCGGCAAAGCCCATCCGCCCGCGCACCTGGCCGCGAAAGCTGACTTCCCCCAGCAGGCGAAAGCTAAAAAAGGTCTTTGCGCCAGAAACTCGCACCCGGTCACCCAGGCGAGAGGGGAAGATCTGCACCTTGTGTATTTCGTTCCAGGTCAGATAAACCCGGCGCAGCCCATTTTCGAAGCGCATTCCATCCGCCTCCAGGCGTAACAGAGTGTGGCGATCGGACCAGTTGGACAGGCTGATCGCCAGTGCGGCAAGGATCAAGAAGAGCGTAAGGATGATGAAGAACACCGGCACCGGATAATTGCGCGCCCGCAGGGCGAACCAGCTCGCCAGGGTCAGGATGGCCAAAACCCAGGCAGTGATCTCACCGCGGCGGGAAAAGTTTTCTGGTCGGATCTCAGCCGGAATTTTAATCATCGGGTCGATTATAAACGATTTTTGGCTTAAAGCTGCTGCGCCACCGATTATGGATGGCGCAGCATAATTGCAGGAGACGGGGCCCCCTCAGCGACCCCGTTCCCCCGGCGAATGGGCAATGATTGAGATATTTCGCTATTATCTATGACGCACAATCGTGAAAAGTGTGACGAATCCTATTAAACCGATCATGATTCACTGCTTGACTTTCGTAAAAATTAGAGTAAGATCGCAAGAGGGAATAATCGTCCACTTATTGCTGTAATTACGGGCATCTTTTGAATTTTACTCATCGATCTTCGACTCAGATTTCACCCTACTTCCTCTGGGTAGTCCTGTTGTTGGGTGTGATCTTGCGCGCACGAGCATACCTCACAGGTCGCTCTTTGTGGCACGATGAGGCAGCGCTGGCACGCAATATCGTGGAACGCTCGCTGGCCGGCCTGGCTCGCCCGCTGGATTTTAATCAAGGCGCGCCGCTCGGTTTTTTATGGGTGGAGAAGCTATTGCTCCTGGCGCCAGGGGACCGGGATTACTGGCTACGCCTGTTTCCTTTTCTGGCCGGGATTGTCTCCCTGATCCTCATGTTCCCGGTGGCGCGGCGCTATACTCGAGGCCTGGGGGTCCCAATTGCGGTCGGCCTCTTCGCCGTTTCTGGCGCAGCGATTTACTACTCATCCGAAGCCAAGCAATATTCCAGTGATGGCTTTGCGGCGGTGCTCTTGCTGCTGGTGGCGTACCCATGTTTTGGACTACGGTTCTCCGCCCGTCATTGGTTGGTCTTAGGCCTGGTTGGGGCAGGCTGCCTGTGGCTGTCGCATCCTGCGGTTTTTATCCTGGCAGGGATCGGCGTGGCGTTATCGGCCGACATATTCTCCACGAGGCTATGGTCCAGATTCCCCTGGATAGCCGGGCTGGGTGCATTTTGGATGATTAACTTTTTGGCGATTTACTGGATCTCGCTCCGGCATCTGACGAGTAACCCGCTTTTAGTAAGCTACTGGGCTCTCAGTTACCCGCCAGAGGCATTCTGGCTGCACATGGATTGGTTCGCCAACCGGTTCCCTGCCTCGCTCCAAGACATTACAGGTGTGCCGGCATTGCTGGGCGCAGCGCTTTGGGTATTAGGGGGGGTTACAATGCTCCGGCGCACACCCTTAGGTCTGATCTTGCTCCTTCCACCTTTAACAGCACTGGCTGCCGCCTCAGTGCACAGCTACCCATTTTATGATCGTTTTTTATTATTTGCTTTACCGGGTATTTGTCTTTTTTTAGGGGAAGGAATGGAGTATCTGCAGTATCGACTGGGAAACCTGAAATCAATGCTGGGAGTTGTAGCTACAATGGGTTTGGCGGTGGCGCTGTTTTATGCGCCTGTTTCTCAGGCATGGCATAATTTCCGCCAGCCGGATATGGTTGAGCACATGAAGCCGGTCTTGGCCTACGTCCAAAATTCCCGGAAACCCGGCGAAACCATCTATGTTTACTATGGCGCGCAGCCCGCATTTATTTATTATGCCGGCCAGTTCGGGTTTAAAGAGGGCGATTATTTATTGGGCATTGCGTCACGGCGCCAGCCAGATCGCTACCTGGCACAGCTGAATGAGCTGAAAGGCAGACACGTCTGGTTGATCTTTAGCCATAACTGCTACTGGTGTCAGGTGGATGAACAGGCGTACATCCTCACCCGGTTAGATGCCTTCGGCACCCGGCTGGCGGAGACGTATGCACCAAAGGCTTCAGGCTATCTTTATGATCTGCATTAGTATTACAGCGCAACATCGGTAGTTGTTGAAATGCCAAGTCGGGCGAGCCTGGACCTAC
>Ga0154774_1076_pt5 | contig 27955 bp, 27 predicted proteins | sample Rifle2008BG16ft_FD_105782 | JGI IMG/M metagenome (GOLD analysis project Ga0154774, IMG submission 105782) | Chloroflexi bacterium RBG_16_57_11
CGTCCATTGCCACCACCTTCGACCACCCTGCGTACTTGGGACTATGCTGCGATATCGCCGACGAGGTCGCGGTTTGCCAGGCGATCCGTACTGTCGCCCGGCGGTTTGGTGGGTTGGATATCCTGGCTTTGAACGCCGGTCTATTTCCAGGCGGCTGTAATATTGAGAAGCTGAGCCTGGCGGAATTCACCAGGGTGATCAACGTAAATTTCATCGCCAACCTTGTGATTATGCGGGAATCTTTCCCGTTGCTCAAGCTTGCCCCGCGCTATGGGAGGGTGGTGATCATCGGCTCGAAGAATATGCGCGCCCCGGGACCGGGAGCGGCCGCATATTCCACGTCGAAGGCGGCCCTTTCGCAACTGGCGCGCGTGGCGGCGCTGGAGTGGGGCTGCGAGCGAATACGAGTGAACATCATTCACCCGGATGCGGTCTTCGACACGGCCCTGTACACAGAGGATGTCCTGCGGGCGCGAGCGGCCCATTACGGGATGACGGTGGAGCAGTATAAGAAGCGTAATTTGCTGAAAACTGAAATAAAAAGCCATGACGTTGCCGAGCTGGCCGCCGAGATGTGCGGTCCATTGTTCGAGCATATGACCGGTGGTCAGATCCAGTTGGATGGCGGGAATGATCGCACGATCTGATCTGGACATCGACCGACCCAACAATATCACAGATGTGAAATCAGATCACCACAAAAGTGAGCACTGGCCTTCACAAATGTGATTTCTGGTGTTAAGATTTAACAAAAAACATGCAGTGAAAAGAAAGGATGGAATTTCGCATGGCCATGAAAAAATTCATCAATAAAGCCGAAAACCTGGTTCCGGAGCTGATCGACGGATTCGTAAAAGCTAACCCCGAAATCGTAAAACAATCCGGCGAGCGGATCGTCTCCCGGGTAATACCCAAGGAAGCCGGAAAGGTAGGCGTTGTGACGATGGGCGGCGCCGGACACGAGCCAGCATTAATCGGCTGGGTGGGCAAGGGATTAATGGACGTTGTCGCCCTGGGGGATATCTTCGCCGCTCCCGGTGCGCCACGCGTCATCGAAGCGCTCAAGCAGGCCGACTTCGGCGCTGGCGTGGTGCTGGTGGTCTTCAACCATGAGGGCGATGTGCTTTCATCCAACATGGTGATCCAGATGGCGGGACGCCAGGGTTTGAAGATGAAGCGCATCTTGAGCAGCGACGATATCTCGAACGCGCCCCGAGACGACCAGGAAAACCGTCGCGGGCTGATTGGGACTCTGATGGTGCTGAAAGTGGTTGGCGCGGCTGCCGAAGCGGGTTATTCATTCGAGGAAGTCCTACGAGTGGGCGAGAAAATGTCGCTCAGCACCGCCACCATCGCAGTTGCGGCTACTCCGGCGACACACCCTGCCACTGGCCATCCTTTCTTTTCTCTGCCGGATGACGAAATGGAAATCGGCATGGGGCAGCATGGCGAAGCCGGCGTTGGCCGGATGAAGCTAAAATCGGCCGATGAAACCGCAGACATCATGCTGACGCAACTGCTCAAAGACCTGGATGTCAAGCCGGGCGATAAACTGGTAGCGACCATCAACGGCACCGGCGCGACCACATTGATGGAAATGTTCATCGTCTTCCGGCATTTAACGCAGATTCTGGAAGAGAAGGGTATCCAGCTGGTGGGCTCGCAAATTGGCGAGCTGTTAACCGTCCAGGAGCAGGGCGGTTTCCAGATGTCAATCGGCCGAGTGGATGACGAATTGGAGCGCTTGTTCAAGGCGCCCTGCAATGCCCCGTATTACAAGGTTTGCTAGAAACCCCGCGGGAGAGTGGACATTATGCTGTCGCAGGTCGGTGCGGAAGAAATTAAACGGATGTTGGGTGGCGCGCTCGCCATCATTCGTGTGAAGAGCGACGAGCTTTGCTTGCTGGATGCGGCCATCGGCGATGGCGATCACGGCATCACGATGCTGCGGGCGATGGAAAAAATGGGCAAGGTCATCGAAGCGCACCCACATGCGGCGCTTTCTGACCTGTTGAGCGAGATCGCTTGGGCGTTGATGGATATCGATGGCGGTGCGACTGGTCCATTATACGGTTCGCTGTTTCTTGGCCTGTCTGAAGGTGTCACCGGATTGGACACCTTGGATGGCGATGCCTTTGCCCGCATGTTCGAGCAAGGAGTGGTCTCGATCGAGCAGCAAACTAAAGCGCGCCTCGGCGATAAAACCTTGATGGATGCGCTCATCCCGGCTGTCGATGCCTTGCGTAGCTCGGCAGACCAGGGAAAGACCATCCCGGAGCTACTGGAAGCCGCCAGCCTGGCTGCCATGCAGGGCGCTGAGGCTACGCGTAATTTTTCAGCCCGGTACGGTCGTGCCAAATATCAGGGTGAGCGCACCCTCGGACATCCGGATCCCGGTTCCATCTCGATGGCTTATCTGTTTCAAGGCCTTCAGGATGGCTTAAATGCTGGCGGATAAATCTCTATTAAAACAGGCCGGGGCTGTTCGCAGTCCCGGCCGTGATTGGCTGTTCAAGAGAGGATCGCGCTTATGCCAGAATTTCAGAGCCGCCTAGAGCTGTTAGCGCGCGTTGCTTCGCTATACTACGATAAGAAGAAGACCCAGCAAGAGATTGCTGATGAAATCGGTTTGACGCGCTCCGCCATTTCGCGCGTGTTATCCGAAGCCGAAAGCCGCGGCATCGTGGAGCATATCGTGCATTATCCCTGGCGCACGTCAAGCGAGTTGGAAGAGTCACTGGCATCTCGTTTCAACCTGAAGCAAGTCCATGTCCTGATCCGGCAGAACAAAAACCATGAAGAGATGCTGCAAGGTTTGGGAGTGCTCGCGGCGGAATATTTCACCAGCGTACTGCCCGAGATAAAAACGGTCGGCATCACCTGGGGTACCGGGCTGTACCAGATGGTACTCGCCTTTCGGCCGCAGAGCCGCCCGGACATGGAAGTCGTCCAGCTGATCGGCGGCACCGGCACGGAGCGTGGCTCGTTCATCGGCCCTCTGCTGGCGCCAAACCTGGCCAATTGCCTGGGCTGCACCTGCCGGTTCCTGCACGCTCCCTTGCTGATGCAGAACGAGGTGGCAAAACAATTGCTTCTTCAGGACCGCATGATCCGCGACACCCTGGATCGGGCGGCGATGTGCGATGTCGGCTTGGTCGGTATTGGCAGCGTCCTACCAGAATTAAACAACGCCTACAAACTGGGGTATTTGTCCCGGGAGGAGCTCGAGCAAGTCCGCGCTGACGGGATCGTAGGAGATGTAGCTGGCCTGCACTATAACATTGAGGGCCAGATTTTGATGGACCACTGGCTGAACCAGCGGATTGTCGCCGTCTCGGCGGCTTCGCTAGCCAAGATCAAGGAAGTGATCGCCGTAGCAGGAGGCGCCAGCAAAGGCGAAACAATCTTTGCAGCCCTGCGCGGCGGGCATGTGCACACGCTGATCACCGATGACCAGGCGGCCAGGCGCGTGCTCGAATTGGCTCAAACCTTCTAAAATTTACCCGGTATTCCTCAAACCCGCGGCGATGCCATTGATGGTCAAGACCATCAATTCGACGGCCGCGAGCCAATGCGCAACCGGCGGATTTCATCCAATGGCGTGACATCCTGCCAGAACTGCAAGAAATCCGGTGTGTTGTAAACCAGGTCCGTATCATAAAACACGATTCGAGGCAACCTGGGATCCGGTTGCCTCGAAACATAATCACAAATATGGGTATTGAAAGGACCCTGAGATTAGATGATCGTCAGACGTCCGTCATACTGATTACGAACCCGGAACGCGCAATAGGAGCAATTGTCCCGCTTCACGCTTGAAAAGCAAGGTCCCCGTTACGCCGCCAGGACCTGTTACGCTGCGTAGCTCAGTATCCACAAAAATAGAGTGAGCCTGAATATCCACCAGCCAGGCGCCTGGCCCGAAGACCGAAGACACGTCCACGACACCACTTGATTCCCACGCGCCAAGCCGCGCGGCGGGATCGGCGCTCTGGTCAACTGCCGCGACCACGGTTAGTGCGCCAGTGGCGAAGTTATACATCCAAATCCGCGCAGTTGGCGCCCCCGGCGTGCCGGCATTGTAGCTGTTATGGCTACCCGGGTCTTCCTGGATCATCAGGCTGTTTTTACTTGCGCCAACATTATCCATATTGTGAGGTACGTTGAAATTGCCATATCCGCCTGCATCGGCATCAATGAGTACCGACAGGCTGTCTAGGACCATTGGATCACTGGCGTTGAAAACGGCTTTGAAGATGCGGCCATTGGGATATGGACCTTGTGTACCGCTGGATGCGCGGCGCAAGCGGCCGGTTGTTGGATCCGGAACTGCTCGAGGCTCGCCGGTATCGGCAAAGTACACAATTCGAGGATTATTCTTGTCGAAATCCAGGTCTTCAATCCGAATGAACTGGAAGACATTGTTGGCATTCGACCAGTTTTCCAATGGGGTTTGATCGCCGATGGCAATATCCCGCGGTACAGGGATGAAATGACCGCTGATGCTCATTCCGGAGGTAAGATCACCGTAATCGTTGATGGCCGGGTTGTCTGAAACAAATGCATATAAGGCGCCCTGGTCCGCCAGCATGTCCGTGTCGGAATTCGCCAGATACATATAGAGTTGGGAGGAAGGCGCGCTGAAGGTGTCGTCACTCGTCAGGGCAACGATCTGGCTCCAGCCTCCGGGAACAATGATGGTATTTTCATGATTCATGCGCCCCATACCGGGGATCTCGTAGGTCTTACCATTGATGGCATCTAATGCGACCACCAGACCAGCCTGCCGTTGGTTGGCAGGATCGGCCGGCCAGGCTGGCGCAGGCGGCGGTGAGACAAAGTCGGTAGCCTCTTCGTTGGTAAATAAGATCGGGCGCTGGAATCCCACCGATTTATCAGCCAGGAAAGATGAACAGAAGCGCTGAAAATTTGCGGAGCCGGGCAGCGCAAATTCTCCCGAAAGCACCCCGGCTGAATTTTGGTGCAATTTCAACTGCGAAACCTGGGCATTATCGAAATCCGACAGGCAGTTGGGACCTGTGCAGGTGGCAAGGTTCCCGGTGAAGGGGAATGGCACCAGAGAGGTTTCATGGTTCACGAAAACATCTACGGTGCCATTTCCGTTCGGTAATACCGCTAAACCATCCGGAAGCGTGTCGAAGCGGTAACCGTTGGGCAGCGTGTCGCCCACTGAAATGATGGGAAGCACGGAGCTCCCCGGAGCAACCGCCGTCAACATGGCAGCTTGCGAGGTTAAAAAGCCCGGCTCACCCCCGGCGAAGGCCGTGGTTGTGAGCGCGAGCACGAGCAGAAATGCCAAGAGAATCTTTTTCATGGAATGGTTTCCTCCTTGAATGTGTACGAGAATGAATGAGTAATGCCTCAACACAACACAGGTAAGTTCATGACGACCACCCTTACGAGGGTCGAATTTTTTTGCCCTTCACCACCACCTTCCCTTGTGATCTCCAGCAAATCGCGTCTTTTGATTTTATAACAGCGCAAGCCTATTGGGATTTAGCGAATTATAACATTCTGAATAAGAATAGTCAACAATAGGACGAACGAACGACAGGTGATTTATCAATTTTACATTGCAAGAGCGACACCGGGTGGTGTCGCTCAACGATGTGGGATTACCTGGTTTTTTAGGGTGGGCGAAGGGGCACGATCCCTCAACCTAATGATCCACAGTCATTCGCTCTGCCAATTGAGCTACGCCCACCATAATGCGGGGTGAATTCTATCATAACCCCAGCGGGATGGGTAGGGGCGAAGCATCCGCGGGTTGATCGGGTGCATCGCTTTGCATTGAACCTTCAAGCTAAGTCACGCGGCGGATGCTTCGCCCAAATGCGAGCGCAGCATCTCCACCAGCTCATCCTGGGGCAACAGCTGCTGCTCGCCTGTGCGCAGGTCTTTGAGCGCCGCAGCGCCCTGGGCCTGTTCGTCGGGGCCGAGCACCACTGCAAATCGCATGCCCATGCGGTCGCCGTACTTGAACTGGCGGGCCAGCCTGGTCGCTTCGGGATAGATGGCGGCGTTCACCCCTGCCTGGCGCAGCGCCGCGGCCAGCTTGAAAGCCGCAGCGACCGAGTTTTCATCAAATATCGTCACCAGCACCTTGGCCGGTGAGGCGCTCAGGTCGGGCGGCAGGCAGCCGAACTTCTTCAACACCAGGCTGATCACCAGGTCGCCCATGGCGAAGCCGGTGGCGGGCAGCGGCTCGCCGCCCACGTCGGCGACCAGGTTATCGTAGCGCCCCCCGCCCAGGATGGCGCGGAACTCGCCGGCCCTATCCCAGGCTTCGAAAACGGTGCCGGTGTAATAATCCAGCCCGCGCACGATCTGGGGTGCGTAACGCACATACGTGCCCAGGCCCAGCGCGTCCAGGTAGGCGAAGAACTTTTGCATACCGTCCGCTTTCCGCCACAACCTGTTGTCCGCCAGGATCGCTTTCAGCCCAGCCAGCCACTCCGGGGTCAGCCCGACCTCAGCGCCGTAGGCCTCCCACTCAGCAGGGGGCATCTTGTCGCGCCGGTCAATCAGGCGAAAGACGTCATTGCGAAATTCAGCGGGAATACCCAGCGCCGTCAGCTCATTTTCCATCAGCTCACGGTTATTAACCAGGATACTCACCTGGTCTGGCGACAGGCCGGCTGCGCGCAGGAAGGAGGCGGCGATTGCCACGATCTCGGCGTCGGCCTCGGGCGTGTCAACACCGATCAGGTCGATGTTCCACTGGAAGAACTCGCGCGTGCGGCCCTTCTGCGGGCGCTCGTAGCGCCAGAACGGCCCCCAAGACCACCAGCGCAGCGGGTACACCAGCTGCTTCTGGCGCTGGGTCACCAGGCGCGCCAGGCTGGGGGTCAGCTCAGGGCGCAGCGTGATCAGATCGCCGCCCCGGTCTGAAAAGACGAAGGATTGCTTATCGACCAGCTCCTCTCCGGATTTGGCGGCGTACAGTTCGATCGTCTCCAGGAAAGGGGCATCCCATTCCTGGTAGCCGAAGGATTCAGAGACTTTGCGGGCGGTGGCGTAGAGAAAATTGCGCACCGCCATCTCTTCGGGGTAGAAGTCACGAGTGCCTTTGACAGACTGGACAGCAGCTTTCATGTAGCGATCAGCTTTCAGTGGTTAGCAGTTTGTAATTCGCAATTTGAAAAGCGTGGGTAGTGAATTGGCTCAGAATGGATGGCATTTTAGCACAGAACAGGATTAACCAGAAGCTTTTTAGTAATGATAGCGAGCTTGTAAGAAGTCAATTCGCTCATTCTGTACCAAATACACAATGCGATGCTCCTGGGTCAACCGTCGCGACCAGGTACCCGGCGCAAGATACTTTAGTGGTTCTGGTTTTCCAATACCTTGAAAAGGATCGCGTAAAATAGCTTCAATCAGGTCTATGGCGCGTAACGCTAGCTTACGATCTGACTCCACCCAATAGCGCAGATCCTCAAGAAATTCCGGATGGAAAACCGCCTCACGTTGCGTCCTGGTCAAGGCCAATCTCTCGGCGCAGGTCGCTAGTGGATTGAGGATTGCCCTCATTCTTGAGCGCGCGGGTCAACGCGGTAAGCAGCCGCTCGGCGTTCCTGGGCGATTGTAGCAGGTACGCCGTTTCCATCAAGCTGGTCAGCTCATCCGCTGAGATCATCGCTACATCTTCTTCACCGCGGCGCTGGATCACGATCACTTCACGATCGTGAGTGACACGGTCTAAAAGGGTTGCCAGGTTAGCCCGGGCCTGAGAATAAGTCGTCTGTATGGTCATATCGATCTCCTGAACTTGTACAACACTACTGTACAATAAGATCAGGTCCTTGTCAAGACCCGGATAGGCCGACTGAAATCGCAACTACAACTCTGTCAATTTCGATAGTAACGGAGTAAGCCGTTTCTCACTATCCACAGCGGCTGAAGCCGCATCTAAATACTGGCTATCTCAGGATCAGCTCGGTCTGCGGCGGGCCCAGGAATTCGGCGCCGGTCTCGGTGACCAGCACATCCTCTTCCAGCCCGATATAACCGTAGCCGGGCACCGCCAGCCCCGGCTCGACGGTGTACACCTGCCCGGCTTCGAGCGTGTAATTGGGGGTTTCGCCGTATTTCTCCCACAGCGGGCCGAGCATCCCGGCGCCGTCGTGTGCCAGGCGGCCCAGCTGGTGCCCGGTGCCATACATATACTCCGGGTAGCCGGCGGCTGTGACCACCCCGCGGGCAAGCGCGTCGATCTCCACGCCGCGTACGCCGGGGTGCATGGCTGCCACCGCAGCCTGGATGGCGTCCACAATGGTGTCGAAGCCGCGCTGCACCGCCTCCGGCGGGCGGGTCTCGCCGGGGGCCAGGTAATAGGCCATGCGCTGGATGTCCGAGCAGTACTCCTCCTGCCTGACGCCGAAATCGATGTGCAATAGGTGGCCGGGCTGCAAGGCGATCTCGCTGGGCCCGACGTGCCCGATGGGGGATGCGGGTCCGGCGTCCACCGTGGGGCAGCTCTGGTATTCCCAGGCTGGACCGACCTGGAAGGTGTTAAGCTGTGCGTGCATGAAGTCGGAGATCTGCTTTTCGGTCAAACCAGGTTTCGCATAGTCATATACCTTACTGAAGATCAGGCGAGTGACTTCGACTGCGGACCGGATACGCTCGACCTCGGTGGCTATCTTGCGCCCGCGCAACGCGGCGATGATCTTCTCGGCGGAGACCAGCCGCCCGCTCCACGGCGTGCCCTCCAGGTAGTCGAGCAGGAGCAGGTACAGACCGTGATCCAGCCCATCGGCCAGGACATCCGCTTTGGAATAGTTGACCGCGATCTGGGCCGGGTTGAGCCGCTCCAGGGTTTCCAGCAGCGGGGGGCGGAAGGCCTGGTCGTAGGGGACGATCGTAGCGTAGGCCCCGGTGCGCAGGGCGGTCTCCTGCTCCAGCCGGCCCAGGATGGCGACCGTCTCGCCGGAGCGGGTAATGATCAACGCCGATTGCCAGGTCAGGTCGTGGCCGTAGATCAGCGGCAGGACGGGGTCGCCGCCTGCCGGCGTTTCGCGCACCAGGGTCATCCAGGCGTCAATCCCCTGCTCCTGCAGGATTCCCACCGCCTGGCTGACTTTCTCTTGGATGAGATTGGACATGAATGTTTCTCCTCGGTGTGGTCTTAAGACGATTTTACCCAACTGTCCCTAGATGTTAGCTTTTTACCGTATACGGAAAATAGGGACAAGACGGATTTCTTTTCACGCCTTCGCGGGCTGCTCAAATTCCAGGGCGTGCCAGCAGAAGTAACCGATAAAGCGCACCATCCAGAAGGCGATCAGGCGGTAAACCAGGCCAGCAGCCAAAGCTACCGAACCCGGCACCCCTAACAAGGCGAATATGACCGGCACCGAGGCTTCGGTCATGACCAGGCCGCCCGGCAAGGCGGCTGAGCCGCTAAACAAAAGGATCAGACCATACCCAATTAATAAATCACTGGCCGATATTGGGTAGCCAAACATATAAAAAGCTGCTCCCAGGGTGGCTACATCCAGGAATACTTTCACATAGGAAGACAGGCCCAACTTCCAGAGTGGCACCTGGCGGTAATTAAGCATATTACAGCGGAATTCATCTAAACGCGCCTCAACTTTTTCCACGTCCAAATTTTTCCAGCGCCAACCTGGGCGATTCAACAGGGAGGCGATGAAAACGAGATGAGTCCTGGTACGTACAGGATCAGCTACCACGTGCCAGGCATAGGCGGCAGGCATCAGCAAGATGAACAAAAACAGAAAATACCTTGCCAGTTGAGACCTCACGGAAATCCCCGATCCCAGCACAAGCGCCACGCCAAACAAAACTACTGTCGTAATTGCGATCGCTTCTCCCAGCGTCTCGACGACCAGCGATGCCAACGATTCCTCGGGGCGATAGCCTGACCTTTTCAGCAGGTGCACGCGCATGGCCACGCCGCTAATGCCCATACTGGGCACTGCTACCTGGATAAAAGCCATGGAGGTCAAGACCGCAGCCAGCCGGGTAAAGGCGATCTTCCCTTGAAATGGCTGTAAGGCTAAGCTATTCAGCCAGGTAAGGGAGGCGTAAGACGCCAATTGAACGGCGATCGCTATTCCGAACCAGATCCAGTTTGCATTTCGAAAAAGCGCCGCGGCGGCCTTCAACTCTCCCAATAAAGGCAGAAAGAAATATACCAGGAGGATAAACAGAAGGGCAGAGCTGCCCCTCCTGAGCCAGGTCTTGGTCCGCTTACTCATACCGGTTGGATGGCCTTGAGCAATGCGTATAGGCTCAGCGATCGCGACCAATTTTGTATTGGTGCCCGCCCGGCAAGGAACCGTTAAATTCAAGCACAAACCAGGACCATAGGATATCGTGGTACATCTTTGCCTTGCGCCGGAAACCGCTCCCCCCGCTGCGCGGCAGATGCCCGAGCGGGTGCGACACACCGATCCAAGGAACGTGTCTCACGCGCCATTTTTGCTGCCTGGCCAGGACGGTCAGGCAAGTTTCGAAACCGTATCCTTGAGCAGCCTGGTGGGGTAAATCTCTCAGTAACCTGCGGCGCAAACAACGCTGGCCGGATAGCCAGGGTGTAAGCCGGTGGCTGAGATCGCTCCAAAAGTAGCCATGTTGGAACAACCCGATCGCCATATCAGCCTCGTCGGACAAGACCGGCAGCGCCAAGGCTTCCACATGCTGGACGGTCAAGTCGATCAAGTCCCCATCCAGCATAAGCAACACAGGCGAAGTTGCAGCTCGAAGGCCCGAGAGGATGGCCTGACCTTTACCATGATTGTGGCGATGGCGAATTACTTGGATGCGTGGGTCCTCCGGAGCGAACTGGAGCAACTCCGCATCCATCCCATCGGTCGATCCATCATCCACCACGATGATTTCATCCACAAACTGCGCTTGAAGCAAAACCGACAAGATAGTACCGATTCGGCCACGTTCGTTATAAGCCGGGATAATGGCTGTCAAAGCCAGCTTTCGAGCGTTGATTCTCTGACGATTTTGGGAATATAGCCCCATTCTCGACTGTCTCCTCTGGAATGGACATGCAACCATCAACCTGATCGACGTTGATGGAAGTATGACAGCGACAATTTTACACCAGGAGGAAGTGAAAGCTGCAAATAGATACTATCGACTGACCAACGGAAGTAAACTCTTAAAGCCATCCACGATGACCGTTGCGGTGGCGTTGCTTGAACCGTCATCGCCGCTTAGCTGGGCCGAGTTGGTCAGCGCCAGCGGCCCGCTGGCCTGGACAGTGACAGAATAGGACAATGTGACCAACTGCGCCTCAGCGGGGGCGCCGTTCCAGGTGATCTGGCGCGTCCCGGCAGAGTACTCGGCCGATCCAAGATTGTAGCTCAGTCCGACCGGCGCGCTGAACCCCTCGGGTAGCGAATCCGTCAAGGTCAGCGGCTGACCATTCCCGCTCCATTGGAGCGTAAAGGTCACGCTGCCGCCAGAATCCACAGCTACCGGCTGGGGCTTTTTGGAGAGCGGCGGAAATGCCTCACCCCACACGACCGTCAAGGTGGGGCGCCCGACCGCGTTCCAGTTGCCTTCATCCGAGGTAGTAAAAAATTTGCCGCTATGCAGGGTCCGATCAGCCTCATAGATGGCTAAACGAAGCGGGATGCCATCGGCGTAGGCCTGCGCTACCGCGCGGCTCAGGTCGAACTGGCGTGGCACGCAAGGCCAGGGGGTCCCGCCAGGTGCCCCGCAGTCGTCCACCACACCTACCCAGGCCTGGCTGACGTTCTCCAGCGCCAATGGGGCGTTGTTCCAGGTGATGGTGTTTTCAATCCAGTCCTCAGCTACGGTCAGCACCTGGATCAGCGAGGGCTGCGCACGGGTTGGATCGCTGCCGCCCCACTGGTGCAGTGTCAGGGTGGCGGATTGGATCGCCTTCCCAATTGGCACAATGTTGAGCGGGAAGGTCAGGTAATATTTTGAGAAACAAGGCCAGTCGGCGATGTTCAGCTGGTTCTGGACGTTGACGCCGATCGCACCGGCGAAGTTTTGGTTGCCCCATTGGTTAAAAAGGGAGGTTGACCAATGCGGACACAGATATCCGATCGTCCCGCCCACACCAGCGTCGGGGACATTCGCCCCGTTCAGCCCCTGGCGAATGGTCACAGTCCCACCGGGTTGTGAAGGCGGCGGGGTGTAGGTTGGCAGGCCAAAATGGAGCTGTCCCCAGGTGGCGGGCTGCATGCCGGTCATGTTTTCAGGCCACAGTTTGGCTGGGATGGCTGTGCCAGCGGCATCATCGCGGTCATGGAGCTGGAGCGCCAGGCCCCAGATCGTACCCGGTGCCGGTGGCCCGGAGAGCCCCAGGCTGGCGAACGGGGCGCGAAGGAATATTGACCAGCCGTGCTCATTGATCGAGCCCGAGATGGTGGAGAATGGGACAGCCTCCGCCTGCCAGGCGCTGCCGGTGCCATGATAGGACGTCCGGTAATTGGGGCTGTCACCACCGCTTGCCTGAACCTGGCCTACCAGGCGGTAGGAGCTGGTCGAGGGGGTTGCGCCGGTGTTTCCGTCCCGGTTGAGATACAGGCTGACCGCGTCCCAATTGGCCAGATCTTCGGGCAGGGGGGTGGGATCGGTAAACATGAAGCGGTCGAAGACGGTGATAGCAACGTACAGGTTGGCCGAGGTATAGCCCACTCGCACATCGGCGTAATTTTCGGTCGATGTGACGCGCCCGAACCAAAAGATAGCCGCTTCTTCGTATTTCATCTCAGGGCTGAAAAATGGCGCGTTGACCCGGCGGACCATTCCTGCTTGCCCGCGGATGGGCGTGGCGGAGGGCAGGGATGCCGCCAGCGTGATCAGAATTGCCAGGCACAGGCTGAGTAGTTTGCGCAGCTTGCTCGATACCGGTATTGCCATCAGTTTCTCCTGCTTCCCCTGGGATGATTTTTAACCATAGAATATTTTACACCGGGTGGATTTTACCGGAGAAGCGGATCCTATTCGGTTACTATATGGTTAAGGCTGGTTAATCAAGAATAGCCGTTCAGTACTAGATGGATAAATAGGACAATCGGTAACGACAGTGAAAGACCGGCTTATTAGTACGTGATCACAGCCTCGAGCTGCCTGGCCTGCTCCACCCAATCGCTCACCTCAGACAGGTGGGGCGTGCGGCGCACCAGTTTCCTTGGGCGTTAACCACCCAGATCAGGGCCAGGGCGGTCAGCCCCCAAAAGATGGCGCCGAGCAGGTCAAAAGCGAAGAAGCGGATCGGGCCGAGGCTGAATGGAAGGATGTGCAGGAATTGCAGGGTATGGTAAGCCGCCACGATCGCCGCAATGGCGACCAGAAGGGCCAGGATGGTGATCCCCAGGGGACGTTTCTTGTACATGTTGGACCTCCGGACAAGTGGGATTGTATTAATCTTTTCCTAATATAGCCGATTTTAGGGATCAAGCAAGGTCCTGGGAAAGGGCAGGTCCTGAGAGGAGCCTCTTGCATATATGATATATAACATCTATAATATGCGATTGATGAATGGATTGCCTACCTGATGAAGCACCTCCCAGGTAAGCTGGTAAATTCAGGAATTTCACCGCTAAGCCATCCCTGCCCATTGCAGCTTTAGACAATCAATAGACCTATGCACGCCCAAAAGGCCGGGTGGTGCATGGAAGAACCGTGCAAGCGGTTTAGGAAACCATCCAGGAGGCAAAACCATGTCCGAGCAAGAAAACACCCGTATAGTCGAAAAGCTTTTTGAAGCGCTCAACGCGCACGAACTCGGCCGTTATCCAGACCTGCTTGCCGCAGATTACCGTGCTGACCAGCCTGGCGCCGCCGCTCCGATGACCGAGGAGCAATCCAATGCCTACACCCAGGGATTCATCGATGCTTTCCCCGATTTGCATTTCGATACACGCCAAACTATCGCCCAGGGCGATTTTGTGGTGATCAATTGGATGGGCAGTGGGACACACAAAGGAGGCTTGCGAACACCCACCGGCGCTGTGCTCCCGCCGACAGGTAAGCATGCCATGGTTCCGGGTAGCATTACCTACCAGTTCAAGAATGGTAAGATAATACACTCCTGGAACCATTGGGATATGGTCTCTTTGCTGGCGCAATTGGGATTGATGCCGGGGATGTAGGGGCGGGTCTGGGTTAGGGTGTGTAAAGGTTGCGGTCAGGTGCAGACCCGCCCCTACCAGGATGTTCGGACTATAACAACAGGTGCGTCGCACTTTTTGAAGTGCGACGCACCTGGGGAATAACTCCGCAACGCCATCCCTGCTCCTTTGCAGATCGAGACAACCGATAACCTATGCGTGCCCAAAAGGCCGGGTTGCGCGTAGAGGAACCGTGCGAGCGGTTTAGCCAACCATCCAGGAGGCAAAACCATGTCAGAACAAGATAATGCCCGTGTAGCCGAAAAATTTTTTGAGGCGATAAATGACCACGATCTGAGTCGCTATACGGACCTGATATCCCCTGATTTCCGTTCCGACCAGCCCGGCGCTCCTGCGCCGATGACTGAGGAGCAGAATAACGCCTATACACAAAGCTTCATCGATGCGTTTCCCGACCTGCATTTCGATTTTCGCCAAACCATCGCCCAGGGTGATTTTGTGGTGGTCAACTGGACCGGCAGCGGTACCCATAAAGGCGGCTTGCGCACCCCAACTGGCAACATACTCCCGCCGACGGGTAAGCATGCTATGGTTCCAGGCAGCACGACCTACCAGTTCAAAGACGGGAAAATCGTGCGAGCCTGGAACCATTGGGACATGGTCACTTTGCTGGCGCAATTGGGATTGATGCCGGGGATGTAATGGGATTACGTAGGGGCGGTTCTGCGTTGTGGTAAATGAAGGTTGTAGTCAGGTGCAGACCCGCCCCTACAATTCATGCAGGCAGAGGCTGCTCGGCTCCCTCGCCGCGTAAGATCTGGCCAAGAGCCAGAAGCCCGATTGCTGTGACCAGGAAGATCGCTATAGTTAGAATGTCGCTCATCTCCAGCCCGCGGCCAGTGGTAGCTTCATAAACCAGGGAGGTGACCACGATAGCAGGGAAACCTATCCCTGCCAGGACCGGTAGGTAGTTACCGCGCGGCAACACACGTCTGCGCAGGGTATCGACACCGAACAGGACTAGCCCTCCGAACATCACCGCGATGGCGAACATCATCACCATCCACAGCGGATCGCCATTGTCTATGGTGATGAACAGACCAAACATGGCAGCAAAGGTTGCAATCCCACCCAGCACACCCAGGATCAGCCCGAGGCGCCCTACCTTGCCAGATTCGACGCTAAACCGGACGTACAGCCCGGCGATGCCGACAGTTACCAGCACCACCGCTATGGGGAACAGGATCATCTGCATCGTCTGGAAGAACGGGTCGGTGGGGCGGTAACGGGCGTCGTATTGCGAAGAGGCCGGCGAGACCGACGTTGCGGCAGCGGTCGCCAGCAGCAAGGCCGCGGCGCCCAGGATGAGCGCCCAACCGGAAATGCGAGTAAAACGTGCTTTGGACATATGAACTCCTTTGAGCAGGTGCTGCTCGATGACGGATTTAAGCCAATCGACCAGCGTCAGGCTCTACAGGCGGAGCATTCCGGGCGGTCCGGCCTGGCGTAGCGCCCGCAGGCAGCACTCGCGGAAAGTCTGCGCCAAATGCGGCCCGTACTCGCAGCGGAACCTGGCTGGATAGGCGAACAGGAGCAGGCGGAAGATGACATTGGAGAGCGCTACCAGGCCAGGATCTCTGCGTGTAGTAGAAATATCGCTCATCCTGGGGTCCCCTCCAGCACGCCTTTGCGTTGCGCCAGGGCGGCCTGGTCCGCCAGGCGTTGCGCTTCGGCGCGCAAGACGCGCTGTCCCAGCCCGCTCAAGGCGTAGTAGCGGCGGCGCTGGTCGTCCAGGTCGGGGTCGGGGCGCTCGTCGCTTTCGGTAATCAAACCGGCTTCGAGCATGCGCTTGATCGAGCCGTACAGCGTTCCGGGGCCCATCTTGACCGCCCCCTGGGTGTTCGCCTCGACCTCCAGCATGATAGCGTAGCCGTGCTTCTCGCCATCCGCCAGGGACAGCAAGATGTTGAACACCGCCGGGGTGAGGGGGAGGAAGGTGTTGGGGGAGGGGAGGGTTTGGGTCATGTCTGCTCCTGTGAATCCATCGGTCGTCAGACTGATGGATTATTTGAATCCAATGGTCTTTAGGCCGATGGATCACTTGAATCCTATGGCCTCTAGGCCGATGGATCACTTGAATCCAATGGCCTTTAGGCCATTGGATCAATATATCCGTGCACGATATATCGCTTGTTGGATATAATACACCGGATTTGTCCAGTTGTCAAGAGGGTATATCTGTCGTGGATGTATTGGATAATTGTCGTTGTGGGCGTGGTGAGGGTACGCGTGAAGACGACCTGGGGATCGGGACGTCCTGGGCCGGTGACGCCCTGGGCCAGAGACGACCTGGGCCAGGGAAGCCCTGGGCTTCAGCCCAGGGCTGAGGTGCGAAGCCCGCTAAAGGCGGGCTGAAGAGGTCGCGAGGGTGGAATAAGGCGTTGAGATGCCCTTAAATCCAGGGCCGAGAGGATCTACAGGCTGGCTCGAAGGACCAACCAGGGATATCAGGTTGAGGGTTGGGAAGGAGGTGAATTAGTATAAATCAGACCAATTAATGTTAGAATGAGTAAGAACTGTGGGAGTTCGCATATTTTCTGACAATAATATAACATTTGTCGATTTATCCGGATTCCGGTGGACATTCGATATGGAATAATCGATAATGCCCCGTGTTTTTACATAGGAGGATTTTTATGAACCGAGCATTGCTGGTTGGGATCAATGCCTACAAGACCTCCGCACTGCGGGGGTGCGTCAACGACTGCATGCAGATGAAACAGCTGCTGATGGAATATTACGGCTTTACCGAAGAGAGCTTTAAGTTGGTGCTGGATGCGGAGGCCAGCTCGGCCAATATCAAGGCCGGCCTGGAATGGCTGGCACAGGGCGGCGCCGATCCCAGCATGGTACGTGTTTTCCATTACTCCGGCCACGGCAGCTACGTGGCCGACCAGTCGGGCGATGAGCCGGACGGCCAGGATGAGACCCTGGTGCCGGTTGATTATAAGAGCGCCGGAATGCTCACGGATGACACGCTCAAAACCTTTTACGATCGCTTCCCCTCCAGGAGCAACCTGACACTGATTATGGATTCGTGCCACTCAGGCTCGGTCAACCGTTTAGTTGCCGAAGACGTGGTCTTCCGCTTCCTGCCGGTCTCGCGCGCCGAGCAAGCACGCATCGACGCCGCCAGGGCCAAGTTTGGGGAGGACCAGCGCTCCTACGTGCGCCGGGAAATTGGTAAACTGCGCGAGGAAAATCTGAGCGATGAAGACCTTGACGCACGGATCGAGAAATTATTCATCCGCTTCGAGAAGAAGCGCTTTGGGGATATCCGCAAGCGCGAGAGCAACATCCTCCTGGCGGGCTGCAAACCCGATCAGCAGTCGGCGGACGCCTTCATCGAGGGAGAGTACCACGGGGCATTCACCTTCTACCTGGCCAGAGCCATCACCGAATCGAGCGGGCAGCTCACCTACCGCCAATTGGCCGAACGGACAGACAAGGCGCTGAGCCAAAACGGCTATGGCCAGATCCCGCAGCTGGAGTATCGCAGCAAACGCGACCGTAAGCAGGCCTTCCGACCGTTTGTAGCCTAGGTTAAGCCGGGCGCACGGTAGGGGCGAAGCATCCGGCCATTAGACGTCTCTAAACCCAATAATCTGCCCGCCGGATGCTTCGCCCTTGCTGAAGGATCACCTCCCTCCGGCGAACTGAGAAAGGATTCGCTATGGTTGAAAAAAGCCTGCGTGAACTGGATTTCCCCGCGCTGACCCGGCGTGGATTCACCCCCTCGCCCGCCGCCTGGGAAGACCAGGTGCTGTATTTCCTGATGCTGGACCGCTTTTCCGATGGACAGGAGAGGGCTACCGCGGCAACGATGGGCAGCTGGTGAGCAACGGAAGCACGCCGCTCTTCCGGCCGGCCGACGCCGAGAATGCCGTGCAGAGCGAGGCCGACGCCGCCCACTGGCGAGAGGCCGGGACCCGCTGGGCCGGCGGCACACTGAAGGGGCTGGCCAGTAAGATCGGCTATCTGAAGCGGCTGGGGGTCAGCGCGGTGTGGATCAGCCCGATCTTCAAGCAGGTGCCGTACCAGGAGACATACCACGGCTATGGCGTGCAGGACTTCCTGGATGTCGATCCGCAGTTCGGCAGCCGCCTCGACCTGAATAACCTGGTGCGGACCGCCCACCGCCATGGCATCTACGTGATCCTGGACATCATCCTGAACCATTCGGGGAACGTTTTCAGCTACGACCCCGACCGCTATTGGACCCAGGACCCAGGCGGCCAGTGGTATCTTGACCCGCGCTGGGACGGCCGGCTCTACCCGGTGGCGGGCTATCACGACGCCAGCGGTAAGCCCAGCCTGCCGCTCACCGCCATTGACATCGCGAGCCAGCCTTCTGCCTGGCCGCACGGTGCCTTGTGGCCAGCCGAGCTGCAAGAACCGGCCTCATTCACCCGCAAAGGGCGGATCGGCAATTGGGATAACGATCCTGAGTTCCTGGAAGGCGATTTTTACGATTTGAAAGACATTCGCCTGGGCGACGGTCCAATCGACGATTATGTCCACTCGCCGGCGCTGAGGGCGCTTTGCCAGGTATACAAGTTCTGGATCGCCTACGCCGACGTGGACGGTTTCCGCGTGGATACGGTTAAACATATGGATCCGGGGGCGGCGCGGTTTTTCGCTTCAGTGATCCACGAGTTCGCCCAGAAAATCGGCAAGGAGAATTTCTACCTGATCGGCGAGATCACTGGCGGGAGGACCCGCGCCTTCAACACTTTGGAGCTGACCGGGCTGGACGCGGCCCTGGGCATTGATGACATCCCTGACCGGATGGAGTACCTGGTAAAGGGACAGCGCAACCCGCGCGATTATTTCGACCTGTTCCGCAACTCGGAGCTGGTGAATAAGGAATCGCACGTGTGGTTCCGCAACAAGGTGGTGACGCTGTTCGACGACCACGACCAGGTGCGTAAAGGCGGGCACAAAGCACGCTTCTGCGCCGGCCCTTCACCTGTCCTCAGAGAGCAAAACCGTAAGCTATTGCTGAATGTGTTGGCGCTCAACGCCACTACACTGGGGATCCCTTGCATCTATTACGGGAGCGAACAGGGTTTCGATGGCGAGGGCGGCAGCGATCGCTACCTGCGAGAGGCGATGTTCGGCGGTGAATTCGGTGCCTTTCGCTCGCGCGGCCGGCACTTCTTCGACGAGGACAGCCTGGCATACCAAGAGCTATCCAAGATTCTAGAGCTGCGCAAGCAAAAGATCGCTCTACGCCGAGGCCGGCAATACCTGCTGCAGATTTCCGGCGATGGGCAGAGCTTTGGCTTCCCGGTGGTGATGGGCGGTCGGATGCTCTCGATCGTCGCCTGGTCGCGCCATTTCGACGACCAGCACCTGCTGGCCGCGCTGAGCACCGACCCAGATGGGAGGCGCGAGGCATGGGTGGAGCTGGATGGGAGGGTGTATACCCCGGGTGATCGGTTGACCTGCCTGTACTCCAGTGACCCGGCTCAAATCGGGCAAAGCCTGGAGGTGCAGCCGGCAGGCCGGCGCCTGGCTGCGAGGCTGAGCTTGCCGGCGGCGGGTTTTGCGGTTTACGAGTAATGGCCGGTTATTCGGAGAAGAAAGCCAATAGCGCACTGTTCACCGCTTGCGCTTCCTCGTGCTGCACCCAGTGTGTGGCGTCTTCGAACAATGTCACTTCAGCCTGGTCGCAAAACCCGGCGCTGGCGTGAGCCATCTTGTGGTTCAGGAAGGCGTCATGTACTCCCCAAAGGATGCGGACTGGCATGCGCAAGCACGGATCCATTGGGGCCGCCGGGCGATAGCGTGCCAATGCCCGGTACCAGTTAATCATGCCAGCAAAGCCGCCGGAGTTGTTCCAGGCGCGCTTGTACTCGGCTAGGTCTTCGTCAGTGAAGGTGCCAGGGCGGCTGCTGCCGACCAGCGCCCTGGCGGCCTGGGTATAATCATTCCGGCTGGCCAGCCACTCTGCCAACCCGGGTATCTGGAAGAAGCCGATATACCAGGATTTGACCATCTGGCTGGGGTGCCTGCGTAGATATTCCAGCATGACCGCCGGGTGCGGCACGTTGAGGATAGCTAGCTTCTTCACCAGCTCGGGGTGCGCCATCGCCGTCGCCCAGGCTACCGACGCGCCCCAATCGTGGCCGACCAGGTAACAGTCTGCGCGTCCCAGAGCATCCAGCAGGCCAACCACATCCCGGACCAGTTCCTCCATTCGGTAGGCGCTTACATCTTTGGGCACTTCGCTCAGGTTGTAGCCGCGCTGGTCGGGTATGGCCAGGCGATAACCCGCCTTGGCTAGCGGTTCGATCTGTTTGCGCCAGCCATACCAGAATTCTGGGAAGCCGTGCAGTAAAACCACCAGCGGGCCATCCATCGGGCCTGCCTGCACTACATGCAGACGAATCCCGTTGGTTTGAATTGATCGTTCCTCCAGCCCGGCTGCGATCATCCTTCAACAGTGTCCTGAACGCTGCGCACCGATCTTCCCCGGGTCAGCTCGGGAGCCGTGCGACCAGCCTGATGGAAGGCGGAGGGATGCTTCACTTTGGAGAGTATACCCTGCGCCAGCATGCGCCGCTGAGCTTCCTCCCACGCGGGCGGCTCCGGTGTTTCCTGCTGCCAGCGGGTGTAGGAGGCTTCGCTGCAGATCTCGGATAGGATGCGCATGGCAAATTTGTGGGCACCCGAGCTGCGGAAGCGCTTCATCGAATCTTCCTGGCTCCAGACAGTTTTGGTCCAATGCGTATCCCAGGCCTCAATCCGGGTGGCAAAATCCTGGAAGCCCTGCGCTTTCTGGGCCTGGGTACCGCTTCGAATGGCGTTCAGCATGAAAAGCGGCATGTAGAAGATCGAGCGCACGCGCAGGCGGGTGATGGATACGTCGTACATGCTAGTTTTCTCCTTATCATTGGTAGGGCTGGCGGCGGAGCTGCTTTTCGGCTCCATAGCGCCGGGCCATCTGCTTCCAGCCAAAGCCGCCAAACAGACGGTAGAGCCAGGTGGGGACGACCGGCCTGGCCAGCAGATCGACCGCTGCCTGAGAGATGGGCTCGCCTTGGGCCAGGGCGTCTGCCGCCAGATCGAGCGATTTCATCAGCGGGATGGCGCGCCCATCCAGCTCGGCCAGCGGGGTTCCGTGAACCACCCCTTCGCCTCCGGCCAGGGCCAGCACCCCGGCCCACTCGAAACCCGCCTGGCGGGCACACATGGCGGACACAGCCACGGCGTTTTCCATGTGCCGCCCCTCGGGGAAGCCGCAGTTGACGATGGCGGCGAAACGCTGGGGTGCTGGCCTTGGATGAGTCAGGCGATAGGCGGCGATGCGCTCGAGCGCTTCGATCACCGGGGCAGGGAGCGTGTCTACATACAGCGGGAAAGCCAGCAGCACCAAGTCGCAGGCATCGAGCGCTTGCAGAACTTCGCTCCAGTGCTCCTTTGAGCGCAGGGTGGTGTAGAGGTAACGAGTTTCAACCTGGAGGCCACGGGCCATCAATTGGTCCATTAAGTAAACTCCGAGCGAGTTCGAAGTGCTTTTCTTCGTGCGTGGGCTACCTACCAACAACAGCGCCCGCCGGGGCGGGTCCCCGGCGTGAATACCTGCGGGCCGATCGGGCAGCGCCACCGGAGTGGATGACACACCTTTGGCCAGGTCGTCGAGCCAGCCTTGCGCCAATCGGCGCATCTCAGCCTTGCTCTGGCCGGTGTGGACAAGTCCGGCGATGGCGGTTTTGGCGTAGAAGTTGAGCCTGTTGCGCCCGACCAGGTGGCGGAAAACCACTTCGGCCTGCGGGTCGAGCGTCTCCAGCCAGCCGACTGCCAGGAAGTCCGGGTAGTGATTGTAGCGCTTCTGGTGGTGGACCTCGCCATTCACCTGGGCGAATAAGGGAGAGATGTTCTGGATCTGGTGATCGACCATTCGCTTGAGCATCGAGGAGTAGCCGCCAAAGGTGACCGGGGTCAGGTAGACCAACAGGTCGCAGGTGGCGATGGCGGCGGCGATAAGGCGGTTGTCATCGTCCACATTGCACACACCGGGGCTGCGCACCCAACAGAAGAAATCGCCGGCGCAGTTGCCGATATTATTTTCGCGCAGCAGGTAACTTTCGGTTTCCCAGCCGCGGGATTGCAGCTCGGCCTGGAGAATTATATGGAGGCGCTCACCGGTGAGGTCGTTTGCGGGTGAACCGTCGAGAAGAATGGCTTTCATGGTAATTACTCCTGAATAAATTGCTTATTAATCGAATTGAGCTCATAGCTGTACAAAGCGGCGCCGTCGGCGCCGAAGGGAGGCAGGCTGCCGCCGATCTCAAGCAAGACCAGGCCATGAACGCGGCACCAGATCAAGATTGCCACCGACAGGCTGAGATCATCCACCTGACCGCCGAAGGACTTCCACACGGCGATTGTTTCCTCAAAGCCGGGGGTTATTTTCGGGAAATCCGGAGCGTTCAGCTTGCCGGCCAGGCGGAGGGTCTCGATCACGCCCACCAGGGCGCTGAGCGAGCGCACGCCGGCGGGCATCACCTGCTCCCGCGGAGCAACGTAGCCAGGGATTGGGGTGCCGAAGATGAGCTGGTAGCGCTCGGGGTAATCCAGTGCCCACTGGCGATACGCCTGACCGAGCTGGAACAGCCGTTCGACGTGATCCTGAGGGTCGATAGAGGTGAGGGCGGCGTGCTGCGCATTGCCGAAAGAGGTGAACGCATCGATGATCAATTGTGTCACCAAATCATCCCGGCGTGGGAAATAATTGTATATCGCCGGGGCAGTGATGTGCAGCTGGCGGGCGATGGCGCGCAAGGAGAGGGCGGAGGCGCCTTCGGCAGCGATCAAGCGCCAGGCGGCGGCTTTGATCTCTTCGGGAAGATTGGATTTTTGGGCTCGTTTTAGGCGTGACATGGTTGGATCTTATACTAAATATACACTGTATATAAACAATGTAAATATACACTGTATAAATCATTTTGTCAAGGGTTTTTTTCGGGATTTTTTCAACGATCTTACGATTGCTTGTAACTTATCCCAGATTTGGTGGATGTGGGATAATTATGCCTATGCCAGATGGCTTGGAGATGTATCCATCCCTACAAGGGAAAGTCTGCCTGGTCACCGGAGCCACCTCTGGCATCGGTCAGGTTACTGCTTCGTCGCTGGCGGGGTTGGGCGCCGAAGTGGTGATCACCGGTCGCCGACCGGTCCGGATTGAGGAGGCCCTGCGCCGCATCCAGTCGGAGCAACCGAGGTCGGCGGTGCACGCCCTCCAGGCGGATTTCACCGACCTGGCCCAGGTGAGGCGGCTGGCGGAGGAGTTTTCTGCCCGCTTCGAGCGCCTGGATGTGCTGGTGAATAATGCCGGCGCGTACTTCAATAGCCGCCACGCCACCCCTTACGGCGGGATGGAGCGGACCCTGGTTGTCAACCACCTGGCGTCATTTTTACTTACCCACCTGTTGCTCGACCGGCTATGCGCCAGCACACCGGCGCGGGTGATTAACGTCTCCTCCGGGGCGCATGTTTACGCCAGCATGGATTTCGACGACTTGGGTTTTAGCCGGGGTTATTTCGGCATGAAGGCCTATGCCCGCTCCAAGCTGGCAAATATCCTGTTCACGTATGAGCTGGCACGCCGCGTGGATGGCAGAGGTGTGACTGCCAATGCCGTCACACCCGGGCAGGTGGCGACCGACATCTGGCGGACCAACTTCTCGATCCTTGGACCGGTTCTCAAAGGCATCATCAGACTGACCGGGCTGACGCCTGAGCAGGGGGCGGACACGCTGATTTACCTGGCGGCCTTGCCGCTGGTAGAGGGTGTGAGCGGGAAGTATTTCGTCAGGCGTAGAACGGTGCAGTCGTCGGCGCTTTCGTACGATGAACACGTCGCACGCCGGTTGTGGCAGGTGAGCGCGGGGCTAGTTGGGATTCTGGATTGATGGGCGTTGGGGCGCGTCTGAGTATGAAATCACGATACTCGGATAGATCGACCTGCTACTACCCGTCAATATGCTTCATCCTAAGCGCTTCGGTGGGGCATGTGTTGGTGCAGAGGCCGCACCCCCAACATTTTTTCGGATCAAAGGAAACCGTTTTCGTGTCCTTCCCCTTCAATTTAACAATCGAACCATCGTGATAAAAGGCGCTAAAGTGGCACCTCTTTACGCAGGATCCGCACTGGGAACACAGGGCTGCATTATATTCGACCAGATAGCGGATCTTAGGCCATAATCCCTTGCTACCCAGTTCATCCGCAGCCCGAAATGGGTAGCAATCGCAGGCGCAACAGTTACAGATGGCATGGAGGCCTCGCGCTTGCCATTCACTATCCGCTGTATGCATCAATCCTTTTTTATCGGCCCAACGTAGCAGTTGTTTGGCTTCTACCTTGCTGAGGGGGCGACCATATCCCCGATCAAGAGCTGCGCGAGCCCCTTCATCGAGCCATATGCAAGTCTCGACCGGACGGTCGCAGAATTGCCCTGAGCGGCGGCAATTACAAGGTTGGACCACAATATTGGTGGCTGCGTCGATCATGGCCTCTACCTCATGCAACAGCATGGCCGAGTCATTGGGCAATGCATTGGGTGTGGTCTTGCCATCCATCTTGAGCGCAACACCTTCTTCCACCCTAGCGATAAACTCCTCCAGATATTTTCGATCTATTGCTCTCCGGTCGTTAATTGGAATACCATTCCAGTCCTCATATTTGATGAAATAATCCAGGAAGGTGTAGAAGTCAGTAACCCGGTACATGATGTCTGATTCTTTCCCCTCTTTGTCGACGATCAGACGCCGGTAGCACCGATCTGCCAACTCGCGTGTTACTCCAAGCTCCATGCCGAGAATCGCTGCAATCCGGTCGGCGGTGAGAACGCGCTCACCCAGAGCGAGGACCAGCTCGACCTCCTGTTCCTCGAACATTACATCAGCGAAGGGTTGGGCCACTGACCAGACCCCAAATTGCTCGTAGAATGCACCCCAATCGGTCATGATATCAGCCTTTCTCCATTCCTATCTGAACGGTCAGTCAACCAGTAAGTAAGGCGGGTTGCCAATCTGCCTCACGCATTCGCACACCTCGCACGCCACCCTCACAAGTTGTATGGATATGGCGCCGGCAGATCGCCCGCCTGGGTCAAACGATCCACCTGTTCTGGGGTGAGCGACCAGCCGGCTGCGCCCAGGTTATCCTCCAGGTGCTTAAGCGAGCGCGCCCCGATGATCGGGGAGGTGACGCCGGGGCGGTTAAGCAGCCAGTTGATCGCCACCTGCGGTGGGGTGTGCTCGCATTCCCGGGCCACGGCAAAGAGCGTATCTAGCAGCATCCAGGTGCGCTCGTTGGCGTAAATTTCCCAGCGCTCGCTCCAGTTTTGCTTATCCGCTTCCTCGATGCGGCTGCCCTGCGGAGGGGCCTGCATGCCACGCTGATAACGCCCGCTCAGCCAGCCGCCGCGCAAAGGCGCCCAGGTGATTACCCCCAGTCCCTCGGACTGGCATAGGGGCAGCAAATCCCACTCGATGCCCCTGTCGAGCAGGTTGTATAATGGCTGGATGCATACGAAGGGCTGCCAGCCGTGGTGGCGGCTCAGGTCGATCGCCTTCTGCAGCTGGGCGGGCTTGAAGTTCGAGGCGCCTAGATAACGCACTTTGCCACTGTGCACCAGCCTGTCCAGAGTAGACAGGGTCTCCTCGAGTGGTGTCGCCGGATCCCAATAATGAACCTGGTACAGGTCGATATAATCGGTGCCCAGGCGCCGCAGGCTGGCATGGACGCCGTCGAGGATATGCTTGCGGCTCAAACCAAAATCGTTCGGGCCAGGGCCGGTGGGGAAGCGCACCTTCGTGGCCAGCACCAGGGAAGTGCGGTCGCGGCCTTTCAGCCAGCTCCCTAGGATCTCTTCGGAGGCGCCGGGTGTGGTGCCATACACGTCGGCAGTATCGATGAAGTTGCCTCCGGCCTCCAGGTAGCGGTCGAGCATCTGCAGGCTGGTGGGCTGGTCGGCTTCGCGACCGAAGGTCATTGCACCGAGGCACAATTCGCTGACACGCAGGCCGGTGCGGCCCAGTCGACGGATGTTCATAGGAACCTCCTGTTGAAAAAAGGATAGGTACAAGAATTATAATGTAATGCCGTGATTGGTAGGGGCGAAGCATCCGGCGGGTACACCACATTTCTGCAAACATCTATGCTCCGGATGCTTCGCCCTTACTCGCCAGGTGTGTTGCACGTCCGACGTGTAACGCATCATTCGATCTTCTTTCCGCGGTAAAATCTCGGCATGCCCTTTATCCCTGCGGCCAATGACATCCTTCTTAACACCTCACGCGGCTGGCTGCACTTCGCTCACCCACTGGCCGTATTGCAAGTACGGGAGATCAGCGATGTGCGCCCGGCGCTCAAGGAGATCGAGCGCCAGGTAGTGGGGCACCAGCGGTTCGCGGCCGGATTCCTATCCTATGAGGCTGCGCCAGCCTTTGATTCGGCGCATGTGGTACACGCCGATCCGGTTTTGGACTTTCCCTTGCTGTGGTTCGGCATTTATCCTGCGCCCGAGCTCCTACCAGGGACGGTTTTTCAGCCTGCAGCGCTGGCGACCCTTCCGGTGCATGACTGGAAGCCAGACCTGCTGCCTACTGGCGAAGGCGAGCAGGGTGACGATCCACAACCCACAGCGCCCAGCCCTTACCGGAAGGCGATTGAAGCGATCAAGGGATACATCGCCGCCGGGGATACATACCAGGTCAACTACACCTACCGGTTGCAAGCGGCTTGGCGTGAGCCGCTCTATCCGACCTTCGCGGCTCTGGCCGCAGCCCACAACCCGCCTTATGCCGGCTATCTGGAAACTGAAGATTGGGCCATCGGCTCGCTCTCGCCGGAGCTGTTCTTCACCCTGGACGGCGAGCGGCTGACCGGCAGGCCAATGAAGGGCACTGCTCAGCGTGGCCAACTGCTGGAGGACGACCTGGCTTGGGCGAAGTGGCTGCACCAATCTGAGAAGAATCGTGCTGAAAACGTGATGATCGTTGACATGGTGCGCAACGACATGGGGCGTATCGCCCGAATTGGAAGTGTGCGAGTGCCGGAGCTGTTCAAGATCGAGAAGTATCCCACAGTCTGGCAGATGACTTCCACCGTGCAGGCCGAGACGGCTGCCGGATTAGATGAAATCCTGTCGGCGTTGTTCCCCTGCGCCTCGATTACTGGCGCGCCGAAGATTCGTACCATGCAGATCATCGCCGAGTTGGAGTGCAGCCCGCGGCGTATTTACACCGGGGCGATCGGGTTCTACGCCCCCGGCCGGCAGGTGCAATTCAACGTCGCCATCCGCACCCTGCGAGTGGATCGGCGCCACGGGCGGGCCGAGTACGGCGTGGGAGGCGGCATCGTATGGGATTCGCAGGTCGAGGAGGAGTGGGAAGAGACGATATCCAAGCAGCGTGTGCTGGTGGAGCTGCCTAAGCCATTCGAGCTTCTGGAAACGATGCGCTGGTCTATGGATGGGGGCTGGTATTTGCTCGAACACCACATGCAAAGGCTGGAGCGCTCGGCCGCATATTTTGATTTCCCCTTCGACCGCGCCTTGCTCATGAACGAGCTGGACCAGCTGGTGGCGGGGTTCGGGGATACGCAGGCACAGCGTGTGAGATTGACCTTATCCAGGAGCGGGGAGATCCATGTGCAGCACCAGTCGCTAACAGGCGCGCCACTCGGGATCACTGATCCCGGCTCTTCCTTTCTCGAGACCGGCGTTGTTGCTGGGAACGGTGATCCTGGTTCATCCCTCGCCGAG
>Ga0154774_1063_pt4 | contig 27875 bp, 25 predicted proteins | sample Rifle2008BG16ft_FD_105782 | JGI IMG/M metagenome (GOLD analysis project Ga0154774, IMG submission 105782) | Chloroflexi bacterium RBG_16_57_11
AACGATCACATCGACAATCGCCGGCGATATGATCGCCTGCAGCTCGGGCGATAAGTTGATCGCTTCGACCGGGACGGACAGAGTCAGGCTGCCTTCAATCGCCGCCACGCTTACCTGCACCAGGACGCTCGGCTCCCGCACCAGGTTGACATCCTCCGGCAGGTTCAGCCCGGTGGAAATTTCGATATCGTCGCTCAGGTTGGTCAGGTCAACGGGCAGGGTTTCGACATATCCTGGGATCTGCTCGATGAGATCGGGATTATCTGAGTACAGCGTAACGGTGGGGGGTGAGACGGAAATGCTGGTCAACCGGTAGCCGTCGGCGACTTGCCCTTTTGTCACCACCTTGACTGCGGCATTTTTAAATCCACCCAGCAGGCGGATTGGTAGGTTCACCGTCACCTCGGCGGGAGTAATATCGACGTTTTCCACCGGCGCTCCGTTTTCATCGAACACTTCGACAGGATATTGCTGGATGATCGACTCGGTCGCCCCGGAAATATTCAGAAAAATTCGCACCAGTGAGACCTGATCGACCTGCGATTGCGGGCCGGATATCGTTACCTGTTCGGGGTCGATCGTAGGCTCCCCCTTCTGATAGCCGAAGGGCACCGCGCCCGTGACCACCGGCTGAACGGGGAAGGTGCGTTGCTTAAACGGCTCAAGGGTCAGCTGGATTTGCTCTGGATCGATCTGGATATACCGCACCGGGCTGGCGTTGACGCTGCTCTTGACCTCGACCTCATGCTCGCCTGGGCCGAGGCCGGAGAGATCGATCCAGGTCTTGATCAAGGTGGGATCGCTGTTCAGCCTGTCCCAAATCGAGCTTGGGGCTTCCAGGATCAGGCGCGCCTGCTGTGGAATTGTGCCCACCAGGAGCAAATTGGGATCCTGCCCGATAATTTGAATGTCAACCAGGCGAGAAGTGTGCTGCTCGTTGGGGTCGGCTGTGATGACCGCCGAGATCCAGACAACCAGGGCCAGCACGAAGGCCAGGAGCAACGCGCCAAGATGGTCGGTTAACCAGTGCAGCACGGCGCGCATCAGAATTCCTCCTTGTTGCTTCTCCGGTTACCAGAAAAATAGTAACTGATCGAGTGCAGTACGCCGTTTCGGCGGGCGGGTTTGAAGAAGGCGCGCAGGATGTTTTCCAACCGGTCGGCGTCCAGCCTGCGGATGATCCTGCCGCTATGCACGACGGAGATTGCCCCGGTTTCTTCGGATACGACCACCGCCACGGCATCGCTGACTTCCGAGATTCCCAGGGCAGCCCGGTGGCGCAACCCCATCTGGCGGTCTGCAGAGTGAGCCAGAACGCCGCTGGCCGAAAGGGGCATCACACAGCCAGCCGCAATTAATCTGCGGCCCGAGATCACCACAGCGCCATCGTGTAATGGCGTGTTCGGATAGAATATTTGCAACAATAGCTGCGCATTTACCCGTGCATCCAGCCTGACCCCGGTCTGGACATATTCTTCCAGGTTGTCGCGGCGCTGTAAAACGATCAGCGCGCCGTGCTGTCGATCGGAGAGGCGCACTGCCGCGGATACCACGCTACCGATGGTGTCTTGCATCTGCGCGGAGGTGCGCTCATCGGGTTGGCTGACCCCGGCTCGCCCCAGGCGTTCAAGGGCGTGCCGGATTTCAGGCGCAAAGATGACCGGTATAGAGAACAGCAAGGCGGGGAGTGTGGTGCGCACCAGCCACGAAAAGGCCGGCAGGACTTCCAGCAGAGTTAAGATGCCCACCAGGGCGATCAGCAGGAGGACGCCTCTGAGTAAAATAAAAGCCTGGGTGCCGCGCAGGAACTGCAGAATGCTGAAAAAGACGGCGGTTACCAGCAGAATATCGATAACGCTCAGCCAGTTCAGCCGCTCGAATATAAAGATCAGGTTGGCAACCAGGTTGTTAATGAACTCCAACACAGATGGTTACTCTTCAACTTTCTTTTAGACTGGCCTCAACACCCTATCCCGGCGCAATTGCTTGAAAAGCATGATCGACCTGGCAGGCATGGATTCTTGGGCGGCTTCCTCCCAGGCGCGGACGCCCAAGCTTTGAATTGTGCGCCGCTTATACCCAAGCGCGTGCAAGGAGGTTTCCTGGTTGACATAATCGATGGGCAGGAAGAGCAGGGAAATTTCGCATTGCAACTCACGCGACGCACGCTCCACCTCGCTCAACATCGCGCCCAGCGCTTCGAAAAATCCCAGGCTTTTATCAATAAAGACCTCATCGGTGCAGGCCACCAGGTTTTCAACTTTCCAGCCAGCCAGACCCAACGGTCGGCCATTGACTTTTAACAAGAGGAAAGCCTTTTCCCCGAAGGCAGCCATAATGTCCTGGCGGGTTACCTTTCGCACTCCGCCGCTCAATTTGGTGATCAGCCCGGCGATGGCTTCAGCCTCACGCGGCCGGGCGCGGTGAACGACGATTTCACCTGACCCCGGCTCTGTTTCTTCGATTGGCTCGACTTCTGTACCCGGGAATAAATTGTTCCAGGCCGCCACGACTTGGGTCCAGGTTTCTTCGAACGAATGATCGTTGCGGATCACGACATCCGCGGCGATAACTTTGTCCTCCTGCGGAGGCTGCGCATGGATCCGTTGAATTGCGTTGGCTTCTGTCATGCCGCGCTTCTGGATCAGCCGGGCGATCTGCTGCTCCTGTTGTGCGTAGGTCACCCATAACGAATCGCATTTTTTTGCCAGCCCGGCTTCTATCAGCTTGATCGCCTCGATGACCACCACCTCCTGCCGGGACCGGCGGATCAGGATGTCCAACGCTTGCCCTACCAGCGGGTGGATCACCTTTTCCAGGCTTTCCAGGGCATCCGGGTTGGAGAACACCAGTCGCCCAAGCTTTGCCCGGTCGATCTGATCATCTGAATCGAGAATCCATCTACCGAATAGATCTGCAACCGGTTGGTAGCCTGGCGATCCTTTGGCGATGGCGCGATTAGCCAGCGCGTCTGCGTCAATACCGTACGCGCCCAGGTGCTCGAGCATCTTACGCACCACACTCTTCCCTGTGCCAATGTTCCCAGTGAGGCCGATAACGAATTTGCCCGACCAGGCGCTCATGATTCCTCCACGCCAATTATTGTATCAGGTTTTTTAATACATTTTATTCTAGCGCTTGGAGAATGTCAAAGGCTGGGCGGTCGGATTACCGATCGAGCTCACTTAGCACAGGAGATCCGCTAAGCTTTTCAGTTCTGGTACTTCCAAATCGGGCTGGGCTACGGCGAATGGGGTGGCGCCGGAGCCGGTTTTATACTTTCTTTCAGGGCTGGTTCAGATAAGCGCCCCAAAAATCCTTGAAATAGACGAAGGGCGCCGAATCGCCCGGGTGAAGGGATTTGGAAGCCACCCATTGGATGGCAAAGGAGGCTACCACGTCGTTTGCATCCAGGATGGTATTGTTATGAAACTGGACGCCCTGGTGCAGGGTGCAGGTCCAGGTCACAAAATCGCTATCCGGCTGGCAGGTTTCGGCCAGGCCAGGCTCGACGGCTACGCCGCTAACCGTATAACGATATAGAGTTTCTGCCAGTTGGCTGCAAGCTCGCAAAGAGGTCATATCTTGAGCGGTGGCGCAAAACAGCGAGCGCGGCTCTTCCTCCTGCATCCAGGTGAAAGCTGGCTCGCCGCCCATCGATAGCGCGGAGAAATCCTCCAGGCCCATCGGGCTGGAATGACTCCCGTTTACGCTTGCTGCGTAAGCCACTGCCAGGCTGTCGGCCATGATCCAGCCTCCGTGGGCCAGTGGGACCATCGGCGCGTGCTGGCGAATGAGGTTGTTGACCGCTGCGTACGCCTGGCGACGTGCCTCAGGATCGGCCTCGGTGTGGGCTTGCAGGATCAAGGCCACCAGATCCTCGAACGGGTTGCCAAATTGTAAGGTCGCCTTGGAGCCAAAGTGGGTATCCAAAAAATTATCTATGTGCGGGTAATCGGCGCCCCAGCCCAGCAGATAGAGGCCAGGCAACGCACCGGTATCCACCTGTGTCAGGAATTCGTGATCTTCTTTGGCTCTCAACCTCAGGTCGATACCCAAATTCTGGCGCAACTGGGTACGCAACGCCTGAGCTATTTTGCCGGGCTGCGGCAGGTAGCCGCGCACGACCTGGCGGTAGGCCAGCTCGGTAGAAAAGCCGGCGGGATAGCCCGCCTCTGCCAGAAGCTGGCGGGCCTGGGCCGGGTCGAAGGCATACCAGGCTTCCCCCTCGCAGGCGTCAGGGATGGCGCAGGGGGTGAAATAATCGGCGACTTGAAATCCGGGGGGCAGGTCTTCTTTCAGTAACGATCGATCGATACCCATGGCGATCGCCTGGCGAACCCTGGGATCGTCGAAAGGTGGTTGGGTGTTGTTCATCCCCAGGTACAGCACGCTCAGCGGGAGGCGCGGCACCAGGGCCAACCCAGGCTCAGATTGCACCGCCGGGTAATCCGAGCCGGCGACATTATCGATGCCCTGCACAGTGCCGGCCTGCAGCTCAACCAGACGCTCCCCAGAGTCCAGGTTCCAGCGGAAGTTCAGCATCGGGATGGCCGGTTTACCTGCCTGCCAGTAGTTTTCAAAAGCCCTGAACGATAAGGCCTCGCCGCGACGCCAATCCGCCAGCTGGTAAGGGCCGCTGCCGGGAGGATTTGACAACGGAGGCTGGGTAGGGTCAAGGCTGTCGATGGACCTCAGCCATTCTTGCGGGTAGATCGAAAAGGCCGGGAAGGCGATCTTGCTCAAAAAGGCAGCCTCTGGCTCGCACAAGGTGAACCGGACGGTGTACGGATCGAGCGCCTGGATCGAATTAAACCGCCCGCCATAGCTGCAATCCGTTGCGCTGAGCGCCAGGGGCACAAAAACCTCGGTTGGTGTGGGCGTAAATGCAGGCGCTGGGGTATCGGTCGTTGCCCCCAAAGCAGGCTGAGCAGTATCCTGCACCGGCGGGTTGCCGGGCGCGGTCCGGGTCTCCCGTCGTTCGCCGCTTATAAATGAGGCACAGGCAGTGACCAGGCTACAGGTGACCAGCCCCAGCGCTGCCCATTTTGCAGTATTAGGCCGCATCATTCAGGAGACAGGCTTCAAGAACTGGTCGGCGAAATGACAGGCGACCCAATGCTTGGGTCTGATCTCGCGGTATTCCGGCTCGTCCTTGAAGCAGATGTCTTTGGCGATCGGGCAGCGGGTGTTAAAGTTGCAGCCAACCGGCGGGTTGGCCGGGCTGGGTATGTCGCCTTCCAGGATCACTCGCCGACGGGCTTTGGCGATGTCCGGGTCGGGAACGGGGACGGCTGACATCAGCGCTTGTGTGTAGGGGTGCAGGGAATGGGTATAGATCTCATCCCGGTCGGCGAGCTCAACGATCTTGCCCAGGTACATGACGGCCATGCGGTTGCTGATATGTCGTACCATCGATAGATCGTGAGCGATAAACAGGTAGGTCAAACCGAGCTGGGTCTGCAATTCTTCCATCAAATTGACTACCTGGGCCTGGATGGAGACGTCCAATGATGAAATCGGCTCATCACACACGATCAGTGACGGACTAACCGCCAGGGCACGGGCGATCCCGATGCGCTGGCGCTGCCCGCCAGAGAACTCGTGCGGGTAGCGGTTTACGAAATCAGGATTCAACCCGACCATGCGCAGCAGCTCCTGGACGCGGTCGCGCTTCTGCTTGCCTTTCTCGATGCCGTGCACATCCAGCGGTGCAGAAATAATCGAGCCGACGGTCATGCGCGGGTTGAGCGATGCGTAGGGATCCTGGAAGATCATCTGCATGCGCGCCCGCGTGCGGCGCAGATCGCTTTCGCGCAGGGTGGTGATGTCCCTGCCTTCAAAGAGGATCTGCCCGCTGGTTGGCTCGTACAGGCGCAACATGGTGCGCCCGACGGTGGTTTTACCGCAGCCGGTCTCGCCGACCAGGCCGAGAGTCTCGCCTTCGTAAATATCAAAGCTGACATCATCCACAGCCTTCACAGCACCGACATGCCGCTGGATGATCAAACCCGAATGGATGGGGAAATATTTTTTAAGATGATGAACCTGAACGAGGAGGGGTGTCGTGGTGTTCATGAGGAGGTCCTCCCGGCGATCTCCTCCCAGCGCCAGCACGCCACCTGGTGATCCAGGCCATCGGCCGGCATCAGTGGGGGGTTCTCTTCTATGCACCGGTCGATGCGGTAAATGCAGCGCGCTGCAAACGGGCAACCTTTGGGCAGGGCAATCAGGTCGGGGGGCAGACCGGGGATCGATACCAGCTTGGTGCCGGGTGCCTCATCCAGGCGAGGCAAGGAACCCAATAAGCCCAAGGTATAGGGATGGCGGGTGCGTTTGTAGATATCGTGCACGTCGCCGCGCTCAATGATAAAGCCGGCATACATCACGTTGATGGTTTGTGCCAGCTCGGCCACTACCCCCAGGTCGTGCGTGATCCACATCACGGCCATGCCCAGCTCCTCCTGCAATCGCTTGACCAGCTCGACGATCTGCGCCTGGATGGTCACATCCAGTGCGGTGGTTGGCTCGTCGGCGATTAACAGCTTGGGCTCGCAGGATAGCGCCATGGCGATCATGGCCCTCTGGCGCATGCCGCCGGAGAATTGGTGCGGGTAGTTGTCCAGGCGCTGCTTTGCGCCGGGGATGCCCACCATGGTGAGCAACTCGGCCGCGCGCTGGCGCGCCTGGGCGGTGTCCATTTGCATGTGCAGGGTCAGCGCTTCAACGATCTGGAAGCCAACCGTGTAGACCGGGTTGAGCGAAGTCATGGGGTCCTGGAAGACCATGGCGATATCACGGCCACGCACCTGGCGCATGCCTGACTCGGAGAGTTTGAGAAGATCGCGGCCGGCGAACCAGACCTCGCCAGCTTCGATGTCTCCGGGCGGGCAGGGGATCAGCCTCATGATCGATAAGGCGTGAACGCTTTTTCCACAGCCGCTTTCGCCCACCACCCCCAGGACTTCACCGGCTTTAAGATCGTAAAAGATGCCGTTGACTGCGTGGACCGTCCCATCTTCGGTGTGAAATCTGGTTTTTAGGTTTTTGATTTGAAGCAATGTTTCCATAAGTTCTCACACTGAGTATTTACCCCGCGATGATTAGGTCTCGGTTAGACCCTGAGCTTGGGATCGAGCGCATCTCGCAGGCCATCGCCGAGCAGGTTGAAGCCCAGCACGCACAACATGATCGCCAGGCCGGGAAAAACCACTGCCCACCACGCGCCGCTGGACAGGTATTTATAGCTGTCGCCCAGCATGGCGCCCCATTCGGGCTCCGGCGGGATGGCGCCCAACCCCAGGAAGCCCAGCGCCGCGCCATACAGGATGGCGGAAGCCAGGCCCATGGTGCCTTGCACGATGATCGGGGACAAAATGTTCGGAAAGACATGGCGAGACATGATCCGCCCGTGGCTTTCGCCAACCGCCTGAGAAGCCAGGATGTACTCCTTCTGGGCCACGGAAAGCACCGCCGAGCGGGTGAGGCGGGCGTAAACCGGAATGCCGACGATGCCGATGGCGATCATGCCCTTTTCCAGGCCGGGGCCCAGGAAGGCCACGATGGCGATGGCCAGCAGGTAGCCGGGGAAGGACAGGAGAATGTCCATCGCCCGCATGATGATATCCGAGAGCGCCTTGCCGCCCAGGTTGGTTCCCAGCATGGCACCGATGAACAGCCCCAACACGCCGCAGATTAACCCAACCAGCGGGGCGACCATCAGCCCCGGTATGCCGCCAGCCAACAGACCGAGGGTAGCGAACAGCCCGAGGCGCGCCCGCTTGCTGAGCCGCAGGTTGGGCAGCAGGGCAGCTGCCACCCCCAGGGCAGCAAACAGGAACGCCTGGATGGGTTGCATGGCGATCCAGGCGGGCAACAGGCCCAGGAACAGGCCGATCAACCCCATGAGCAGGATTTGCTCCAGCGAGGTGATGCCCATGCCCTCGTAAAAACCGGCCAGCAAGCCAAGCGGCACGCCGATGACCAGCGAGATAGCCACGGCAACCAATCCTACGCGCATCGAGTTCCACCCGCCGTGCACCACGCGGGTGAAGATATCCCGTCCAAGTTTATCGGTGCCAAAGGGGTGAATTTCCGGCTGCTCCTCGGTGGGAATAAGGTTGGGCGCTTTGAGTCTTTGGGTGTAATCCAGATCGGTCTTGGGGTTATACTCCCAGAAGAAGTGTGCAAAGGTGGATGTAAGAACGAAAACGGCCACGATCAATAAACCAAGCTGGGCAGTGTGGCTGGAGATCAGGCGGCGCCAGGCGTCTTTCCACAGTGAGCGATGCTCCCGCACGGCAAAATCGACAACCTCTAAATCCTGTACGGTAATTTGCGCCATCCTCCACCTCAATCGTAATGGATGCGTGGATCCAGGAACGAGTACGAAATATCAACCAGCAGGTTGGCAACTACGTATATCATAGCAATCAACAGCGTACCGCCCTGTACGATGGGATAATCACGGCCCAGGATGGCATCGTACACCCACTTGCCGATGCCGGGCCAGGAGAAGATGGTCTCCGTCAGCACGGCGCCGGAGAGCAAAGCGCCCATCTGCAGGCCGATCACGGTGATCACGGGCAGGAAAGCGTTTTTAAGCGCATGGCGGAAGAGCACAACACGCTCTGACACGCCTTTGGCATGTGCTGTGCGCACGTAATCCTCCTGCAGCACATCCAGCATGCTCGAGCGGGTCATGCGGGCGATGATCGCCATGGGGATGGTCGCCAGGGCGATGCCTGGCAGGATCAGGTGTTGCAATGCATCGATTAAGGCGGGAATATTGCCGGTGAGAAGGCTATCGATTATCACGAAATTCGATCTCAGCTCTAGCTGGGTACTGGGATCCAGGCGGCCGCCGGCAGGCAGCCAATTGAGATAGACGGCAAAGATCATGATCTCCATGATGCCCAGCCAGAAGATCGGCATCGAGACGCCCATCAGCGAGCCAACCATCGTGGTAGCGTCCAAAGCGGAATTTCGCCTGGCAGCAGAGGCGATCCCGGCCGGGATACCGATGAGGATCGCGATCAACATGGAGAATATGGCCAACTCCATGGTGGCTGGGAAGCGTATCTTGAGCGTTTCGGCAACCGGGATACGCCGGTGGATGGAGCTGCCCATGTCCAGGCGTAATAGCCGGGCCATGTAGCGAAAGTATTGGGTGTCGAAGAATCCGGCCAGATCGCCAGCCGCCAGCGCTTCGCGGTCCAGGAACACCGGGCGGTTGAGACCGAACTGCTCGCGGATGCGCTCCACGTTTTCCTGGGTGGCGTGCTCGCCCAGCATGGCGACCGCCGGATCGCCGGGGATCAGGCGCTGGAACATGAACACGACAAAGGTGACGCCAATCAGGGTGGGGATGACCGTTATGATGCGGCGCAGGATATAGCGGGTCAATGCTCCCTCCTTTCACAAGGCACAGGGGGATGGAGCGAAGCCCATCCCCCTGTGCGCAATGGATCTATGTCAGCTTCCAGCCTTTCAGCCGGGCCAAACAACTATGGGGCTAAGGTGACATTAGTGTAGTTGTCGGCGTCGACTGCCTGCGGTTGGTAGCCCTGGACAGATGCCAGCAAGATGATCGGCGTGGCATTGTGAGCGATCCAGATACGAGCCACGTCATCGTGAAGCATCTGGTCGGCTTCCTTATACATCGGCTCGCGCACGTCCTGGCCGATTGTTACGGCTGCTGTCTGGAGTAGCTCAGCCAACGCAGGATTCTGATACCAGCCTTCACGCTGGATTGGCTCGGCGCCACCGCCGAAGAAGTAACCGGTGAAGTTATCCGGGTCGCCGTTGTCGCCGCCCCAGCCTAACATGTACAGACCAGCCAGCTTGCCCTCGCGGCGGGAGCCGAGGTAGGTCGGCCAGTCGCCTTCCAGGTACATCTCGACGTTGATGCCGGCGTTGGCCAGGTCAGCTGCTAAAGCCTCACCCAGCTCCTTCGGAGCGGGAAAATAGAAGCGGGTCACGGGCATATAGTACAGGCGCAACGGCATCACGTCGCCGGCCTTAAAGACCACGTTGCCATCGGCGTCGGTGATATCCTCGGCGATGGTGACCTCGCTCAGGCCATCCGGGAAGCCGGCCTCAGCCAGCAGGCTCTTGGAAAGCTCGGGATCGTAAGTCCAATCTTCGAGGGCGTCGTTATAACCCCACATCGAAGAGGGAACCAGGGTCTTGGCTGGCTGAGCATACGTGCCGAAGAAGGCCTCCACCAGAGGCCCCTTGTTGACGGCGTGAGCCACTGCTTCGCGAACCTTGGGATCCTGGAACTCCTTGATCTTGTAGTTGAAGGCGATGTAGGAGGTGTTGAGCGGGGGTTTGGTCAGAATTTGCAGCTCGGGGTCAGCCTCAGCGGTTGTCAAGTCTTCAATCGTCGCCTGCTCGAGAGCGTGGATATCGCCGGCCTTGAGGGCCAGGAAACGGGCCGAGTCATCGGGGATGACCCGCCAGATGATCTCATCCAGCGTCGGGCGCCCGCCCCAGTAATCTTCGTTGGCGGCCACGGTGATGTGATCGCCTTCGACCCATCCCTTGAAGACAAACGGGCCGGTACCCACCGCTCCAACCGCGGGCGTACCGTAATCCTCGCCATTGGCTTCGATGGCGGCCGGGCTGGAGATGGAGAAGAAGTCCATCGCCAGGTTAGCCAGGAAAGGTGCCAGCGGTGCAGAAAGGACAAACTTGACCGTGAAGTCGTCGATCTTCTCGATTGAAGTGATTATGCTGGCGTCATCGAAGCCGCCCCACATGGCCTCGTAGTACTCGAAGACCTGGCTCTCAAAGTGATTGGGGTTGTCGGTGAAGCGCCAGCGCTCGAAGTTGAAGATCACCGCATCGGCGTTGAAGTCGGTGCCGTCATGGAACTTGACGCCCTGGCGCAACTTGCAGGTCCACTCCGTGCTGGTTTCATTCACGGTGCACTCTTCGGCCAGTGCGGGGACTGGCTCGGTCGTGCCGGGGGCGAAGGTATACAGCGGCTCTATGATCTGGCCGGCGGTGCGGGTTGACTCGCCATCGGTGACGATCGCCAGGTCCATGCCTACCGTATCGCCGCCGCGGCCGAAGATGAAGGTCTTCGTCTCAGCTGGTGCGGGCGGTTCTGTGGCGGCGGGCGGCTCGGTAGCGGCCGGAGCCGGCGGTTCGGTGGCTACCGGAGCGGGTGGCTCAGTGGCTGCCGGGGCGGGTGGCTCAGTGGCTGCTGGGGCGGGTGGCTGGGTCGGGGCGGCCGTGGGCTGGGCGCAGGCGCCCAGGACCAGGCTGAATAGCAGCACGACGACTGCCAGGTTAAACAACATATTTCGTTTCATCGTCCTCCTCCTTATAAGTAGGAACAATTTGGGTGATTTGGCTTGCTCAGAACATCCTACTAACATAAAATAACGGTTGCGGAAACCACCTCCTCTCCAGATGCGTACTGGTTATACTATTTACTGTTACGAGGCTTTAAATGGTTCAATGCTAGAAGACCATTATACGTGATGGATGGCGGGTGTCAAGCCATCCTAATACTCGGTGACCGTCACGATCGGCAGCGGCGGGTAGATTTGCCCGGGAACCGGCGGCATGGGATTGTAAACCCAATCCACCTGCACCTCTCCGCAGAGCAACCCCCCTATCCGGCGCAACCCGGTGAAGTTGCCGCGTATCAAGACATCTTCCATGTCCAGCGACATGCAGAATACCGCTAGCGGTGCTCCTTTCGGTATCGCTTCCAGCTCGGCGCTGAAGACAGAAGCAGAGAATAATATCCGCTGCGCATCGGCCGCCTGCGCCTGGATACACGGGATCACCACCGGGTAACCGTCCCCCCCGATGTACCCCAGGAATTTCAGATTATCCAACTTGTTCATCATCCCCATCGTCCAACGGTTCAGCACCGCGGGCGGCGATTTCTTTCCTGGCAGGCTGCGCGCAAGCATAGTCTTGAGTGCAGCCTGCACCACGGCGTTCATCGGCAGAGGAATTACTCCGGACTGGGCCAGCAGGTCCAGGTAATAAATGGTGTGGATGCCGAAATAGGCGTTGTAACGGAAGAGCGGTGAGTTGTTATAAAAATCGTAATCTACTCCACTCCGGGCGGTGTGTGTGAAAGTCGCCGAGCCGCGCCAGATCTGCCTGTCGAGCGTCATCACCAGCCAGCCGGTCTTTGGATTCTGGCGCAGGTATTCCTTGCTGCGGCCTTCCATGAATTGACCAAAAGAGAGCCGGGTAGCCGAGCTGGCTTTAAGGGTGGAGATCATGGTCAGGTGCGGCAAGCCATCGGGGGTGACGGTCCCCAGGATGCCGATTTTCATCGCTGGCTCCAGGCTGGCAATATCCTGTTTGCTAAACTCGTTCATCCATTTGTTCTGAGGTTTCATTTTCACTTCCTCCCAATAAGGCCGGGTTTACAGCTCCGAACGCGCCTTGCCCGTGACCGACACGATCTGCGGGTTTACGCCGCTGCCACATGCCCACTCAAGCGCCTGTTCCAGCTCGGCCTGCGCCAGTAGCGGGTCATTGCCATACGCCCAGGCCATATCCAGCCGGCGGTATTTATCCCGGCACAGGTTGTTGAAAGCGCACAGCTCCCAGCGCTCGACGCATCCGTCCAATCCCGCCATAAAGCTGCCGATTGCTGAAATATTCTCCTCGGACAAGGTTGCCCCCGATATTAAAGGCGTGCGGATCCACAGCTTCTTGGCGGCAGGCTCTTGACCTATCCGGCTGGATAGCCAGCGCAAATTATCCAGAATGGCCTGATTACTTGCGCCGGTGTGCCGCCGGTGCCGGGCAGGATCGATGAACTTCAGGTCATAAAGGAAAAGGTCCACCAGCGGATAGAGCCTCTCCAAAGTCGCCCGCGAGCATAGACCACAGGTGTCCAGTGCAGCGTGGACAGGAGCAGCTTGCAAGCCCTGCAGCAGCTCTTCGGCAAAGCCGACCTGCATGGTTGGCTCTCGGCCAGACAGGGTTCCCCCCCCGCCGGATTGGTGGTAAAACGCCAGGTCTTTGAGCAGCTCAGGTAGCAGCTCGTGAGCGGTCGTGTACGTGCCCAAGATTTCCAGAGCGTTCGCCGGACATTCATGAGCGCAGACCTCACAAAGGTCACAGCCCTCCCGGTCGATGTGCAGACTGCCGTCTTCATCCTTAGCCAGAGCATGATGCGGGCAGGCCTCCAGGCAGGTGCGGCAATCGATACAGCGCCGCTCCAGCCACTGGAGCTGTGGCTTTCTGGTGAGGCTTTCCGGGTTATGGCACCAGGCGCAACGCAGCGGGCAGCCTTTGAAGAAGACCGTAGTGCGGATGCCCGGCCCATCTTCGGTGGAGAGGCGCTGCAGGTGCAGGATCAACCCTTCGGCGGTCATCTCAGAGCTGGTGGCTTTCCCGGGCGATGATCTCATCCTGAAGCTCTTTACCGATGCTGGTGAAATACGCGTTGTAGCCGGTCACCCTGACCAGCAGGTGGCGGTAATTCTCCGGATGCTTTTGGGCGTCCCGCAGCATGTCGGCATCGATCAGGTTAATTTGCAGGGCGGTCCCGCCATTTTCGGTATAACCACGCAAGAAGGCTTTGAATTTCTCTTTATGCTCGGCATCGCGCAGCAGGGAGGGGCTGAAGGTCATGGTATGGCTGCCGCCGTTCGGCAAACAATTCAGGTAGTTTTCCCAATCTCCGTGTCCATCGGCTGCTTTGCCTCCCAGCACTTTACCGACCGAGTTGGCGTTGGCTGTAGGCCCAAAAATATCGGCGCCGTTGGAGGGACACAGGGCATTTGACAGGAATTTCCCTTTTGTTCGGCCATCCGGGCTGGCTGGCAGGATGTCCGAATAGGCGATCCAGTAATTCCAGCTCAGCATTCCCGGGCGGAACTGCCTGCCGGTGGAGCGGGTTCTATACTTCCAGGTTTCTTCGGACCACAGCTCCATCACCTGGCGCCCCATAGCGTCCGCCTGGTCGTCATCGCGACCGTACTTGGGGGCCCTGTTGAGCGCCCGCGCCTGGAGCACCTCGAAACCCAACCAGTTGTGCTTCAAGGCCTCGACAAGCTGGGGCAGCGTGGAGGCGTGCTGGTCGAAGGCCAGGTATTTGATCGCCAGGAGTGAATCGACCGTGGTAGCGTAGGTCACCCCTTCGATGGTGACAAAGTTGAGCTCTGCGCCGCCCTGGTTGATATCCAGCCCGTTCTCGGCGCAGCCGCGCACCAGGCAGGACAGGTAAGGCGTGGGGAAGAATTTCGTCCGGATGGCCTCCGATTTCTCATAGATTTCCACACTTTTTTGGATGATGTAGCGAGTTTGAGCGACATACGCCCCCCAGAATTCCTCCCAGGTTTGGAAGCCGGCCGGGTCGCCGGTGTCCGGTCCCCAACGCTGGGGTTTCTCGGTCTTGCCGGTTAACGGGTCGCGGTAGGGGATCAAATCATAGCCGCCTGTCAAGGCCAGCTCGACGGCTTTGAGCAGGTTCAGGTTGTTATCTACGGTGCCGGAACGGTCATTCCCCACCATCGTATTTTCCAGGCAGCCCACCGGGGCGTAATCGTAGACGTTGTGTGGATTAATCAACTTTTCCACCCCGGCTTTGCGCGCCTCGAGCAGCATACCCGCCATAGAGCGCTCGTCGAAGTTCAACAGGAACGGCGCTCCCTGGCTGCTGGCGATCATGTCCACGACCTTGCTCAGCAGCTCATCTGGCGTGCCGCGGTGCAGGCGCACATTCGGCTTAGGCTCCAGGATCGGCGACATCTCATCGATTACTTCCAGGATGGCGTCGGTCAGGTCGTTGGTCAGGTCTGCTCCTCCCTCTCCCATGCCAGACAGGGTGAGCAACTGCCCATAACCGGCGGTGATCCCCTGGTTGCCGCCGGTGCGAATAAAAGCATCATAGGCGGTATTGGCATGCACCCAGAAGCATTTCAGGATCTCTTTGCCAAACTCGCGCTCCATTCCCTGTTCGAGAGAATGTTTCCAGTATGGGTACAGATACTGGTCGATGCGCCCAAAGGACAAGCCGGGACCGGGATAGTTTTCGTCGCTCATCACCAGCATGTGGGTCAGCCACAAGGATTGCACCGCTTCCCAGAAGCTGGTGGCCGGCTCCCAAGGCATGCGCTCGAGATTATTGGCCATTTGCAGCAGCTCGATTTTACGGGTCTGGTCTGCTTCGGCCGCGGACTGGTCGAGACAGAGCTGGCGGTAGGCCTCGGCCAGCTCGCGGCCTATGGTTGCGGCGGTGAGCATGGCGCGCAATTGAGCTCCTTTGGAGCCACGCTGGTCCGAAACCGGCAAGGCGTGATAGCGCCTCTCAAGGTCGGCGTGAATGCCCTTCCAACCGATCTCCAGGACGGTTTTGTAATCCGGCACCAGGTGCCCGCTGGTGGCGCCGGTATTGCCGAAGCCGTGATTGTGGAACCACAGCATGCTCGGCCGGGCACCGTCCTTGCCAAGCAACATCTGGTCGTAATCCCTGGCCTCCTTTTCGTTCAGGCCGCAGGAAGACATGATGTTAAAACGGGCCCCGGCGATTAAATCTCCTGGCGGGAGCTCCCTGGGGACATAATGGACCATGACCTGTTTTACGAACCAGGCGCGTCGCTCAGGTATACTCCAGGACCAGAAATCGGGAGGCAGGTCTACTTTGCGGGCCATTTGCTTAAAGGAGGAGCGGAAGGTCTGCAAGTAGAAGTAGGTTTCCGGGACGATATAAAAGGTCAGCTCGTTGTACTGGAAATCCCAGGGGGTGCCTGTAGTCCAGGAGGTGAACTCATTGTTCCACCGGCGCTGGACGCCCTGGAAGAAATAATCTCGCAGCCATTGGATGCGCGGGCTTAAATTCTTGGGCTGCTTGACCGCGTAACGTGGCTTGTCGATCACCATTTCATGGGTCATGTCTGGCTCCTTTCTTCAACCCGAAAATCTGTTGAACCGTTCACGATTAATTTCGCCCGGCTGGCTACAAGGTCTGAGCACTCAGCAATTGGCGTTCGCCGTGCGCCAGCATTTCTTGCATAATCTCGGTTGCCATGGTCGCATCTTGCTCCTCAATGGCGTGGACCAATTGACGATGGTAAGACCGCACTTCGCCGACGGGTTCGGCTCCGGCGAATAGCTGGAAGAACGCCCCAGTCAGGCTGGTATAGACATTTTTGAATGAATTAATGATCAACGGGTAAATCAGGTTGCCGGAGGCCAAGGCTACCAAAAGGTGGAAGGAAAAATCCAAATCCGTGAGCCCGGCTGCGCTGGTTGGGTCGAGGCCTGCTTCTAATTCGAGGATCTCCTGGAACTGGCGCAGGTGCACATCGGTGCGATGAATGGCCGCCAGTCGGGCGGTCTCCCTTTCGAGCAGCTGGCGCATGCCCATCAGGCTTTGCACCAAAGCAGGATCCAGCTTGCCCTGGTGGTAGGCAAGTAAAGAGGAGAGGATGGCGACAGAGCCGTTGGTGCGAAAATCGTTGATGAGTGTAGCATAAATTTACCGCCAATGCAATATCTTATGGGAGGAAACCCTGGCCATAGATAAAAGACGAAGTTTGTCAACTTTTTAGATGACAACTGACACCTGCATAGCGGGCAGGTCGCCAGTTATAATTAAGCCATTACAGGCAGACTTACGGAGGTTTCAATGACCAGTGAAGCATGGCAACCGATTCGCGTTTGTTACTGTCACCATGTCGGCCAGGAGGTCGCTCTGGAGGCCGAGATCGTTTACCCGGCGGATTTCCTCCCCGATTGGCCGCGCGTCCTGGCGCATCGCTGCTCGCACGGCGTAGACTGTAACCTCGACGGGCGATCAAGCTGCCTGTGGGCGGGCACCAACCCGGCCATCGATCCCTTCCTTGAGCTCTAACGCCATTCTCTAGGCGGGAATCACGCCCAGCTTGCGCCCAACTTTGCTAAAGGCTTCCAGGCCTTGATCCAGGTCTTCCTTTGAGTGTGATGCGGAAATCATTACCCGGATGCGCGCCTTGCCACGTGGGACGGTGGGGAAGCCTATCGCCATCCCAAAGACGCCTTTTTCAAATAGCTCGCGGCTGAACTGTTGCGCCAGCGGCGCTTCTCCCAGCATCACTGGCGTGATTGGAGTACTGCTATTGCCGGTGTCGAAACCCAGACGTTTCATTTCGGACTTGAAATAGCGGGCGTTCTCCCACAACCGGTCCACCAATTCGGTCGACTCTTCCAACAAATCCAGCGCCGCCAGGCAGGCTGCTGCGTCGGGGATGGTCATAGCAGATGAGAACAAGAACGGGCGGCCACGCTGTCGCAGCCATTCCACCACCACCGGATTGCCGGCGACCACCCCGCCGACGACGCCAAAGGCCTTCGACATCGTCCCAACCTCGACATCCACCTTGCCATGCAGGTTGAAGTGGTCCACGATCCCACGACCACCACGCCCCAGCACACCCTCGCCGTGGGCGTCATCCACCATCAGGATGGCTTCGTAGTTCTGCACGACCGCATAGATTTGATCTAGCGGAGCAATATCGCCGTCCATGCTGAAAACCCCATCGGTGATGACGATCGCCCTGGGATATGCGTGGCGGTTTTCTTTGAGCACGCGCTCCAGGTCACCGGGGTCGCAATGGGCGTAGCGGATGATCTTTCCGCCAGAGAGGCGGCAGCCGTCGATGATGCTGGCATGGTTGAGCTCGTCGGAGATGATGGCGTCATCCTTACCCACCAGCGCCGGGATGGCAGCGATGTTGGCATTGAAGCCGGATTGGAAGGTGATGGCGGCTTCAACGCCCTTGAATGCGGCCATGCGGCGCTCCAGCTCCAGGTGCAGGTCCATGGTACCGGCAATCGAGCGAACCGCAGCCGGGCCAAGGCCGTATTTCTCCATAGCCTGCCGCGCAGCCTGCAAGATGCGCGGGTGGTTGGCAAGGCCGAGGTAGTTGTTCGAGCAAAAATTCAGCACGCGTTTGCCATCCACGACCAGCCAGGCGCCTTGCGGCGAGCTGAGCGTGCGAATGCGGTTGTACAACCCCGCCTCTTTCAAGCCTTGCAGCTCATTTTCGATCCATTCAAGTTTTTTGGTCATATTGGGTCCTTGTGGCTCTGGGTTTACTTCCGCTCTTTCGGCATTTTACCGCCAATGCCGAACAGGCGACTGAACATACTCGGCATCTCTGGCACCTTAACGCCAGGCGCGCCCTCATTAACCCATTCCATGGATTGCCGGCCTTTCCACCAGGTGTCGCGACCATTGCGGGCGCGGCTCAGGCGCTCATCGAGCGAGGCTTCATCAGTTCGATCGATGTCATTGCGGATGGCAGACAGGGCGGCGATGGCGCTATCCAGGACGCGCAGCGTGTTTTCGCGGTTGAGCAAGGCAGTGACTGCCAGGCTGTAAGCGTCCCCTGGCAGTACAGCCGGCGCTGTGGACTCGGCGTAGGCCCGCCCGGCAAACTTGCGCCCCTCTCGCCAGCCGGGCTGGTCGATCGTGGCGTTCAGCAGCGCCGCGGCCATCAACTGGGGCAGCAGATGGGTGGCAGCCATCACGCCATCCACCTCCAGTGGGTCAGCGAAGAGCGGCACCGCGCCCAACAGGCGGGTCATATCCGCCGCAAGCTTGATAGCGGCCGAATCGGTCTGCGATAGGGCGACAATGGCCACCAGGCCACCCTGGAACAGGTCGGGCCGGGCGGCTTTAATCCCCAGATCGACTTCGTGTAGATAGGCGGGGTTGATCACTGGCGTCAGGCCGACATAATGTCGCCCCTCCGGTAGCAGCTCGGCCGCCCAGGCGGCCACAGCTTCCTTGGCAGAGCCGGTATCCATCACGACGCAATTTTCTCGTAAATCCGGGGCGATAATTTCCAGGGTCTCGCGCATCTGATCGAGCGGCAGCGAGAGCACAACCAGGTCTGCGCCTCTGACGGCCCGGGGCAGGTTGATGTCGAGGCGATCGACTGCCCCCATCTTTTCCGCCTGGCGGGCTATGTTATGATCAATGTCGTGTCCAACGCGCAGCAACAGATCCTTTTTTTCTTTCAAGGCTAAGCCAACCGAAGCGCCGATCTGCCCCAGGCCGATAATCGATATCTGGATTGTCATGATAAACCCTCAGCTTTCGTTGTCTAACAGTTGTAGGCGGTAAAGAAGCTGGTCCTCTCTTGAGGCAGCAATTGGGCTGGGTGAGTTGTGAAGGTGGATCGTTTGCTGGTGGCGTCGGATGAGGTTAACGGTAGTTGCAGAGGCGCCCAGGCGAGCAGCCATTTCCGCTCCCCAGTCAGCGTGTTTCTCGGCCACCACAAACGGCCGTTTCCAGCCGTGCGGTTCTGCCTGCCCCCACACGGTTACCTTGGCAGGCAGGATTGCCTTGGCAATCACAATCCAGGCTCGCTCCCAGGTTCGTAAAGGATATGCCGTTTTGCCCACATCGTGTAATAACGCCGCCACGAGCAGGTCCCTATCGGATGGATTTTGATGGTAGAGCTGACCAAATACTCGCAGGCTATGAACCTGTTCATTCGGCTGCAGCTTCAGGAATAATTTCATCTGCGCGGGTGAAAGCACCTGGCGGGCCAGGTCTAGATCTTCCGGCTCTGGCGTAGATTTAAGGGCATGCCAGAACTGGCGGGCCCGGTATCTTATGCGCATGAATTCCCTTATCCGACCAGCAGACCGAAGAGGAATTGAAGTGGGGGGCCGATGATTTGGCCTATTAAATTAAAGCCAAGGAACGATCCCGCAACGAACAGCAGCAGCAAAATCATTGGACCGTATGGACGGATGATATCAAAATACCGGCCGATACTGGGCGGTAGCAGGTACGTGGCAATTTTCTCGCCATCCAACGGGGCCAGGGGGATCAGGTTGAATAAAGCCAGCAACAGGTTGATGTAAATGAACCAGACCATTACTTTGTCAAAATTCGGTAAAAGGCCTGTGCTGGGGGCAAATCCCTGGGCGACCGTCACTAACCCCAGGCGGAAGGGGATGGCGGCTAGGATCGCCAGCAAGAAATTTGTGAACGGCCCTGCCAGCGAAACCCACATGACCGCAGCCGGCGAGCGTCTTTGCAACGCATACGGGTTAATCGGCACGGGCTTGGCCCAGCCGAAACCGGCAAAAAGCAAGAGCAGGGAACCCATTACATCCAGGTGAGCCAGGGGGTTCAGCGTCAGCCTGCCGTTCAAGCGGGGTGTGTCATCGCCAAATTGCGTCGCGGTCCAGGCGTGGGCAAATTCGTGTAATGGAAAAGCTACCAGTAAGACGATAATTGATGCAATCAGTGTGGACGGATCGAGGTTTCCCAGCATGCCAATCTCCTGAGGGCGTATTATACCATCCTGGGGTAGCGCAAAAGCTCGCCTGCTATGGCGTGATATAATGCGCTCTATGCTTCCCGATCTGAAGCTGGAGGATATTGTCCGTCTGCGAAAGCCGCACCCATGCGGCGGTTATGAATGGCAAATATACCGGCTGGGCGCCGATATCGGCCTGGAGTGCCTGCGCTGTGGTCGGCGCGTCTTGCTGCCACGACGTACACTTTCCCAGCGTATGAAATCCGTTATGCCTAAAAAAGAAGAAAGTTCATGAAGATAAACTTTAATCGATTGTTCGTTTTGTTTGTAATATTGGCCGTGGGCCTGGCAGGCTGTAATATGCCGCGCTCGGACGAGGCTGCCGAGGCGGATGTCACCCAGGCGTACCAAACGGTGGCCGCACGCCTGACCGAGGCGGCGACCCTGACCCCGCCGGTCACCAAGACCTCGGCGCCGACAGCCACAACGCCAGTAACTACCCCGACAAGTAGGGCGACAGCCGCCACGCCAACTGCCAAGGCGACCAGCGCGCCGACCTCGCAAGCCAAGCTGTGCGACCAGGCGGCCCCAGGCGTACCCATCGATGTCACCATACCGGATGACACCAAAATGCAACCCGGCCAGGCGTTCACCAAGACCTGGCGGCTGCAAAACACCGGCACCTGCACCTGGACGAAGGACTATTCCATGGCTGTCTTCTCAGGCGAAGCGATGGGGGCGCCATCGGTTGTGCAAATGCCCTCCAGCGTCGCCCCCGGGCAGGCTGTCGACATCTCCGTAGACCTGACGGCCCCCAACACTGCCGGCACCTATCAGGGAAACTGGAAGCTGCGCAACAAAGAAGGCGCGTGGTTTGGCATTGGACCTGGCGGCAGCTCACCTTTCTGGGTGCGCATCGTTGTTTCCGGCTCAGCGGCAACCCCCTCGGTTACTTCATCCGTTGGCACTCCGTATCCACCCGACTCCACACCGGCCCCAGGCGTGTTGGTCAGTGGAAGCACGTCCATGCTTTTGCTCGATCGGATAAATTTTGACACCGGTCTGATCAACACCGGCGCGGGCGAAGATTTGGGTTACGTGGTCGATGGGGAGAGGCTGTTGCTTGCGCCGCTGGGCAGCGCATTGGTTGCTGTGCATGGCAGCGGCACGCCCTCCTTCTCTGCCTGCCAGGGCTCTGCCTTTGTCAATACGCCGATCAGGCTGAGGCAACAGGATCCAGGGACGTATCTGTGTTATCGTACGGATCAGGGACTTTTCGGATGGGTGCGCCTGATCTCCCTCGACGCGGACACCGGAGCGCTATCGATCGAGTACCTGACCTGGGCAAATCCGTAATCGATGGGTACGCTCTATCTGGTTGCCACCCCGATTGGAAATTTACAGGATATCACCTACCGGGCCGTGAGCGTGCTGGCGCATGCCGGCTTGATCGCGGCTGAAGATACGCGCCAGACACAGAAGCTGCTCAGCCATTACCACATCCAGACGCCGCTGATCAGCTACCATGAGCATAACAAGCTGGCCCGTGTTGACCAGATCCTGCAGGCTTTGGAACGAGGCGATGTTGCGCTGGTGTCCGATGCCGGCACACCAGCTTTGAATGACCCCGGGTATGAGCTGGTCCGCGCGGTGTTGCACGCCGGTCATTCGGTCAGTCCAATCCCCGGACCCAGTGCGCCGATCGCCGCGTTGGTCGCTTCGGGCCTGCCGACGGATACTTTTCTCTATCTGGGATACCTGCCGCGTAAAGCTGTGGAGCGACGCCGGTTGTTGAAAGAAATTTCGAGTTTACCCTATACATTAATTTTCCTAGAGACCCCCCATCGCCTGGTGGAGGCGCTCCAGGATCTGCAGGATGTCCTGGGTGACCGCATGATCACCGTGGCGCGCGAGCTGACCAAGCTGCACGAGGAAATTTATCGCGCTTCGATCGGCCAAAGCCTGGCGCATTTTTCTTCTCAGTCGCCGCGTGGAGAGATCACACTGGTGGTTGCCGGGAAAACCGTGACCGAAAAATGGAGCGAGGGACAGGTCCGGTCAGCAATGCGCCAGCGTCTGGTCTCCGGGGTACCTCCGGCGCAGGTAGCCGGTGAGCTGGCGACCGGTAGCGGCTGGCCAAGGCGCGAGCTGTACCGCCTGGTGATGGAAATCCAGGCTGCGGAAGATGGGGTCTGAATGAGCGGAGGCATGATATGAATCTGGATGATACAGCTGCTTTTGCCCGGTTGGATCAGGGGAATATGCTGGCGGAGATCGATGCCCTTCCCGAGCAACTGGGGAAGGCCTGGGAGCTGGGCCGCCAGCACGACCTGCCACAGTGGTCGGACGTTCAAAACGTGGTGATTTGCGGTCTGGGCGGCTCGGCCATCGGGGCCGACCTGTTAGCCGCCTATGCGCTGGAGCGCTGCCGGGTTCCGATCATTGTCCACCGTGATTATGACCTGCCTGCCTGGGCTGATGGACCTCGCACCCTGGTAATCGCCTCCTCGCATTCCGGCAACACCGAAGAGACGCTTTCTTCTCTGGCCGCCGCGCAATCCAGGGGCTGCCGCTGCCTGGCGATCACTACCGGCGGTAAGCTGGCAGAAGCATCCATAAAAACGGGAAGCCCGGTGTGGCGCTTCGAGCACCGCGGCCAGCCGCGCGCGGCGGTGGGTTATTCCTTTGGCTTGCTCCTATCTGTTCTGGCGCGGCTGGGCCTGCTCCCCGATGCCTCTGAGGATTTGGAGAGCGCGATCCGGGCGATGCATGCGCAGCAAGAAAGCCTGCGCGCCTCGGTGCCGGCGGTTAAGAATCAATCCAAGCGCATCGCTGGACAGCTGGTGGGACGGTGGGTGGTCGTGATCGGCTCGGGATTGTTAGCCCCGGTGGCGCGGCGTTGGAAGTGTCAAATTAACGAGCTGGCAAAGGCTGTGGGTCAGTTTGACGTGCTGCCGGAGGCGGATCATAATACGCTGGCGGGAGTGCTCAACCCGGAAGCGACGCTTGGCCAGTCGATGATCCTTTTCTTGCGAGGTTCTTTTGAACACCCGCGCAACCGCCTGCGCAGCGACCTGACCCGGCATGCGATGATGATCGAAGGGCTGAATACCGACTTCATCGATGCACGCGGAGATACACCTCTGGCGCAGCAGTGGACCTGCCTGCATTATGGAGATTATGTCGGGTATTACCTGGCGATGGCTTATGGCGTCGATCCGGCGCCTGTAGAGGCGATCCAGGAATTTAAACGGGCACTACAGGAAGCGGGACAAGGATAAGAATCACCAGGCTCACCAGAACGCCCAACAGCGCTCCGGCCACCACATCGGAAAGAAAATGCACGCCCATCGCCACCCGCGCCAGCATCACCAGAGGCGCCCAGACCGCCAGGACCACCCCCAGCCAGGCTGGACCGAGACCGATGGCAAGAACCGCCAGCAACGCGGTCCGGGCAGCGTGACCTGATGGAAATGAATGCGGGTCGGTTTTCCGATACACCTGGCCCCATTCGCCCTCCGGGCGTCTGCGGCGGACCGTGAATTTGACGGCGAAGACCAGCACCGCAGTGATCAAGATGCTGATAATATAAAGGATGGCTCGCTGAGACCAGAACTCGTTCCCGAGCCAGGCGAGTGGGATCAGCACCAGCAGCCAGAACCATGAATCTCCCGAATGCGCCAGGAGGATGGCCAGCCTGCGAAGTGAGCCGGGCTTCTCGGCCACGCGCAACCTTTGCGTGAGTTGGGCATCCTGCTCCAGAATACTTTGTAGCATCGCTCGGCTGCGATCAGGGGACCGGTTGGGCTGCAGACCGGGAAAGGTCGGCGCGCATCAGCTCCAGCTGGTGCGGTTTATCAACATCCATCCCGATTTCTGCGTACGGGCAGAGCAGAGCCCGACCGGTCAGGTTGACCCGCCGGGTCACCCGCTTGATGGCACTTTCCATAGTAATCTGACGCAACAGCAAGAGCAGTAGCGTGTCGTAGCCAAGCAGCGCGGCTTGCTTGAAAACATTTTTGCGCGAGGCAATAATGCGCTCCCATAGCTCATCATTTCCTGTAACCGTCATGGTGCGTACCACGTTCAGGTCGCCGCCACAAACTTCAACGTCTTTCAGCCGTGTGAACGAGCGTTTTGAGCCTGGGTAGCGCGCCTCCATCACCTGCCGGGTGATGACATTGTAATAAACGTCCTCGTCTGTCTGCATGGCGGTGCGTACGACCCAATCGACGTGTTCGGACCGGATCCCCGGAATGTCTGCTGAGACGACCGCCACATGACCCGCAGAGGGGTTGATTTCCAGTACTTTCTTCACCCCACAACGAATGTTCAGCAGGATCGACCCTTCGCCTTCGATAAACGCAACAACTTTTTGGCTGTGAAGACCACTGTTCTCGTCCAGGCCGACGACCAAAAACTGATCGATCGTTTCCGCCCCGTCCAACGCATCCAGCACCCATTGCACCATGGGTTTGCCGGCGACATCCAGCAGGGCTTTGGGCGCGCCCTGGGTGAAGGGGTACAGTGGCTCATCCGGTCCTGGGATCCCACCAGCGATTACGATTGCGTCCATATCTGTTCGACTCCCAAATTTGCACTGATCTCTGCGCCAGGCTAAGTGTTCAATTCCTGGATTTGTGGCTCGAAACCGAGGCGATCGAGAAGCTCGTTAATCTCCGCGTAGGACAGCTTGCGTTTTTTGCCCGAGATTGCAATCAGCGCCGCTTCCATCATGTTTGTGCCAAAGGAACGCCCATCCAGAACCGGAGTGCCGGTGACCAGGTACTTGACCCCAGCCTGGCGGAAGGTTTCGAAATCTGTTGGGGTGGTGGTGTTGGTGACGATGATCTTGCCATCCAGGCGTGCGGGCATATGCCGCACAATGTAATGGAGGTCGCCGGCAATCACTGTCGCCCAGCGGTAGTAGGATTCCCACTTCGGTAATCGCACCTCCTGTTTTTCCCCGGTTGGATAGACCCACTCGAAAGGCAGGCGGCCTGCCACCGGCATCAGCAGCGCCGCCAGCCGCTTGAGGCTCTTTTCGCTACGCACGGCGATTGGAAGGCCTAGCCCGAACATCAAATCGCCAAACACACATTCGTACCCGGCATCCAGAAAGGACTTCGTCATACCCCAGCGATCGGCGCCTCCGGTCATCAGGGCAGTCTTGCCCAGCTTGCTTACGTATGCGCCGATGTGATTATCGATGAAAGGGGCCAGCTTGAATTCAAGGGTGTTCTTCAGTCCTGCCCCATCGACAATGGGGGTCTCTTTGACAAAACGGACCATTGGTTTCACTGAATATAGCGGATACCATATGTCATCCACTTGCAATCCCAGGTCGGCGCCGCCCACTCCGAACGCATCCACTGTGCCATCCAGCTCTTTATAAAGCTGGGCGGCTTTTTCCATATCACCGTCTGTGCCGATGCGCTCGATGGACACTTGCTCCCCCAACAGTTCCACTACCACCGTTTTGTTGCGTTTGGATGAACCTATACTGATGCTGACTGCGCGCTTCATGCAGCCTTCTCCTTTCGTTTTGTTTATTTATCAGCCCGTCTTGAGCCCGGCAGGTAACATTCCGAGTATACTCTCATTCAGCCAATTCTGATACCCCTCGATGGTTGAACTCTTCGTAGGAGGTGTCTTTACCCCGGAGTGTTATAATCTTGCAAGCTGTTACCTGTTAAAACATTCGAATGACCAAATGGAGGTGGTCTCATCATGGAATTTCCGAAATTTGCATATTTTGGCGGTAAGATTGTGCCTTATTCCGAAGCAAAAGTCGGTGTATTGACCCACGCGCTCAATTATGGGACGGCGGCGTTTGGCGGGATGCGGGCTTACTGGAACGCCGAACAAGAAGAGTTGAACATATTTCGCCCGATCGATCATTACCGGCGCTTCTTGAGCTCCAGCCGATTGTTAATGATGGAATTCGACCAGACCCCCGAAGAGCTGACGCAGGTAACCATTGAATTATTACACGCCGAGGGTTATCGGCGTAATATTTACATCCGCCCACTGGCGTTCAAGGCCGACGAGTCAATTGGTGTCAAGCTGCACGACCTACGGGATGAGCTATCGATTGTGGCGGTTCCGTTTGAGCGCTATGTCACCAATGATACGAACGCCCATGTCACCTTCTCTTCCTGGCGCCGGGTGGACGATAATATGATCCCGGCGCGCGGCAAGATCAGCGGCTCCTACGCCAATTCTGCTTTTGTCAAGTCGGATGCAGTCCTGGCGGGGTTCGATGAGGCCCTGGTGCTCAACCAGGACGGCCATGTGTCCGAGGGCAGCGCGATGAACATCTTCATGCTGCGCGATGGTGTGGTGGTCACCCCGCCGATTACCGACAACATCCTTGAAGGGATCACCCGGCGATCGGTGATGGAGCTGATAAGCAAGGAGCTCGGCTTGACACTGGTCGAGCGTCCCATCGACCGCACGGAAGTCTATCTATGTGACGAGTTCTTCATGACCGGTACGGCTGCGCAGATCACCGCGGTCACCCGAGTGGACTACCGTCCAATTGGCACGGGTGTGATGGGTCCGATTGCGACCCAGCTGCGCAGGATATTCGAGGACATCGTCTACGGACGGCACCCAAAATACCGCCACTGGAACACACCGGTATACGCCAGGGTAGCCGACAAGGCGCTTTGAGCCAGTCTGAGCGCACGGATGATCGAATCATCCCTGGCTGAACCGCTGCTGGCTTGCTTGCGATTGGATCAGAGCCAGGAGAAGCTTGCACAGCTCCAGTCGCTGACCACTGAGGATTTGGAAACGGTGGTTGATCAGGCGCGCCTGTATGGCGTGATGCCCTTACTGTTCTCTGAGATCAAAAACCTATCCGGCCAGGCCTCATTTCCACAGGCCAGCTGGCAGGACCTGCACAACAGCTTTATAACCAGCGCGGGCAGGAATCTCATTCTCTACCGCGAATTAGCTGACATTCTGAAGGCGTTGCAGCCAGCGGGCATCCCGGTGATCTTGCTCAAGGGGGTGCACCTGGCAAAATGGATCTATCCGGAGGTCGCCCTGCGGCCGATGGGGGATATTGACCTGCTGCTGCGGCGGGACGACCTGGCTCAGGCAGCCTCCATCTTGCAAGGCCAGGGGTATCGCTATGTCAGGGCGTTCAAACTTGAACGCGAGGTGCGGAAACACCAGCATATCCCGGCGCTCTGGCAACCGGGTAAAGCCCCGGTAGAATTGCACTGGCATATCGCCACGCCGGGTAGCCCGCTGAACGTAGATCTGGAGGGATTGTTTGCGCGAGCTCAACCCGTGATGGTGGACGGAACGCCTGCGCTGGTGCTCTCACCCGAGGATCTGCTGCTGCACATCAGCTATCACCTTCTGCAGGAGGAGTTCGTTCGCGGGCTGAAGCGCCTGTATGACATCGCTGCGCTCACCACTTGTTTGGGTGAGCAGCTCGACTGGTCGCAGCTGCAGCTGCGCGCAGAGCAATGGAACTTCCGGAAGGGTCTGTTTCTGGTCCTGCATCTGGCATGCGCCTTGCTGAACGCCTCTGTACCGCGTGATGTTTTGGGGTCGCTTTGCCCACCCGACTTCACCCCTGAGCTGGATGCCCAGGCGCAGCAGCGGGGT
>Ga0154774_1127_pt5 | contig 26175 bp, 28 predicted proteins | sample Rifle2008BG16ft_FD_105782 | JGI IMG/M metagenome (GOLD analysis project Ga0154774, IMG submission 105782) | Chloroflexi bacterium RBG_16_57_11
CCCGGTATTCTGCCAGTGAACAATCCGGGCAAACTGGTTAATCCGCAATTCAGGTCGATAGATTTCACCGATGACCAGGTTGGAGCGGATAATGAGCTTGGTCGATTGATCGAGCAGTATGATAAGACCAGCGACAAGGAACAGGGAAAGGTAATCTGTAAAATATTTTCTCAATTTAGATCTCTCCATTAAATTTCACAACGTCCGTACATTTTACCTCAGGTCATCAGAAAACCCCTTGCCAACCGACAGGATTATAGTATAATCTGCGTTGCCTGACGCCAGGGTGCCCCCCTCACTCTGGCGTCAGGCGCGTTATGCACTTTTCCGAGACAGGATCAATTGCAGAGCTCTTGGAATATCCCCTCGACCAGGGCAGCCATCTGCGCCAGACCTTGGTACAACGGTCCTACGTGAATATATTCGTTCGCGGTATGGGCGCCATAGCCGGTGGATAAGCCGATGCAAATAGCAGGCAAGCCGCGGCTGAGCGGGACATTTGCATCGGTAGAGCCGATGGTCAGGTTGGGCTGGATTCCTTGCGCTTGCAAGCAGCGTTTCGCCAGCCGCACCAGCGGGTGAGAGGCGGGGAGCTTACCCGCCGGGCGGCGACCGATCAACGCTAAAGATACCTGCACATCGGATCGGTTAGCCGTGCTGACCAACGTTTCCACCTGGCGCACCAATTGGCTCAGCGCCACAGCGCTTTCCGAGCGCAGATCCAATTCCAAATGCGCTTCCGGCGCAATGGTGTTGACGCTGGTGCCGCCAGCAATCACACCAACATTTAGCGAAGAGCGTGGCTGGGCAGACACAGGCAATGCTGCCAGGCGACCGATCAGATTACCCAGCTCGTGGATCGCCGAGGGTTTTCCATAATCCACCCAAGAGTGGCCTCCAGTTGTGTTGACCGTGATACGGTAGCGCTGCACACCCAGTCCCCGGTAATAAATTTGTCCCAGAGCCATTCCCTCCAGGACCAGGTAGGCGCACACGCTATCGCCGAAATGATCCACAACGGCGCGCATGCCACGCAAGTCACCCAGCCCCTCCTCGCCTACATTCGCCACCAGCCACACGTCACCAGGCAACGCGGCCTGGCTATCTGTGTGGCGTAAAGCCCATAACAATCCAAAGAGGCCAGCTAACCCAAGCGAATTATCGCCAATACCAGGACCAAAGACTTTATCGGCCTCGCGTTGTACCTGCAGATCCGTGCCATAGGGAAAGACAGTGTCCAGATGCGCCGAGACCACCACCGGTCGCATTTGGCCTTGCCCCTGTATCCGGGCGAAGACATTACCAATATCGTCTACTGAAACATCCTGCAACCCCTCGATCAAGAAGCGCTCATGCAAGAATGCGCCGCGTTGTACCTCCCCAAACGGCGGCGCGGGTATTTGCTGTATTGCGACTGCCAGATCTAGCACACGAGCAACCAGCGCAGCGTCCATCGTTCTTCTCCCTATACTTTACGAACATATTGTCGCAATGCTTCCAGGCGGGCGGCAGGCAGGCTGGGCAGAACATCCAGGGCATACAAAGGCAACCGCCCTTCAACGCTCAAGGAAGCAGAGATATTGCCGAACAACACCGCCTCTAATGGATCATAGGCTCGCCGGTAGCCGGCCAGAAACCCGCCGCAGAAGGCGTCTCCAGCGCCAATGGGATTAACCACCCGAACCGGATAGGGCGGCACCTCCCATCTCTGGCGCGATGCGGCATCATACAGCATCTGGCCGCGCTCGCCGCATTTGAACACAATGATCTCACAACCATGGGCCGCTAAACCCTCCGCCATTTCCCACAAATCGTTGCTACGTCCCCGATAGAGGGAGCGCACCTCCTCTTCAGAAGGCAAAAACGCGGTCAGCCCGGTTAGCAAAGCCGGGACCTCTCCCCAAAAAGTGCTATTCATATACCCCGGTGAGGGGTCCAGCGTCACGGTAGTGAATTCTTTCTGGCGCAATAACGCAGGGAGGAGACTATGGGTAAGGTAATCCAGAGGGCACAGGTGGACGGCAGTGGCGTCCATCAACTCGGCGGGGATATCCCCCTGGCGCAAGGAAATCGGCAGCATCCGCGTGCGGCTATCCACCAGCCCAGTCGTCGGGCGGTAGCCAAGCAAAGATTTAGGAAACGATTTTCCCAGACGGGCGAAGTGGGCAACCGGGTCATCCATGGAACGCGTATTCCGGTCGATGAAGGCTGCAAAAAAGCGCAGGTCGACAGCTTCTGACAGTATGCGCACGCCGCGCACATCCAGACCATGCTCACCGAAATTATCCAGCCACTCTTGCGGATAATCCTCCCCCACCCTGGCAAGAATCGCGGGTGGTGGGTCTGGCTCCCAAACTGCCAGGCCAACGGTGGCATACAGGGCATTTCCGCCCGGGATATCGATCAGGGGCTCTTGATCAGGGATAATAATGTAATCCCGGCTTAGCCGGCCAACAAACAGAAAGCGAGGGGCTGAGTTGCTCATCCCCTCCATTATACTCAAATCGCCAGTGCCAGAAAGACATCCTCCAGAGTTGGCTCGACCCGCTCCACACGCACCCCTTGGATCCCTGCTTCGCGCAAGCTGGATTGAAAGGTCTCAACGTCATGGATATCGAATGGCGTAATTGCCCGCAGGTTGTCGCTCACCAGCCCGGCGCGCAGCACACACGGGCAGTGTTGCAAAGCATTCAATACATGCAAAATCGGCGACTCTTCTGTCGAAGAAACAGTTTCGATGCCAGACTGCTCGAGCATCACATCCCAGGCCAGTCCAGGCAGGGCGTGCGCCTTCAGGTTGGAAGGCGTATCCATCGCCAGCAGCCGCCCGTTACGCATAATTCCAACCCGTCCGCAGTATTCCGCCTCATCCATGTAATGAGTGGTCACCATAGCAGTCACACCGCGCTCTACCAGGCTATAGATTAAATCCCAGAAGGCGCGCCGGGCCCGGGGATCGACACCGCTGGTCGGCTCATCCAGGAACAGCAGCCGGGGCTTGTGGACGATGGCTGTACCAAGCGCCAGTCTCTGCCGCCAGCCGGTGGATAACTCGCTCACCCGCTGCCCCTCTGCAGCGCGTAGCTCAACCAGGTCAAGCACTTCTTCCACGCGGGCACGGTCCCGAATTCCATACACCCCGGCATAAAAGGCCAGGTTTTCCCCTACGGTGAGGTCATGGTACAAGGCAAACCGTTGCGACATATAACCCACCCTCGTCCGCAACAGCTCCGACTGACGAACGATGTCATACCCTAACACCTGGGCTTTCCCCTCGTTCGGGCGCAAAAGACCAAGCAGCATGCGGATGGTGGTCGTTTTGCCCGAGCCGTTGGGACCCAGGTAACCCACCACCTCACCAGCCTGGATGCTGAAGCTGACGTGGTCCACCGCCAGGAATTCTCCAAAGTAGCGGGTCAGGCCGTCTGCCTCGATCACGATGTCGGGTTGGTCCATGACTGCCTTTCCAGGAGATCCATGAAAACGTCCTCCAGCTGGGGCTGCACCAACCGCAGGCGGCTGATTCGACCTGCAGCCTCCGGGATATGCTGCTCTAATTGCTCCATCACAGCCTGCGCCTGGCCTTCCTCCACGCGCAGGTGCAGGCGATCGCCGAACATCTGGACACCGCTGACCCCCTGCTCTTTTTCCACCAGCCGGCGCAAAAGCGCCAACGGTTCGCCCGCCAGCTCCAGCACCCTGCCTTCCAGACGCTTCCTGAATTCGCTGGGCGACCCTTCCTGGACGATATGGCCCGACATCATAAATCCTACCCGGGTGCAGCGCGCCGCCTCGTCCATGTAGGGCGTGCTGACCAGCACTGCGGTGCCTTTACTCCCATCCTGTCCAACCAGCCGGATGATCAGCTGCCAAAAATCCTGCCGTGTCACTGGATCGACGCCGGTCGTTGGCTCATCGAGCAGCAAGAGGCGCGGGCGGTGCACCAGCGCGGCCGCCAGGCCTAGCTTTTGTTTCATTCCACCGGAAAGGTAACCCGCCCGTCGGTCTACGAATTCGTCCAGACCTACGAAAGCCAGGATCTCCATCGAGCGCGGCCGCCAGTCGGCAACCGATAGGCCACGCATCTCCGCAAAAAAACGGAGGTTCTCCATGACGGTCAGATCGTCATAGAGAGAAAACCGCTGCGGCAAATATCCTATTTGCTCGCGCGCTTTATCCGTATGGCGGAGCAAGTCGTAGCCGTTCACCATAATCGATGGTGGGATGGCCCCGGGGACCGGACTGGGCCGGTAAGCGCCGCAAAGCAGCCGCAGGGTGGTGGTCTTGCCAGCGCCATCCGGGCCGACCAGGCCATAGATCTCACCCACTGCCACGCTCAAGCTGACGTCTTCGACGGCAGTGAGGTGGTCGAAGGTTCGGTATAGATGAGCGGCTTCGATCAGTGCTGTCATGGTTCGGTGTGATTCTGATCTATTTAAAGCTGATGTCCGCCGGCATACCCGGTTTCAGCTTGCCATCCGAGTTATCGATGGATAGCTCAATGGCGAATACCGTAGACTTGCGCCCTTCGACCGTCTGGACGTTGCGCGGGGTAAACTCTGCTTTGTCGGCGATGTGCGTGACGGTCGCGATGAAGGTTTCACCCGGGAAGGAGTCAACCCGGGCGCGCGCTTCCTGGCCCAGCTTGATCTGGCCATACAGGTCCTCCGGGATATAAACCGTGATTTTGAGCCGATCCAGATTTCCGATGCGCAACAGCGAGGCGCCGGCCTGGACCACCTCGCCTGGCTCGACATTGCGTGCAAGCACCACACCCGAGGAGGGCGCGTAGACCAGCAGCTTCTCGATCTGGACATCGATCCAGTCCAGCTCAGCCTGGGCCTGGTCCACGGCGCTTTGGGCCTGGTCCAGTTTGTCGCCGGCCTGGTCCATGGCGACGGCGGCCTGCTCGACCGCGGCTTCAGCCTGTTTTGGGGCCGCCAGGATGGCCTGGATGCGCGCTTCCAGCGCGGCGACATCATCCGGATTTGGCCCCTCCTGCAGTTTTTGCAGGTCACGTTCGGTCTTGGCCAGGTGCGCCTGTGCCTGCTGCAGACCTGTCTCGAGCTCCATCCGGCGCACGGCTGTATCATAATCGCTCTGGGCCTCATCGAGGGTCTCTTTGAGGTCCTCGCGCGTATCATTGCCGCTGTCCTCGTTCTTATATGGCTCGAATCTGGCTCGCGCCCGCTCGAGAAGCTGCAATGTCATCGAGATGGCTTCGGAGGCGGTCAGGTCTTCCTGGGTAGAAGGGATGGTGTAGTTATCCCAAAGATACTGCGCATCACGCACCACCCGGTTTGCCGCAGCCACTGCCCGTTGCGCTTCCGCCCGGGCCACGTCATTGTTTTCATATAGCTCATCGAGCAGGCGTTGTGCTACCACCAATTCAGCCTGAGCGCTGGCCTGGGCGGCATCCCGGTTGACCTCGGCTGAGTGCAAGGCCGATTCAGCCAGCTTCACTCCTGCCGCGGCTACAACCAGGTTCTTCTTTGCAGCTTCAAGCGCAGTGAGGGAACGTCCGCGCTGTGCCTGGAGCAGGCTGTCGTCCAGGCGGAGCACCAGATCGCCGGCAGCAACAGTATCTCCCTGTCCCGCCAGCACCTCCGCCACTCGCCCGGATAACTCCGTTGCGATGGCTACCTCATCCGCCTCGACCGTGCCCGAGGCATCCAGGGCTCCGTTTCCAGCCGCCCGGCCTCCTCCAACCAGATACCAGATGGTCAGCGCGGCGATGGCGAGCACAAGGACAATCGGGATGATGATACGTTTACGATGCTGCATGGTGCACCTCCGATATTTATTTGTCAATCAAGACGCTTGCGAATACGAAGCGAGGCCAGGGTCATCAAAACTACCCCAAAGATCACCAACGCGATGATTTCAGTTCTGATCGCGGAGACGTGGATATCTTTTAGCAACAAGGAGCGGATGATGACCAGATAGTAGCGCAGAGGGAAAAAATAAGAAACCCACTGTAAAATTTTTGGCATGGCTTCCAGTGGAAAAAAGAAGCCAGATAAGAAAAGCGCCGGCAGCAAGGTCATCCACACCACCAGCATGGCCTCCTGCTGCGTATTCGCGATAGTCGAAGCCAGCAAGCCGATCCCCAGGCTGGTGAGCAAGAACAACCCCGATAATCCAAGAATCAAGAATATGTTTCCACGGATTGGAACGCCAAACCAAAAGTGCCCGATCGCCAATACCTCGAACATGTTCAGAAACGCCAGGATCACATAAGGTAGGATCTTGCCAACCACCAATTCCCATGGGCGGATTGGGGTGACAATTAATTGTTCGATCGTGCCACGCTCTCGCTCTCGCACCACCGCAGTGGCTGTCAATATGGTGGTCAAGAAGAACAAGATCATGGCGATCACGCCCGGGATCATAAAATAGGCGCTGATCAGATCCGGGTTGTACCAGATACGGGTGTGCACTTCCAATGGTTGCTGTAACTCACCCGCCTGGGCGCTACGCTCTAATCGCTGAGCCAATATCTGCGTGGCGTGCTGTTGTCCGATCATCTGCGCGGCCGAGAGCGCTGTCGAGGCCACGGTGGGGTCGCTGCCATCCAGGACAAACATCACCGCGGCAGAGCCGTTGCTCTTGATCTGGTCGGTGTAACCGGGGGGTATGATCAGCCCAACCCGCGCATCCCCAGCGTCAATCAAATCCCCAAGCTGTTCTTCCGAATCCACATCATAGGCAATTTGGAAATAATCCGCCGCGCGGTACGCGTTCAGCAATTCGCGCGCTGCCGGCCCGCGATCTTGATCGTAAACCACGAGCGGCACATTGCGCACATCATTGGTGGCTGCATATCCCAACAGAAATAACTGCATCACCGGGATGATCAGCACCAGAGCCAGGGTGCGTGGATCGCGCAAGATCTGGATGAATTCTTTTCGAATCAAGGAGGTCAGGCGTGAGTTGATCATGTTGCCTCCGTTTCATCTGGCACTTGTCGCGCCAATACGCCATGAAGCATCACTTCGGTGAAATAATCCTCCGCACCTCGGCGAAATTCTTCCGGAGCGTTCGCAGCGATAACGATATCGGTCAGATAGTAGGCAAAAAAGAAACCGATGAAAATACGCATCAAGATCATCGGTGGAAACGGTCGCAGTTCGGCCGAATTCGCTTGCTCCAGTGCCTGGATGATTGGAATCACCCGAGGCACAATGACATTGAACAGCTCACGTACATGTACGCTCTTAAATTCCACGATTTCGATGAACATCAGGTTCATGAAATCGGGTCGCGTTTGCATGGTCTGGATCATGCGGTGAAGGGAGCTACGCAGGAACTGCTCAATACTTTCCCCTTGCACATCAACAAGCGTTGGCAACACCTCGCGATAAGGATGGTATTCCATAAAGACAGCTTTGAATACCTGCTCTTTGCTGTCAAAATGATTGTAAAGGCCCCCCAAAGCTATCCCGGCCTGCGTGGCAATCTGGCGCATGGATGTGCCATGAAAACCTTGTTGGATAAACAGATCGTGCGCCGCCTGAACAATCTCGGCGCGGGTGCGCTCTCCTCGACTCAGAATCTCGTCGGTCATAGTCCAGCCTCCAATATGAACGAACGTTCGTTCATATTCTAGTACTTTTCCCGTTGTTTGTCAAGAATCAAAAAGGCCTGATCTCGAAGTGGATCAGGCTTATCAAGCATTGCCGAAGCTTAAGAATTACGAGGTAGGAGGCTGATAGAGCAGGTCGGTCTTGGCCGCCATGATGAAATCGTTACGGTGTAGCCCCTTGATTTTATGTGTCCACCAGGTGACCGTTACTTTACCCCACTCTGTGAGGATGGCTGGATGATGCGCCTGCTCTTCGGCCAGCCCACCCACCCGGTTTGTAAATTCCAGCGCTTGCATGAAATTTTTGAACTTAAAGAGGCGCTCCAGGCGCTGAATGCCTTCTATTTCGACCACCACCCAATCCGGCGCACCCGGCTTGAGGCGGGCGATCTCCTCATCGGTCAGCGTAGGCTCGCCACCACGGCAGGGAATACATTGGAATTGGGCCAGGTCGGTCATCTGGGCACGCGGAAAGGTTACAGGTTGGCGATGCTACGCAGTAAGCTAAACACAAGCACGCCAATCTTGACACCCTCGCCCACAGACATCTTGGGCGGCTGGTCATCTTTCGATCGCTGTGCAAGCATGTAGGCAGCCGTGACACCCACCGCAGCGCCAACCACCCCCCCGATGAGCATGGCTTTGGATCGCCAGGTCAAAACAGGAAGTTTGGAAAAGGTCGAAGTTTTCGTAATTTCGATTTCATCGTCCATAGAGCAATCTCCTGCGAAGCGAAATGGGTGTCAGAAATGCAGTTACCGGTTGCGCCGCACCTGGCGGCCGAGGGCGCCCGCTCCGGCTTTCCAGGCGCGCAGGCGCACAAACGGTTCAACCAGGTGGTCTCCGATACGCCCGATGCGCAGGTTGACCAGCAGGAACCAGTTATGCCCCTTAAAGAAATAAAACGGCAAGATGTGGAGCAGTCGCAAAGTCAGATAGACCAACGCTGCAATTATGACCATCAGCAGCACGGAAAAAATCAGCGCCGGTATGATCAACCAGATGATGGAGACATCCGCCCACTTGCTGGCACGCACTGGCGAAAGCCCGGTCGCCATGATGGCTAATAACAACAAGGCCAAACTCACAACAAGAATTGGAAACGTGATCTGCCAGAATACCTCGCGGCGATGGCGCTGGTGGGTGATCGGATTGCGGGGCAGAATGGGCTGTTTGTCCTTATTTTGCATCATATCTAATTTTACACGATTTCAATTTATCTTTGTATAGACTTTCTGATCCAGCTCGGCAACAAAAGGCAATGTGCGATAGCGATCGGCGTAATCCAGGCCATAACCGACCACCCAAACATCCGGGATATCGAACCCGATATAATCCACCGGAAAGTCATCCTGGTTGCGCAGCTTGCGCACCAGGGCGCAGGTGTGCAACGAGGCCGGGTTTCGCCCGTTCAGGATGTGATGCAAGTAGGTCAGCGTGTGCCCGGTATCGATAATATCCTCAACGATCAACACATGCTGGCCTTCGATTGGTTCGCGTAAATCCATCAGGATGCGCACTGCGCCCGATTCGGTCGTCCTGCCGTAGCTGGAAAGCGCCATAAAGTCGACCACGTGGGGGATGCTCAATTGGCGGGTCAGATCGGCAAGGAAGATGAAGGCGCCCTTTAATATACCGACGATATACAGCCGGTCAACTTCGCTAAAGTCACGCGAGATTTGATCCGCCAGCTCTTTGACGCGCCGCTGGATGGCTTCGGTGGAAACCAGTATGCGCCTCAGATCAGGATCCAGAACATTCATTCGAGCCTCCTAACGGTATGGTATTGGGCTTCTTTTGAGGAGCGATCCCTGCTTCAAGGAAAGGAACTCAAGCAATGATTTCGTCGCTTCCGCACTACGGACCAACCTGAATTGTACGCTAGAATGGGCCATGTTGGATAGCGACTGCCATCCTTGGTCTGATTGTGATTTAACTCAATTATAGCAGTTTAGATGGGGGGCATCGCATATTTCACTTTGCCAAATACACATACACAGGCGAGTTCTCTTGACACTTTTTTGACACTCTGGGGTTCATTCTTTGCCTTTAATTGACCTGCACCGGGATATATTCAAGCTTGCAATCGGAGGATCATCGATGTCAGATTTAATTTTTCTCAGTCTGGTTTTTGGCTTCTTCATCCTGATGTTTACTTTCGCCTGGCTTTGTGATCGATTAATGGAGAAATGACATGAACATATTGGACATTGCAGCCGGGTTGATCACCCTGGCCCTGCTGATCTATCTATTCATCTCGCTTCTAAAGCCGGAGTGGTTTGGATGACATCCCTTAATTTCCTGCAGTTCTTTCTTTACCTAGCTGTGCTTTTGTTGCTGGTCAAGCCGCTGGGCGCCTATATGGGCCGTGTTTACCAGGGCGAGCGGACTTTTCTAAGCCCGGTTATCGCGCCGGTGGAACGCTTGTTTTACCGGCTTTCTGGCGTTCGGCCGGACGGCGAGATGGATTGGAAAACCTATGCCATCGCCCTGCTGATCTTCAACCTGGTGGGGCTTCTGTGTGTATACATACTTCAGCGCCTCCAACAGTTCCTGCCGTTCAATCCGCAGGGATTAGGCGCTGTCTCGCCTCATCTGGCATTCAGCACAGCGGCGAGCTTCGCCACCAATACCAACTGGCAGTCGTATGGCGGCGAGACCACGCTGAGCTATCTGACCCAGATGCTCGGCCTGGCAACACAGAATTTCCTCTCGGCAGCTACCGGGATGGCGGCGCTGGTCGCATTTATTCGCGGCCTGGCCCGCCACACCACGCGCCAGTTGGGCAGCTTCTGGGTGGACCTGACCCGCTCCACGCTTTACATCCTCCTTCCGCTGGCGTTGCTCCTAGCGCTCGTTCTGGTTTCCCAGGGTGTAGTGCAAACCTTTCGGCCCTATACCACGGTGACCCTGCTGCAACCGGCGCAAACCGCCGATGGTCAGACAGTTACCGAGCAAACCCTGCCCCTCGGCCCGGCTGCCTCGCAGGTAGCCATCAAGCAGCTTGGCACCAATGGCGGCGGGTTTTTCAACGTCAACTCGGCGCACCCCTTCGAAAATCCGACTCCGCTGTCAAATTTCCTCGAGATGTTGTCCATCCTGCTCATTCCCGCCGCGCTGACCTACACTTTTGGCAAGATGGTCGGTGACACGCGCCAGGGTTGGGCGATACTGATCGCGATGAGCGTGGTATTTATATTACTGGCTGGCTCAGCCATCGTGGCAGAGCAGGCCGGGAACCCGGCTCTAACGGCTCTGGGCGTCGATCAGAACGCCAGCACGCTCCAGGCCGGCGGCAATATGGAGGGCAAAGAGGTCCGTTTCGGGATCGCCAATTCAGCGTTGTGGGCGACAGCCACCACGGCAGCTTCCAACGGCTCGGTCAATTCAATGCATGACTCGTATATGCCGCTTGGCGGGCTGATCCCGATGTGGCTGATACAGCTTGGGGAGATCATCTATGGCGGAGTCGGCTCCGGGCTGTACGGCATGCTGGCTTTCGTCATCATTGCCGTTTTCGTCGCCGGTCTGATGGTCGGGCGCACACCCGAATACCTGGGCAAAAAAATCGAGGTCTTCGAGATGAAAATGGCATCTCTGGTGGTGCTCATCCCTGTGCTGACGGTCCTTTTCGGGACGGCGATTGCCCTTTCCTTTCCGGCCGGCCTGGCAGGAATATACAACGCCGGACCGCAAGGTTTTAGCGAAGTGCTCTATGCCTTCTCCTCCGCCGGTAATAACAACGGCTCGGCCTTCGCCGGGCTGGGCGCGAACAGCCCGTTCTACAACACTACCTTAGGCATGGCCATGCTGATCGCACGCTATGCTCTGACAGTGCCGGTGCTGGCAATGGCCGGAGCGTTAGCAGCGAAGAAGAAGGTGCCAACCAGCGCTGGAACTTTGCCCACACATACCCCGCTCTTCGTTGGCTGGCTGATTGCTGTGTTCGTCATCGTCGGGGCGCTGAGCTTTCTGCCTGCCCTGGCGCTAGGCCCAATCGTACAACAGCTGCTGTTGGGTGCAGGGAGGTTTTTCTAATGTCTACCTCGCTCAAGAAACCCCAGGTCGCCGATCTGCGGGCGGAGATTTATCGCCGCGCGGTCCTGGATGCTTTCAAGAAACTCGACCCGCGCCGTGAGGTGCGCAACCCGGTCATGTTTGTCGTCGAGCTTGGCAGCCTGGCCACCACGCTGTTGTGGCTGCAAGCGCTGTTTGGCCAGGGGGAGGCCCCCGCAGGTTTCATCGGCGCCATTGCGCTCTGGCTTTGGTTTACAGTCCTGTTTGCGAACTATTCCGAGGCGGTGGCCGAGGGGCGCGGCAAGGCGCAGGCCGAATCGCTGCGGCGGGCGCGTAAGGATACGGTCGCAAAACGCCTGCGCAGCACCACCGAGCGTCTAGAGGCCGCTCGCGCACAAGTCCAGTCGGTCTCCTCTGCCGCATTGCACAAGGACGACCTGTATCTGGTGGAAGCCGGCGAAATCCTACCCGCGGATGGTGAAATTGTATTTGGCATCGCCTCAGTAGATGAGAGCGCAGTCACCGGCGAGAGCGCTCCGGTGGTGCGCGAGGCTGGCGGCGATCGCAGCGCGGTCACAGGCGGCACCCGTTTGCTCTCCGACTGGCTCATCGTGCGCGTCAGCGCCGACCCCGGTCAGGGCTTCCTGGATCGCATGATCAGCTTAGTGGAAGGCGCCAAACGACAAAAGACACCCAACGAAATCGCTCTGACCGCCCTGCTTGCCAGCTTTACCATCATCTTCCTGGCAGTCTGCGCCTCGCTTCTTCCTTTCTCGCGATACAGTGTCAATGCTGTCGGGCAGGGAACACCCGTCACGCTGACCGTCTTGATCGCCCTGCTGGTCTGCCTTATCCCGACGACCATCGGAGGCCTGCTCTCAGCGATCGGCATCGCCGGTATGGATCGCCTGATCCAGCGCAACGTAATCGCCATGTCCGGGCGAGCAGTCGAGGCGGCGGGGGACGTCGATGTGTTGCTGCTGGACAAGACCGGCACGATCACATTGGGCAACCGCCAGGCGGTCGAATTTATCCCGATTGAAGGTGTGGAAGCGCGCGACCTGGCGGATGCATCCCAGCTTGCCTCATTAGCAGATGGAACTCCTGAGGGTCGCTCGATCGTGGTGTTGGCCAAGGAAAAATATGGCCTGCGCGGGCGGGCCATGGGCTCCAGTGAGCAAGCCCCGCACGGGATGCATTTTATCCCCTTCACCGCGCAAACTCGCATGAGCGGGGTGGATTTCGACGGCGTCTCGATCCGCAAAGGAGCGCCAGACACCGTGATGGCGCTGGTCCGCTCGCAGGGCAATCACCTTCCCAATAGCCTGCAAGCAGCAGTAGATACGATTGCCCGGGCGGGAGGCACTCCGCTGGTCGTGGCGCGCAACGACCAGGCGCTGGGGGTGATCCACCTCAAGGATATTGTCAAAGGCGGCATCAAAGAACGTTTTGCTCAATTGCGCAAGATGGGCATCAAGACCGTGATGATCACTGGCGACAACCCGCTGACGGCGACGGCCATTGCTGCAGAAGCCGGAGTGGATGACTTCCTGGCCCAGGCCACGCCTGAAGCCAAGCTCAAACTGATCCGCGAATACCAGGCCGGCGGCCGGCTGGTCGCCATGACCGGCGACGGCACCAACGATGCCCCTGCACTGGCGCAGGCCGATGTAGCTGTGGCGATGAACACCGGCACACAGCCGGCCCGCGAAGCCGCCAACATGGTGGACCTGGACAGCAATCCCACCAAGCTGATCGAGATCGTAGAGATCGGTAAACAGCTGCTGATGACCCGCGGCTCCTTGACCACGTTCAGCATCGCCAACGACGTGAGCAAGTATTTCGCCATCATCCCGGCGGCCTTTGCCTCCACTTATCCGGCACTGGGCGCGCTCAACTTCATGCGCCTGGCTACCCCAGGAAGCGCCATATTGTCAGCGGTTATCTTCAATGCCCTGATCATCATTGCTCTCATCCCGCTTGCCTTGCACGGCGTACCGTACCGGCCTAAGCCAGCTGCCCAGCTGCTTCGTGATAACCTTGTGATCTATGGGCTGGGAGGCCTGATAGCACCCTTTATCGGCATTAAGCTGATCGACATGTTGCTGGTCTTTCTGAAGCTGGTATAGCACCAACGATGAAGCACAGGTTCCATTCGTTGAAGGTCAGACGGAGGTATTCATGTCTCGCAGACCGCGATTGAAGCAGATTAGTCGATATATTTGGTTATTTAGTATCCCTGCCTTGATACTGATCAGCAGTGCATTCCATCCGCTAAAGCCATTTGTGCGTCAAGCCATGATCGGGATTCTATTCATCTGGTTCCAGGTGAGCCTGATGTCCAGGAAGTTCTCTTATTAGGTGAAAAATGTTGATACAACTCAAGCCAGCACTGATGTTATTCGTACTGCTCTCTCTGGTCACCGGCATGTTCTACCCATTGGCCGTCACCGCCATCGCCCAGGTGGTTTTCCCGGAACAGGCAAACGGCAGCCTCATCGAAGAAAATGACAAGCTGCTTGGCTCAGCGCTGATTGGTCAGGAGTTCGACGGGCCGCAATACTTCTGGTCGCGCCCATCCGCCACCGCCGGGTATGGCTACAATGCCTTCGATCCTACAGCCTTGACCGGCTCCTCCGGCTCCAACCTGGGACCGCTTTCACAGTCACTGGTCGATTCTGTCCGCGAGCGGGTAGCTGCACTACGCGCCTCCGATCCCGCGCTGCAAGATTCCATTCCAGTAGATCTGGTTACCGCCTCAGCCAGCGGGCTCGATCCGCACATCAGTATTGCCGCAGCCTATTACCAGATCCCTCGTGTAGCGCAGGCTCGAGGTTTGAGTGAGAGCCAGGTCAGAACGCACGTGGATCAATTCACAACCGGCCGGCAGTTTGACGTTTTAGGCGAGCCGGCAGTGAATGTCCTGCTGCTGAATCTGGCATTGGATGAGATAAAATAGCTCTATGGAGCAGCGCCCAGACCCCGATCAGCTCTTGAAAAATATCCAATCCGAGCAAACGAACCGCGGTCGGCTTAAGATTTTTATGGGCTATGCTGCCGGTGTTGGCAAAACGTACGCCATGCTCGAGGCGGCGCACCAGCGGCTCCGGGAGGGGGTGGATATTGCGGTGGGCTACGTGGAAACCCATAAACGCCTCGAAACAGAAGAGCTGCTCGAAGGCCTGAATGTGATCCCACGCAAGCAGGTGGCTTATCATGGAGTCACGCTGCCTGAGATGGATGTGGATGCTATTCTGGCGCTCCGCCCTGCGCTGGCCCTGGTGGATGAGTTTGCTCATACCAACGCGCCCGGCTCCCGCCATCCGAAGCGTTACCTGGATGTCGAAGAGCTGCTCGATGCAGGGATCGATGTTTACACCACACTCAACATCCAACATCTGGAAAGCCTGAACGACGTGGTGGCGCAGGTGACGGGGGTCATTGTGCACGAAACCGTACCGGATCGGATGATCGATGAAGCCACCGAAATCGAGGTGATCGACCTGCCTCCCGATGAGCTGCTCCAACGCTTGAAGGAAGGCAAGGTATATATCCCTGATCAAGCAGCGCGCGCCATTCAGATGTTTTTCCGGAAGGGGAACCTGACCGCTCTGCGCGAGATGTCCCTGCGCCGCGCTGCCGAGCGCGTGGACGATCAGATGCGCGCGTATATGCAAACGCGCGCCATCCTGGGTCCCTGGCCGGCTGCAGAGCGCCTGCTGGTGTGCATCAGTCCGAATCCACTTGCCGAGCGACTGGTTCGCACCACGCGCCGCCTAGCAGATGAATTGAATGCGGAATGGTTCGCCATCTATGTCGAGCTGGTGTCCCGGCCCGAGCTCAAGCTGGCAAATCGTGAGCGCATCGGGCGCACACTGCAACTGGCCGAAGAGCTGGGCGGCAAGACGCTCACCCTGGCTGGGCGCTCGATCCACGATGCTGTGCTGGAGTATGCCCACCGAAACAATGTCACCAAGATTGTAGTTGGTAAGCCCTTGCGCCCTCGCTGGCAGGAATGGCTGTCTGGCTCTGTCGTCGACCAGCTGATCCACGCCAGCGGCGACATCGATATCTACGTGATCAGCGGTCGACCAGAGCCCCAGCAGGGGGTCGTCCCGGCCGCCTGGCGACCGCACAGCCCGTGGTGGCGCTATCTGGTCAGCCTGGCCCTGGTGGCGTTGGCAACCCTGCTTGGCTTGTCCGTCCGTGGGCAGCTCGAACCGACCAACCTGGTCATGCTTTATCTGGCTGTTGTGGTCATCGCCGCCATCTATCTTGGGCGTGGGCCCTCCCTGCTGGCAACTGTGGCGGGCGTGCTGGCTTTCGACTTTTTCCTCGTCCCACCTCAACTGACCTTTGCAGTCCGCGACACACAATACATCATCACCTTCATTGGATTGTTTGTCGTCAGTTTAGTAGTGAGCACGCTCACGGCGCGTGTGCGTGAGCAGGCGGAAGCGTCCATCCAGCGCGAAGCCGAGACCACAGCCCTGTATAACCTGAGCCGTGACCTGACGGCGGCGACGAATCTAAATGATGTGGCCAACAGCATCTTCGCCCATATCGGCCAGATCTTTGGGCGTGAGGTGGCCATATTTCTGCCCGCAGGCCAGCGGGTAAAGACTTTCGCCAGCAGCCCGGGCTATACCCCCAGTGAAAATGAGCTGGCGGTGGCCAATTGGGCATTCGAGCACGACCAGCCTGCCGGGCGCGGGACGGACACCCTGCCTGCCGCCTCGCTGCGCTGCCAGCCCCTCAAAACTGCCCGCGGGCTGGTCGGCGTGCTGGGATTGCGCCCGAAACAGCCCGGTAGCTTGCTCACCCCGGAGCAGCGCCTGGCGCTCGATGCTTTTGCCCACCAGTCTGCCCTGGCGCTTGAACGCGCCACCTTGGTGGAACAGGCTCGCCAGGCTGAGCTGTTACAAGCAGCCGAAAAGCTCCAGGCGGCTTTGCTCAATTCCATCTCCCACGACCTGCGCACGCCACTGGTCGCCATTACCGGCGCATTGAGCGCTCTGGATGAAGATGATGGCTCACTGGATGAGGAAACCCGGCGGAACCTGGTAGAAAACGCCCGTGCCGAAGCCGACCGTCTGAACCGCCTGGTAGGTAATTTGCTCAATATGACCCGGATCGAAGCGGGGGCGTTAAAACTGGCGCGCGAGCCTTGCGATATTTCTGATTTGATTGGCTCAGCTTTGGAAATCGTCGAAGGCCGGCTCCAGGGACGCCGCGTGGAGATCGCATTTTCCCCCAACCTGCCCTTGGTGCAGCTGGACTTCGTCCTGATCGTTCAGGTTTTGGTGAACCTGCTAGACAACGCCATCAAATATTCCCCGGCTGACCAGCCGATCGAGGTCGGCGCCCGCCGGGAAGGCGATGAGGTCCAAATTTCAATTACCGACCGCGGCGCTGGCATTCCGCCGGAGGATCTGGAGCGTGTATTCGATAAATTCTACCGCGTCCAGCGTCCCGGAAATATCAGCGGTACAGGTCTGGGACTTTCCATATGTAAAGGGATTGTTGAAGCCCATGGGGGTAGGATTTACGCCGAAAACCGTGCTGGCGGCGGTGCACGGATCCTGGTCAATCTGCCTATCGAATGAGCTTATGACTGAAACTGCCCCTCGCATTCTGATTGTGGATGATGAGCCTGCCATCCGGCGTTTTTTGCGCACCTCACTCACCGCGCGGGGATATACCATCTATGAAGCGGTCGATGGGCAGGATGCACTCCAGGCGGTCCTCTCCCACCGCCCGGATCTGCTTGTCCTCGACCTGGGCTTACCCGATTTGGATGGCGTGCAGGTCACCCGCTCATTACGCGAATGGACGCAGATCCCAATCATCATTCTTTCGGTACGAGAGCAAGAAGCTGATAAAATTGCCGCTTTGGATGCCGGTGCGGATGACTACCTGACCAAGCCGTTCGGCTTGGGTGAGCTGCTTGCCCGGATACGCGTGGCCTTGCGGAGGCAGGCGACGACGGCTTCCGAGCCTGTTTTTCGCGATGGCGGCTTGAGTGTCGATCTCAGCCGGCGCCTGGTGACGGTGGATGGTCGAGAGGTCCAACTCACACCCACAGAATACGACCTGTTACGCGTCCTGGTCACCTATGCTGGTAGGGTGATCACCCACAGCCAGTTACTGCACAAGGTGTGGGGCGAGGGCTATGAAGATATGCATCTCCTGCGAGTCAATATCAGCAACTTGCGCCACAAAGTAGAACCCGATCCCACCCGGCCCACCTACATCCATACCGAGCCCGGTGTGGGGTATCGCCTGCGTGCAAAAACCACCGGTCCATTAGACGAGGGGGTGTTCAGAGCTGGGTGATGATCTCATCGACTAGTTTTTCCCTTTTTCTTTTTTTTGTGTGTGGCAGGTGCAACCCACCGGCGAACTTGTTCGCAAGAAAGTGCGGTGCGCCTGGCTAATTATAATTTGGGTTCGATCCCGAAGTCCTGCGGGGTGAGCGAGTGCATCACAGCATCGAGTATTTTCTCCCGAACAAAAATACGGTTGCGAAGAATGCCCTCCCTGTGCGCCCCGGATTTCTCGGCGACCCGCAGGCTGGCGGTGTTGTCTACCGCAACTACGATCTCAGCGCGCACCAGGCCCAGCCGCTCAAATCCAAAGCGCGCCGCCAAGCGGGCCGCGCGCGGGGCAATGCCCTGTCCGCGCCGGCTACTGCGCACCCAGTAACCCAGGTTCGCCAGCCGGTATTCCTGGTTAAGGTTGTTCAGCCCGGTTCCCCCCAAAAACTTACCATCACGTGCATCCGTGATGGCAAAGGCGAAGGCTGCCTCTTTTTCCCAGGTTTCGATTGTCCTGTTGATGAAGTCGCGCGTCTCCTCTACGCGATAGTCATCATGAGCCCAGGACATCCACGGCTTGAGCGCTGCCAGCGATTCACGCACGGCTTCGAACACCCCCGGCGCATCGTCGATCCGCAACGGGCGTAGTGTGATGACGCCATCGGTTGGATAATCCTTTATATCCAGTATCATTATTGTGCATTCCTTCAAGTTGCACACCAACCTCAAAGCTGGCCTGCAACCGGTTTTTGGGTATCGCCGCCTACGATTGGATTTCCTGCGACGTCTGGCACATATTGCGCCTTTCGCTGCTGGATTAATTCTACACGCGTTACGACCATAAACCTCCCGCAATTGCTCATCTGATAGGTGCTTTTTTTCTAGAAGTCCGCAATGGGGTTGCTTTCTATGCATGGCATCAGCCTGTTGTGGCTGGATATCTTCGAGTAAAATCAGCGCGTGCCTGAAATATCGGTCTTAATGCCCTGTTACAACGCCGCCGACACCCTGAATGAGTCCTTGGACAGCCTGGCCTGCCAGACGCCGAGCGACTTCGAGATCGTTGCCGTGGACGATGGCTCCACAGACGCGACCTTGCAAATCCTGCGAGCCCAGGCGTCGAAGGATCCACGCCTGCGCATCCTTCCCAGGACACACCAGGGGATCATCGCCGCCCTGAACGCCGGATTGGAGGCCTGCAACGCCTCGTATGTAGCCCGTATGGACGCCGATGATCGCGCCCATCCTGAACGGCTGGAAAAACAGGCCGTTTTTCTGGAGGCTCACCCCGAGGTAGGCGTGGTAAGCTGCCGGGTGATGGGCTTTCCTGCCGGGCAGGTGCGCCAGGGATTTAAGATCTACCTGGACTGGCAAAACGGCCTGCTCAGCGATGACGATATCCGCCGCGAGATGTTTGTCGAGAGCCCCCTGCCGCACCCCAGCCTGACTATCCGCCGTGAGCTGCTGCAGCAAGTGGGCGGCTACCAGGATCACGGCTGGGCGGAGGATTATGATCTGCTGCTGCGTCTCTACCTCGCCGGGGCGCGCTTCGCCAAGCTCCCCGAGGTGCTGCTGGAGTGGCGTGAGCACCCACAACGGCTCACCCGCACCGACAGCCGCTACTCACTGGAAAACTTCCTGCGCCTCAAGGCGTTCTACCTGACCCTCGGCCCGCTTGCCGGAAGAGACGCGGTGATCATCTGGGGCGCCGGGATGGTCGGACGCCGCCTGGGCAAGCAGCTTGTCCGCCTGGAGGCGCCGCTGAGGGCTTATATCGATATCGACCCGCGCAAGATCGGCCGCACCCGAGGCGGCCTGCCCATCGTGCCGCCCGAGGCGCTGCCGGATTTGTGGGGGAGCTTCACCAATCCGGTGGTTTTGGCCGCCGTGGGTGCGCGCGGCGCTCGCCCGCTCATCCGCCGAAGGTTGACCGAGATGGGGTTCCGGGAAGGCCAGGACTGGTGGAGCGCCGCTTGATTTTTTCCCACATCTGGAGGATTGTATGGATTTTGACGAATGTATCACCGTCGGAATGAAGCATGAAATTACTTTTCAGGTGGACGAGCAGTATACTGCGTTTCATATTGGCAGCGGCGCGCTGCGCGTTCTCGCCACACCCAGCATGATCGGCTTCATGGAACGCACCTCCCACCAGCTCCTGGCGCGATGTCTTCCTGAAGGCTACTCCAGCGTTGGCGCGCTGGTGGAAGTTCGCCACCTGGCTCCCACACCGATGGGCTGGACGGTGCGCGTCACCAGCGAGGTGCTGGAAGTGGATGGGCGAAAGGTGACCCTGGCGGTTGAGGCCTGGGACGACCAGGAAAAGGTCGGCGAAGGGCGCCACCAGCGTGTGGTGATCGAGCTGAACCGCTTCCTGTCACGCGTCGAGGCCAAGCGCCAAAGCGGCTAGGGCAATAACCAAAGAAATGATAAAAATATTCTACGATGGCTGGGCGCTTGTTTACCAGCCCAACAGCCCGGCTGCGCTGCATTTATTGACCTTGCTGGCGGCTCACCCGCCAGACATCCCTGCGTGGATTGGCCTGCCAGGAGAGCCATTTCATTCGCTCCCACAGGTCATCCAACCAATCCGTCTTCCCACACCGGGCACGGATTGGGGTCGTCTGCGCTGGGAGCAGCGTAACTTGCCCAGCCTGGCGGTACAGGCCAGGGCGGAATTGATACATCTTGTTGAAAGCAGCCCTGCTTTACTACACTCCCCGCACATGCTGGTCAGCCCGGCAGGCTTCTCGAGCAGCGATTTGCCCGGCCAGGAATACCGGGCGCCTCCTGGATTCGCCGCCCGGCTGAGCCAGGCGCTTGCACAGGGAGGCCTTGTGCGTATCGACGCCCTTCTTTGGCCCGCAGATCTGCCTGTGCCTGTTACCCGGGCGCCAGTGCGCAGCCTGCCGCCGGTTGTCCATCCGGTATTCGCACCCGAGACCAGCACCCCTGGCCTGGCTTGGTCTATCCAGGACGACCTGGCAGCGCTGGATTTACCGGAGACTTACCTGCTATACCATGGGCCAGGAGACGAGCCAGCCTTGCACCGCCTGCTGGACACCTGGAGCTGGGCGGCTTCGGCAATCGGGGAGTACTACCCGCTCGTTATCGCCGGGCTGGATGACCCCGCCCAGGACAGGCTGGCGGCTCTGTTAGCGGAGTACCAGCTTACCGGCACAGCGCGCCCACTGCCCTCGCTTTCCTTAACCGCATTGGCGGCTGTATATCATGGTTGCCACGCCTTATTCCATCCGGCAGAAGTCTCACCGTGGGGCGATCCTTCCCGGATGGCGCTGGCCTGCGGCAAGCCGCTGGTGGGCCTGGAAACCGAGCGCACCGCAGCGCTGGCAGGCGCAGCAGGATATCTGGTCTCTCCCGCTGAGGCATATCCTGCCAGATGCCGGGCTTTGGGCGCTGCCTTGATCACGGTGGTCGTAGAAGATAGGCTGGCAGATTCGCTCAGCCAGGCTGCCTGGGCGCGTGCAGCCGCGTGGAGGTTCGATCTGTTTTCAAGCAACTTAAGGGAGCTATACCGGGAGCTAGAGCGCTCGGTATAACGCGTTGCTGACCTGACCGGCTAGCGTCCGCGCAGCAACCGGGTCGCAAATACAGCCACACCCACACCTGCCAGCAAGAACAGCCCGCCAACGATCCCCAGGATGGGTGAGCGACTTCCTTCAGTTGGTGGGATGACCGGTGCTTCTGCCAGCGTTTGCGAGTTCGCTTGAGCGCCAAAGTTGATATACGTCTCATCCCCAGCCTTGAGGGGAGTCTCGTAATCGGTTTCGGTGGTTGGGTTGTAGCCCGCGGGCACGGCTACACTGATGGTATAGGTGCCTTCCGGCAATTCCTGAAAACATTGATGTTCCTCGCCTGCTGTTGTGTTCACAGCTTGCGAGACCGTCCCAGTCCGGTTTCCGAAGCTGATCGCCCCTCCCGGGATAGAAGGCTCGCTCTCCTGGCGGATCGAATCGCCGTTGATGTCGTTGAACAACAGAATACATAGCGTGCCCTGCCCCGGTCGGGGTGAGGGCGTAGGAAGCACCGGTGTTGGGGTAGGTGTAGGACCGGCCGTAGGCGTCACTTCAACAGGCCCAGCCAGACCAAGCAAGAGCTTCTGCCCTTCAAAAATCGTATCGCTGGTCAGGTTGTTCAAGGCGCGCAGCTTGTCAACCGGCACGCCAGTGACCAGCGAAATGCCGAGCAAGGTGTCATTCACCTTTACAATGTAGATGATGCGCCCATCGGCTTCAGGGGTGGGGGTGAAGATCGGGACCTGTCGCGCCGGCGCGGCCTGGGCAATCTGTGGCAACCCCCAGCCACGCTGACCGATCCCCAGCCACAGGAGGATGCAGGCTGTAACCAATACGGCGGCTGACCGCCCGAATTTCGTAATCCGACGCCACGCTTTCATCGTAAGCCAAATTATACCAGCCCACGAAGGACGATAACTGAAAGGTTACTCTTACGGGCCGGGGAGCTTGTTCATCAGCTTTTAATTGGAATGACACCTGAATCGTCTGTTGAGTCAACTGCTCTTGCGCCATGCTCGTGAACGGCGCGCAGCGCAATCAGTGCTGCCATGTCAAGCGCCATCGCCGCCAGGATAATGATCAGCAGCGAGGGCATGGCCTCCCACAAACGACCAAAGGTATATAACCACGGCGCCGCCAGCGAGCCCAACGCGCGCCCCAAGGCAGTGCTAGCAAGGAACAGCGACATGAACGTTGCGCGCGCGGCTGGAAACACCTCGGTCATCAACGGTAAAGCGCTGACAATGGTAAATTCAAAGGTCAGGTAGAAGAAGAACAACCCGATCATCGCGCCAGTCAGGCTGCGCCCCAGCCAGAGCAAAGCGAAAGCTGCGACGCTGTTTAGTATCAACCCGATGCCGACCGACCGACGCTTGCCCAGCCGGTCCACAAAAGCGGTGACCAGGCCTTCACCCCCCAGCTCGGACAACCCGATGACCGCCGAGGCCGCAGCCAGAGCAGCAATTTTCACCTGGAAGGTATCTTCCAGCCAGACGCCGAAAATCAAGTTGACCAGCTCGTTGCTGCTGGTCAGACACATGGCGAGCAGCAACCCGGCCACTGCCGGCCCGTAGGTGAAAACCCCACGCAGGTTGTGCCAGAAATTATTGGTTTGACCGCTGTGAGGGCGATCCCATGGCAACAGCCAGTGCAGCACGAACAGCGAGATGACGCCCAACGCTGCCAGCCAGATGAAAGGCGCTTGCCAACCGTTGCGACTGATGATCAGTCCAACTGCAGGCACGCCAAGGATGAAGGCGAACGCCCAACCAAACTCGGTCAGCGCCATCACCAGCCCGCGCCGCTCGTAGGGCACCCGGTCGCCCAGGAAAGCCTGCATGGAGGAGATAAAAACAAAGTTCGCTATGATGCCAAAAATAAGCATGGCGATAAAAGCCGGGTAGGTGGGCCTGATAAATAGAGCGGCCGCCCCGGTGGTGAACAGGACAAGGCCGAAGAGCATCCCAAACTTCCGCCCGCGGCTGTCGCCGACCGAGGCCAGGAACGGTCCAAAAATTCCCGAAGCCGAGCGCAGCGTCAGAGCATAAGAAAGCAGGTAGAGATCCACCCCCAATCCACGCCCAAAAACAGGTAGAAATGGATAAACCATCCGCACCATGGTGCTTAGCACCGTACGGATGGCGATGAAGACGGGTACCTGTACCAGCAGTGTTTTTTTCAAACGAGCAAGAACAAATGTGAGCGAAGGGTTTACGCCCGCTCAGGCGCAGGTTCTAATTGCCGCCACCAGCGCGCCACCTGCCAGGCAGCCAGCAAGGTTAATGCAAAAAGCAGCAAAAAATACAGCTGGATGCCCGAAGCATCCGAGTCAAGCATCGGCGAAGGAGGGTGCATCACGTTCTGAGTGTTGAGCAACGCCGCGTAGAGAGCCAGCGCGTAAACGACATTGGCCGCCGACGCCCAGGCCGGGTTTTCGAGCAATGCCAGCCCAACCTGTAACAACAAGCCACCGATGGAGAAAACCACCGCCAACCGGAAGCGAGGCTCCGCCAGGTACAGCCCGTTCCAGCTGGTCTGCATCGCCCACATGGATATTGGGATATACGTAATCCAGAAGAACAGCCCGGTGCGACCCAAAGCTCGCGACCAATAATGCAACCCGGGATGGTGGGTGATCAACCCCGCCAGCCCCACCAATGCGGCAGCAGTGAAGCCTGCCAGAGATGCCCAGACCCACGCGCCGTGGAGGTATACAATGCGAGCGCTTGCGCCTAACAACCGCTCTGCCGGGCTGAGGGCAGCGACGATCCCAATTGCCGCCAGCGTTAGCAAGAACCACACCAGTGCGGATATTTTTCCCGCGGCTGGCTTTAGGGTAAGACGAGGGGCGGAAGATCGACTCACAGGCGTACATTTTACCGCAAAATGCAGCTTTACATCGTGCGCCTGGCATCCCAACCTGTGCGTTTCAGGGCGGCTAATCACGCAATGAAAGATCGCGGGTCGGCCTGGTTGTCGGGGTAGCAGTCAGGGTCTGGGTTGTGCTTGGCGTGAGTGTGGGTGTAGAACTTCGCGTGGGCGTGCGTGTACGCGTGGGGGTCAGGCTGGCGGATGCGGTAGCGGTGAGGGTCAGGCTGGCTGTCAAAGATGGGCTGCTGGTCGGCCGAAGTGTAGAGGAGGCCGCCACCGTTTGGGTCGATGTGGGTGTGGATGCCATCTGACCTAAACCCGGCAACCGCCCACCCAGCCATAAGGCAACCAGGATCAAGACCAACACAAGACCGCTCACCCAGACAATCCGGTATCGTTGCCTGGTTGAAGGATGTCGTTCTCGAGCGGCTTGTCCCGGCAATTCCGGCCCGGAAGCCATTGAAACCGGCTCTTCAGCCTGTGGCTGAGCTTGTATCGGAGGCGATTCTGGCAAGGAGGGGGGCGGCGCTGGATGTCGCAACTGCTCTTCCAGCTCGCGCCGTGCCTGTTCCAAAGCCGCCAGCCGGGCGGCTTCTTCTGCGACACGATGCGCTTGTTCCTCAGCCTGCCGGCGCGCCTCGGCCAGCGCTGCACGACGGCTGCGCTCCTGCTCATCGTCGGACGAGCGTAACACCAGCTTAGCTGGCGTTTCGGCGAACTCCGCCGCATTGGGGTAGCGCGCTGCCGGGTCTTTGGAAAGAGCCCGCTCCAAGGCCAGCTCGACTTGCCAGGGGGTCCCGTCGGGCCAGGTGTGGGGCAATTGCAATTCAGCCAGGTGGCGGGCATGAATCTCCTCGATCGACGCGGCGTCGAACAGCGCTGTCCCGCTCAGCATCTCGGCCAGGACGCAAGCCAGTGCGTACTGGTCGGTCGCCGGAGAAGGCGGCCTGCCTTGCCACAGCTCGGGAGCGGCGTAAAGCGCCTCCTCACGATCCTCAATCGGCCGGTTCGATGGCAACCCCAATGCCAGCCCGAGCCCGCCTAGGACGGCACCCAGCTCCGGGCTGAGTAAAAGATTGCGCGGGCGCACTGCCCCCAGGTCAAAACCCCTCCCGTGGGCGAAATCCAGCCCCTGGGCAATCTGACCAATCGCTAGCTGCACCTCCTCCCAACCCAGCGGGCCGCTCTCCACCAGCCGCTGTGCCAGATTTGGGCCATTGACGTACCGCTCGATCAGGTAATGATAGCCTTCGGCCTGGCCCGCCTCCCATACCCAGGCCAGGCGGGGGTGGACCAGGTCAGAAGCGCGCTGGGCCTGCTGTAAAAATCTTGGAAATGCCGTCATATGACCGATTTCCTCGACCTGCAGCACCCTCAGCAATACCGTCCGCCGGCGCACCGTATCGAAGGCCCGGTATGACTCGGTAAACCGGTTGCTGGTGAGCTGCGCCTCAATTCGGTATTGGCCAAGCTGGTGGGGGATCGCCATATAGTGATTATACACTCGGTAGCCTTTATTCGTTGATTTGAAAGGCTATCGAGGGCTATCTCTTGTCCCCGTGATTTCAATCACCGAACAAATTCGCCCCCAATTTGACGTGCACCCGCCCTCAGCCAGGGATTTGCACTTTAATTGAACCTTTGGCATAATATATAAAACCTGAAATACAGAAGGATACCCTGATGTTGCCTACCAAAATCGTCGTCATCGGCGCGGGGAGCGCCTCCTTTGGTCTGAACACCCTGGCTGCACTGCTGCGCAGCCGCAAGCTCAGTGGCTGCCAGCTTGCGCTGGTCGATCGTGATGCGGAAAAGCTGGCCTCCGTTGGTCAATTGGCGCATCGCCTGA
>Ga0154774_1032_pt1 | contig 25364 bp, 23 predicted proteins | sample Rifle2008BG16ft_FD_105782 | JGI IMG/M metagenome (GOLD analysis project Ga0154774, IMG submission 105782) | Chloroflexi bacterium RBG_16_57_11
AGAAGGAAAGTCACGACTGCCCAATACCCATACGAGGGCGCCACCAGGCGAGCCGGTCCCTCGACTTCCAGTGATGCGCCGGGAGATGGATTACCACCTGTAGCATCCTGTCGCTGCATGCGGCGATCGGCAATATATTTCACTAACCAGGCCAGCAACAGCACCATCATTCCCGCGATTGCGCCAAAGACTATCGGCAACCAACGCCGTAGCTCGGCCGCTCCCAGGCTGAAACGGTTCGCCAGGATTGCGCCTAAGGCTACATACCCCGGTGTGGATGAACCGACCAGCCATTGGGGGATGAGCAAATCGTACAGCCGATTACCGATCTGCTCAAAAGCCCCATATCCGATACCGGCCGAAATGCCGATGATGAAGGCTGCAATGATCGATTGCAGCCAGATGGGCAGCTGCTGGCGCCAGCTATGTACAGTCAACACAACCAGCAACACCCCGATGACGGAGAAAAAGGCGACATAACCCGCCATACAGTAAACGCAATACTCTTTCCCTAACGCCTCGCGCATGTGGAGTAAGAAAAGCGAGATGAACAAAACCAGCAAGAAGACAGCGCTACGAAAATCGGCTTTGCTCCGCCACCGCCTCGGGCCGGGCCACAGGAGGATGGTCGCCAATACACCCACCATGGCAGCATAATGGAACTGGATGGTTTGGAAAAAGCTGGCAACCCGCTCCGCCATCGAAACATCGGGCTTCCAGGTCGATTTATAGCCTTTGGGCAAGCGCCAGGCCTCCAGGAATGGTGTCCACGCTCTGGGCAGCCGCGCCCACAGCTGGAGGATATCCGGCCAGTACAGCGCATGCCAGAAGATCACGGTTACCCCACCCGCCAGAGCGGCATACACGGCCGATTTTGTGCCATGCTGCCAAAAAATGTAAAGCACCAACAGCGGCAGCACCGGCAACATATTGATGCGCGTCATGCCCATCAACCCCGCCAGTATCGATCCCAACACAATCTGCCACATCGGGCGACGCTCGCCCATGACCAGCACCAGCGTCCAAACCAGTATGCAGATCACCAGCCCTTGAGAAACAGCCGTGCTATAGGCCTTGAGCATGGCCGGGTTGAGCGCCAGCGCCCAGACCGCCGCGGCAGCCCACCACTTCCCGCCGAACCGGCGCGCCAGGATCCAGAAACCTAAAAGCATCAACACGGCCAACACAATGGCAGCATAGCGCGCCGTGCGGATGCCCGGCCCGAAAATGAGCTGGATATAACCTGGGATCAAGAAAGCCAGCGGCATGTGGTTGGTCCACGGGCCGTAGGGCTGGTAGGGCGTGTATTGCCCGGTGGCAAACAGGAGCCCTTTGTACACATAAGCGCCCTCATCCAGCACCGATTCCTGCATATGCGCAAACCCCCACAGCTGCAGGGTGTACCACAAACCACCTATCCCAGCCAACAAATAAGCCAGCCAGGGCAATCGAAGCAAACGGTGGAAGGCGGTCTCTAAGGACATGCCGCTTTGAGCGATCTAAGCCAGTGGTAAAGGATCGAGTGGATCATCCTCCAGCAACGCCGGCTCGGAGGGAGATTTCAAGAATATAGGAGACGTTCGCGCCCAATCCCACAGGACCAACAAAAACGCAGTCATCATGCCCAGGCCGACCGTACGGATTAAATCCGATACCGGCCAGGTAAACGGCGTATAGCGACGCAAGTACCAGGGTAAAAACCAGAATAATAGCGCGCCGATCGCCAGCAAAGCCCGGCGAAGCCAGTTATCCGCCATCCGTCGGTGCTCGATCCACACCCAGGCGGCCAGGGCGGCCTGCAAACCGGCGAATGCAGTCCGGTAGCGCGGGTTATCCCACAGATCACCGCCCGCCCGATACGAAGCGATCAGAATGACTCCCCAGATGATCAACGACAGGGTCAGATTGAAGGCACGGTTCCGCCGGCTGCGCAGCGCCAGGATCGGGGCGTAAATTGTCAGCGCCAGCATCAGGGTCCAGCCGATGGCGCGCCAGATGGCGACCCAATGCCAGAGCGATGACCGGCTGGCAGCGATCAGCGCCGCCGGCAGGAACGGCTGCACAACCCCATAAGCAACCAGGGCGGTCATCTTGACCGACTGGGGCGCGCCTTTAAGCACTTTTTGCATCCAACCGGAGGCGTGGACGTTGATATACGCCTGCCACCTGGCGGTGTGGTTGATCCACCAGGTTAACATCTCGATCGGATTGACCATTCCGGAGGGGGTGAACTGTCGCAAAACCAGATACAACCCGGCGAAAGCCAGGATCACCAACACCCCGAGGCCGATCCAAAGCCGTGGCTGTCCGATTCGTATGCCCAAGCGGGAGAAGCGCGTGACAACCGCCAGAAGGATCAATGCGGTCAAGGCGAGCACGGCCACCGGCGGAGAAAACGGCACGCACAGGATCAACGGACCCATTATCAAGGCCAGCCCCGTCAGGGAATGATCCCGCTCATAGCGCAAGAGGCCATAGAAAGCCGCGACGATGAACGTGATCAGGAATGCTTCGCGCATCTGAGAGCTACCCAGCAAGATCGCCTCAGGGTAGAAAACGATGATCCAGGCAGCCAGGCGCGCCTCAAGCTCGCCCCACGCAATTCGGGCAAACGCCCAGGTAAACGGCACCGCCAGCGCAGAAACCACGGCCGCCAGGGTTAACGTTAGTAACGGCATATGGATTGGGACCGGGAGATAACGATACATCAGTGCACTGAGATAGAGCATCCCTCCATATTGGTCCACTCTACGGTTATTGACAAAAGCCGCCGGGAGAGGCCGTTCGCTGCTGGCCAACTTCCAGGCCATTGTGTCGCGGGCATAGGCATCGGCCATCACATAGCCGGCATTCTCAGCCAGGGTGCCATGTCCCCAACGCGGCAGACCCTTGAACCAGAACAGACCCGCTGCAAGGTGCAGCAGCGCCGCGCCGACTGCCAACACAATCAGCCAGTTCGGCAAGCGCTCGACCCGCAACAACCACCAGACACCGGCGAACAAACCAGCCGACATCAGGTTGAGAATAAAAAAAGCCACCCAGCCATTAACGCTACGAAAATCCATAGATATCCAGGCCAGAGCCAGACTTAACACCAACAAGGTTGACCCGCCCAGAAGGACAATTTGCCACTTTTTAATCAAAGATTTTGAGCCTTTCCAAAAATTTATCGCTCTATCTTACCACCAGCAGGGAAATACTCGGACAGGATTTTTCTGACCCTGGCCTCCCAGGTGTATTGCTGAGCATCCTGGCGCGCCCGGGCTGCCAGTCGCTGGCAGAGTCCCGGATCGGTTTCGAGCTTGTGCAAGGCGGAGACCCAGGCGTCGATATCATCGCACGGCAACAGGAGGGAATTTTCCGCGTGGAGCACTTCGCGCAGCACGGGCAAGTCACTCGAGATGATCGGACGCTCGCAGGCCAGGTACTCGAATAGCTTCATCGGGCTGAGGTAACGGGATATATCCCCGCCCGATGAGGCTGCCACCTGGCGCTGGTAAGGCATCAGGAGCACGTCGCAGGCAGCCTGAAAACGAGGCAGCTGCGCGTTAGGAATAAAGCCAGTCAAAATGACATTGACCAAGCCTGCCAATCGAACGCGCTGGCGCAGCCCTTCCACGTCTTGCGGCTCGCCCCCCACGATCAAAAAGTTCACCTCGGGCAGGCGGGCAGCCAGCGCCAGCAGCAGCTCCACGCCGCGCCCGGCGTACAAATGCCCGGTGTAGCCGGCAGTGAAACGCTCAGGCTCCAACGCAACGGGCCAGGCCCCGGCGATTTCACTTACCAGGGACAGACGCGCCGACTGAGAGGCGGGCAAGCCGGTGTAACGCTCCAGGTCAACGCCGTCGGGAGCGATCCTGACAAGCGGCGAGCCAACCGGGAGATCGAAACGGTCCTGCAGGTCTGCGGCCAAAGCTCGGGTGATCACTGCCAGGCGATAAGCTCCCCGGCCTTTAAGAAACCAGCGCAACAACCGAGGCCCGATAAAACCCTGGGGAAGGTCGTGGATCTCGTAAATCACCCGGTCGCCTAACTGGCTGGCGAGCCCAGCCGCCTGGGGCATCCGGGTGTAGATCAAGTCGGCCTGCCAAGCGCGCGACCAACGCACAGCCCGCCAGCTAAAATCATAGCGACGTAGGCCAGGCATGGCCGGCAGCCATTCGATTGGGAAGGAGCCCTGCAAGCCATAATGGCTGGCAAGCTCATCCCAATCGATCTGCACCCTGGGGTCCACATTGCCATTTGGCTCAGGCGCCAGCAAGCAAACCGTATGCCCGAGCGCCACCATGGCCTGGGTCATCTTCATCACCTGCAGGGTATTTGCGCGACGAGCCGGGATCTGAGTTGGGGCAATAATGGCGATCTTCATGCTGCCTGGCTTTCTCTGGGCAGCAAAGTATACACCTTCCAGACCGTAATGAATGACCCAATCCAGTAAAATCCAGCCAGCAGGGCAGCGCAGGCCAGGTAGCCATAGCGAGGCACCAGCAGCAAAATGCCCACCATTTTGATCGCTGCGAGAATAAGGTTGACCTTGGCGGGGTAATCGGCCCGGCCCAACGCCAAGAGCGCCGATCGCCGCCAGTAGAAGGTGTTGGCGACCAGATAACCGAGCAACAAGATAACCAAGGCCGGGTAGGCTGGCAAGAACTCGGGGGAATAAAGCCAGGCGATCAATGGCTTGCCAAAGATAATTAAGCAGATCGTCGCGGCCAGGGTGTAGCCGCCGGCAAGAAAAGACCCCTGGCGGAGCAGGTGGCGCATCGCAGACCACTCCCCGCGTGCAGCTTGCCGGGAGAGCTCCGGATAGGTGGCCTGCGGCAATGGGCTGACCGGCATCTGCACCAGGTTTGTCAGGGTTAATGCCAGGCGGTAAAAACCGGTCTCAACGGGTCCTCGAAAAAGCGAGACCCACAACAATTCACTATCCTTTGTGATCAGGCTGACCGAGGCGCTGATATTGGTGCTCACGGCAAAGCGGGTCAACTGAGGTAGCTGCGGCTTTAACGGGTCGAGCGAGAGGCGCCACCAATTCCTACCCCAGCGCCGGCCGGATTCGCCCAACGCGATCAGGGATAGACCCACAGCGCCAACTGTCTTGCCAGTTAAATAAGCCAACAGGATCCCCAGCAAACCGCCTTCCAATAGGTAAACGATAGCGACCAATACCAATGTGGCCATATTGCCCACCAGGCCAAGGATCGCGATCGGCCGAAAGCGGTCGAAAATTTGTAGCAGCCCGGTGGAGCTTTCGGCGATCAAATTCGCCAGGACTACCAGACCATACACGATGAACATATTAGCCAGTGACGGGTCTTTGGCCAGGTACTGGGCTGCCAACGGCGCCAGCAACACCAACAGGGCAAAAGCTACCACCGAGGCGCCCATCTCAACCAGCGCAGATAGCTTAAACAGCGCCGCGGCGCGCTGCTCTTCACCAGCTTCGGTGTATTCACCCACGTATTTAATTACCACCTCACCCATGCGGAAGGAGACCAGGTTATTAACTACCCCAGTAAATAGCGTGATCACCCCAACAATGCCATAGCCCTCCACACCCAGCAGGCGCGCCACCAGAATTCCCTGCAGCATACCCAGGGCGGCAGAGACGCCCGTTGTGCTGAACAGGTAACCCGAATTGGTGACAACTCGCCGAAATAGCGGGTTTTTGAGCATTCTGGATGCAGAGCTATGGTCGTGGAAGCTGATCAGGCCGTGTCCACCAGCCTGGCCCAATCACGCTCAGCGTTATACCATTCCACCAGTCGAGCCATCCCCTGGAGCAAGGAAACTCGTGGCTCCCAGCCCAGAAGGCTCTTCGCCTTTTCCACGTTTGCCCAGCTTGCCAGCATGTCGGCGGGATTGGCGGGCAGGTGCTGGATGTGCGCTTTTTTGCCAATCAGCTCTTCCAGGGCGTGGATCAGGTCGTTGATTGTGATGGTCTCATGCCCACCCAAATTGATTACCTCATAACCAAGCAGTTTGAGACCCAGGATCGTGCCGCGGGCGATATCATCGACATAGGTGAAGCCGCGTGACTGCTTGCCGTCTCCGTTCAGGCGCAAGGGCAAGCCTTCATTGATCCATTGGGTAAAGCGGAACATGGACATGTCCGGCCGGCCGGCTGGCCCATAGACTGTAAAATAGCGAAAAACGGTCACGTCGGTGCCGTACAAGAAATGGTAAGAATGGCACAGCGCTTCGGCGCCCTTCTTGCTGGCCGCATATGGCTGCAAGGGACGGTCGCTGCTGGCTTCCTCCGGGGTCGGTAGCTGCGGGTCAGCCCCATAGATGCTGGAGGTGGAGGCCAGGATGAACTTTGGGATGTCCCAACGCCGGCAAAGCTCCAACAGATTAAGCGTGCCGGTCATATTGGTATCGACATACACCCAGGGGTTTTCCACCGACTGGCGGACGCCAGCCCGGGCAGCTAGGTTGATCACGCCGTCCAGACTGGCCGGTTGACCGTTGCCCAGGAATTGGGCGCTATCAAGCGCCCGGCGGTCGCTGATATCTAACTGGTGGAAGGCGAAATCTGGGCGACCCAGCAGGCGGTTGAGCCGCCAATATTTGATCCGCACATCATAGGCGTCGTTTAGATTGTCGATCCCGATGACGCGATGCCCACTGTCCAACAGCATCTCCGTCACACGCGAGCCGATAAAACCGGCTGTTCCGGTTACCAGGTAGTTGCCCATTTTGACCCTTTCATCGTTCTGCGCTATAGCCGCATCACTTTCGGGTTATTTTTGCCGCTTGCACCCAGGGCGTTGCGAGTATCCACGATCAACTTCGCCTCGCGCAGGATGGCAGGATAGTCATACAGTTTGTGGTTCGTAACAATGACCACGCAATCCACGGTGCGGATGGCTTGCATCACGTCCGGGACGCTGTGCATGATGCGGCCCTCATGTCGCACGGTGGGGATATAGGGATCATGGTAGTCAACGATTGCACCTTTATGCTCGAGCAGGCCGATCACATCCAGAGCGGGGGACTCGCGCAGGTCATCGATATCCGGCTTATAGGCTGCGCCTAACACCAGCACCCGGCTACCCTTGATCGGCTTACCAAATTCATTCAGACCATCCTGCACTTTCCCCACTACATAACGCGGCATATTGGTGTTTATTTCGGAGGCCAGCTCGATGAAGCGCGCCGTATAATTCAGGGCGCGCAGCTTCCAGGAAAGATACAATGGATCGATCGGGATGCAATGGCCACCCAGACCAGGGCCCGGTGTGAACTTCATAAAGCCGAATGGCTTGGTCGCGGCGGCATCGATGACCTCCCACACGTCGACGCCCAGCCGGTCACACATCAGGGCCATCTCGTTTACCAGGCCAATGTTGATCATGCGGAAGGTATTCTCCAGCAGCTTGGCCATCTCGGCGACCTCTGCAGACGAAACCGGCACAACCATCTGCAGCGCCTGGGCATACCAGGCCGCGGAAACCTCGCTGCAATCCGGGGTGATGCCACCGATGACTTTTGGGGTGTTGATGGTCGTCCAATCCTTGCGGCCCGGGTCTACCCGCTCGGGTGAGAAGGCCAGGAAAAAATCCACCCCGGCGGTCAGGTCCTTTTCCTCGCCCAGCTTGGGCAGCAGCACTTCACGGGTTGTCCCCGGGTAAGTGGTCGATTCGAGCACCACCACCATCCCGGGGTGCATATATTTGGCCAGCTCCTCGGTGGCGCTCAAGATATAAGACAGGTCGGGGTCGCCGGTCTTGCGCAGCGGGGTTGGCACACAGATGCTGACTGCGTCTGCCTGGCCGAGGGCTGAAAAATCAGTTGTAGCGTGCAGCCTGCCAGCCGCCACCAGGCGCCTCACCTGTTCGGTGGGCACATCCTGAATGTGGCTTACCCCGTCCCGGATCGAGTCAATTTTCCTCTGGTCGGGATCGATGCCGGTCACCTCAAAGCCAGCCTCGGCGAATACAACCGCCAGTGGCAGGCCGACATAGCCCAAGCCGAGTATGGCAACCCTGGCGGTATGGTCCTGCAACTGTTCGAGAAGGATATGTTTCTGTGTGATGGTCATAGGGGGTCCATTTGGTTAAGATAGATTTTCCGATGATTCCCATCCTGGGGATGGCTCACACCTTTACGATGGTTTCCATGATGTGAGATTATTTAGATGCCGTCTGTGGATCGGTGCAGTATCCAAAATATGGATCCAACCTGGCGTTCATTTTTTGATTTAAAGCTACGATCTCCAAAGGGCTTAAGTATTCCAGATAACCCTGGATTTTCCCTTTGCGCGTCTTGTAACTCTCCTGGTCAGTTTGATTGGCGGGCTTAAGCATACCACTTTGAAAACGACCCTCCGCTTCCATTTTTCGCATGTTCTGAAAAGAGGAGAAATTCACCGCTTCATCAATCGTCTCCTGCGAGATAGCCTGAAGCCCAATAAAATCTAGCACCCGGCGAAGCTCGCCGCCGGGATTGGCCTTCATATCCTCATAGCGCACCAGCAGGAAATCCAGCGGAAGCTGACGATTTTGGGCCCAGATATTATAGTAAGTTAAAAGCGTATCGAACCCTCCCCGGCGCTGGTGGATGAACTCTGGCAGGCTCCCCTCAAAGGTTGGCACATGCTGTTCATAGGGATTTTCACCAAAGAGACGGCCTCGATTTTTCATCTCAAAGTAACTGGAGACGATGACATCCCTGGGATCACGGGCAAGAAAAATCACTTTCTTGCCACGAAAGCGAGTTTTTGTAGTTCCCAGCTCTTCCGGCGTTCGTAACATCGGACGATCCTCATGGATTGCCATCAGACGGGGCGCATCAGGATGGTAGCGGCGGTTTGAGCGCAGGAAGAGCACCTCCTCGGTTTCCGGCAGGTGAAAGTGCTGGCTGATCGCCTTGCCGAGCATCAATCGGAGCCAGGTTCTACCGCACTTGGGATAGGAGATCAGATACACGTCCGTGTTTTGATGGGCATACCAGCGTAGCAAGCCGTCCGGCACGATCGACCGAAACCCGGAGCGGAGCGATGCCGGCAATCTGTCATACAGAGACCGGATCGGGTTCATGAGCTGGTCAGAACAGGCTGAGCTGCTTTGGCTCCTTTTTCGGATCAGTTGAATTCCCCAGGGGTGACTCGGGAGCTTTCTCGGCCTGGCCGATCAGCTCCGGGAGGCGGGCGAAATCCTGCTCGATGATCGGTTTTAGCGATTGTTGGTGCAGCGCTGCCGCCGGGTGATACATGGCTATGACCAGACGCCCTTTTACCTTCATTGCCTGGCCATGCACGCTACTGATCTTGGCATTCGGCAGGAAATTAGCCATCGAAAAGCGGCCGAGAGTCACGATGACCTTCGGATTGATGGCCTGAATCTGGCGCTCCAGGTAGAGGCGGCAGGCTTCGAGCTCCTCTGGCATCGGATCACGGTTGCCCGGCGGGCGACACTTGACCACGTTAGCGATGAAGACCTGAGAGCGTTTCATGCCAATCTTGGCCAGGAGCTCGTCCAGGTACTTGCCCGCCGCGCCCACAAAAGGCCGGCCTTGCTCGTTTTCGTGAAAGCCGGGACCTTCACCAATGAACATAATGTCGGCGTTGGATGGTCCTTCACCTGGCACCGCCAGCTTACGGGAGTGGTGTAGCGGGCACTTCGTACACCCCGCAACTTCTTGAGCAATTTGTTTTAGCTCATCATCGGCTTTCATGGTCTTTCTCCTGCATCCAGATTGGGCTCCCCGGCGCTTGCCTTCCAGCCACCATCCTTCAGCCATTTCAAGTAATTTTCATCCAGCCCGTGGACCGTCATGATCATTGCGTCTTCAAAATTATCGCGGTAGTAGCGCGGGCGCACCCCGGCCACCTCGAAACGAAAGCGCTGGTACAGCCGCTGCGCGGCCTGGTTACGCGCTCTCACTTCCAGCGTGGCCTTGCGCATCCCTTTCTCAATGGATTCGATCAGCGCAGCGCAAAGCAACTCCTGGGCAATCCCTTGATTGCGATAATCCGGATGGACAGCAATGGTAGCGATATGCGCCTCATCCACTATCAGCCAGACCACGACCATGCCCACCACACGCTGGATTCCGCCAGGCTCAAGCGCCTCTGCCACCCATAATATGGAGGCTAGATTTTCAAACAGCTCATAACGATAGGCACTCTCCGGCCAGGACAAGGTGAAAGAAATCTTATCAATCGCCTGCACCTGCTCAAGATCGGCTGCCTGCATACGACGAATAAAGATCGTAGTGTCATCCGGCCGCAATCGCACACTCATACCGGGATGGGATCGTTATAGTGCAAATAGATAGGCGCCAGTGAGGCCGGATTATCCACCTGACCGGCTTTCCAGCGCTTCCAGGCCAGCTCGGCAAGATAGGATGGGTGGCGCAATGACCCGGCTGGAGCGGAGAGGTGGATATTGGGTCCCCCACCCGTCAGGTAATCTCGATCCTCCTTCGACAACTCTCCGCAGACCCATGTGGGTTCATGCACTTTTCGGACCAGCTCTTCCAGAGTGAGCACTTCAACCTTTTGTGTTGGCTGCCATGCTCCAGAGGTTGACTGATACCAGCCCACCGCCAGACGCCCACGCCCGGCGCGCAAAGTTGCCGCAAGAGGCATCTCCAGTACTGGCTGGGCTGCAGCCAGGAAATCCAGCGTTGGGATACCCACCAGCGGCAAACCTCGAGCCATAGCCAGCCCTTTGGCTAACGCCAGCCCCACGCGCAATCCGGTGAACGAGCCGGGTCCGGTGGCTACAGCCAGCGCCCCCAATGCGCTGGCCGTCACTCCGAGGCGTTGGAGGGCCAGAGCGACTGCGGGGGCTAACTCGACCGTGTGATAATCCTGGCTTGTCCAGACCGTCTCGTTCAAGACCTGGGAGCCGTCGTAAAGCGCAAGACCGACCGAGCGAGTGGAGGTATCCAAGGCCAAAAGGAGCGTGGCGTGTGTTCGCATCACCGCACCCCAAAGATGTACTTTCGCAAATCGACCAACAAGGACTGGTAACGCGATCCGGCGGCCGCGAAGACCATATCGCGCTGGCTATCATCCACCCAATGCAGAACCACCCACAGTCGTTCTTTTGGCAATGCCGCTTCGATGCGGTCGGCCCACTCGATGACCAATGGGCCACTCTCCACCAACGCCTCCATGTCCAGGTCTTCGGCCTCGAGGGCGCCGTTAAGACGGTAGCCATCCAGGTGATACAGCCGGTCGCCATCCGGACGCCGATAGACGTTGACCAGGACAAAGGTCGGGCTATTGGCGGCATCCAGCGAACCCCAACCGGAGGCAATCCCCTGAACCAGGGTGGTCTTCCCCGCGCCCAGATCGCCGACCAGACACACCAGGTCTCCCGGCTGGAGCAATGCGCCCAGGCGCATCCCGGCACGGCGCGTCTGTTCCGCGCTGCGGCTGATGAATTCGAGAGATTGGCGGTCCAGGACAGGCATCGCGTAAAAATTATACCTTGATCTCCAGGCGGGCAAGGGAAGCGACCACGCGCTTCAGGCCAATATCGGCAAAATAGATATCGACGATCTCATCGCCGTCCTGAAGGCTGGTGTTCAGCACCATCCCCTCCCCCCAGGTAGGGTGCTGGACGTGCATCCCCGGGCTGAAGCGTGGCTGAATCGAGGCAGGCGGGGTGGCTGGCGCACGCTCCGGGATGGACCAACGATCCGGACGAGGTTCGGTGCGTGAGGCCGGCCGGCTGCGCGAGCGCGCCGGTTGAGCTTCGTCTAACAGGTCATAGGGAATGTCGTCCATAAAACGAGAAACTGTTACCGGCTCAGCAAAGCCATATGCAGAGCGGTTTTGGGTGCAGGTCAAATACAGGCGGTCCTTTGCCCGGGTAATCCCGACGTAGAGCAGGCGGCGCTCTTCGAGCATCGCCTCCGGGTCGTCAAACGAGCGGCTGTGCGGCAGGGTGCCGTCATTCAAACCTGTGATGAACACAATGGGAAACTCCAGACCTTTTGCGGCGTGCAAGGTAAGCAATGTTGGCGTGTTGATGGTACTATTCAGAGTATCCTGATCGGAGACCAGAGCAACCCTTTCCAAAAAGGCTTCCAGGCCCAACTCCTGGAACTCAGCAGCCAGTCGCCGCAGCTCCAACACGTTCTCCCAACGGTCGCGCCCCTCATCCGTGCCATCGTCGATGTAGGAGTGGTAATCAACCTCCTCCAAGATGCGGTCCATTAAGACCAGCGGTGGGTTGGTTTCTTTCAAGGAAATCCAGTTTGCCAGCATCGCCCCAAAGTTACCCAGGGCAGCACGGGCGCGCCCACCGATCACTTCAGAGGCTACAAGATCGGGCCTCTGCCACATTTCCAACAGTAGGGTCCCAGGGGACAAGCCCAGTTTTTGAGCCTGCGTGCGCAATGCAAGAAAGGTCTTGGCGCCAATTCCGCGCGGCGGGGCATTGATCACACGCGTCAGACTGACTTCATCGCTGGGATTATGCAGCAGGCGCAAATAGGCGATCACATCCTTCACTTCGCGGCGGCCGTAGAACCGCTGCGCGCCAACCAGCTTGTAGGGCAGCCCGGCGGCAAGGAAAGCCTCCTCCAGCAGGCGGGATTGGGCATTGGTGCGGTACATCACCGCAAAATCACCCGGCGCGGCGCGCTTGTGGGCTACCAGGCTGGCAATGGTGTCAACTACATAGGAAGCCTCCACCCGGTCATCGTACGCCTCGAAGAAGACAGCTTTATCACCAGCGCCGCGCTCGGTGAATAACTGTTTGCGCGTGCGTTGGGGGTTCCGATCGATCACCTCCATGGCCACATCCAGGATGTGTTGGGTCGAACGGTAGTTCTGCTCCAGCAGGATGACCTGGGACTGGGGAAAATCGTCCTCAAAACGGAGGACATTCCGGTAGTCCGCGCCGCGCCAGCGATAGATCGATTGATCGGCGTCGCCGACGACAAACAGGTTGCCGTGAAAGCTCGCCAGATGCCGCAACAACCGGTATTGTGCCTGGTTGGTGTCCTGAAACTCATCCACCAGGATATGCTCGTAACGGCGGGCGTAGCGCTCGCGGACGACGGCGTTTTCATCCAGCAGATAAGCCACCCACAGGAGCAGATCGTCGAAATCTACTGCGTTGTTCACCAGCAAAAGCTCCTGGTAGCGGCGATAGACGCGCTGCACCACCTCATCGCGGTAATTCGTAATGGGGAACTGGTCAGGCAAGATCAGCTCGTTTTTTGCATTCGAGATGGCCGCGTGCACACCTACCGGCCGGTAACGCTTCTCATCCAGATTCAGATCTTGGATAGAGCGTTTGACCAGATCGATCTGGTCATCTTGATCGAAAATGACGAAATTGGATTGAATAGGCAAATTCCCGGCCTCGCGGCGCAGGATGCGGGCGCAGATGGCGTGAAAAGTGCCCAGGGTCAGGCCGCGGATATTCTCCCCGACCAGGTCGCCAACCCGGCTTTCCATCTCCCGGGCAGCCTTGTTCGTGAAGGTAACCGCCAGAATGCCGTAAGGGCGCACACCCATGGCGCCAATCAGGTAGGCAATGCGCCGGGTGAGCACGCGAGTTTTGCCCGATCCAGGTCCGGCCATGACCAGTATGGGGCCAAGACCCGCCATGACCGCTCGCTGTTGTTGAGAATTCAGATTTGCCAATAAATCCATCGCTGTACCATGACAATAAGCTAACAATCCAATCATTATAGCATGCCCGTTGCCAATCTGCCCGCGTTGCGCTAAAATCATCAAGATGAACTGGAACCTACTTGGACATGAATGGGCAGTTGATCTGCTGCGCGAGCACGTCGCTCATGGGAGAATGCGGCACGCCTACCTGTTTACGGGACCACGTGGCGTGGGTCGTCGCACGCTGGCATTGAAGATGGCTCAGGTGTTAAACTGTACCCAGCCACCCGCCGCAGGTGAAGGGTGTGGTGAATGCCGTAACTGCCTGCGGATCGGAAAAATGCAACACCCCGACCTGTCCATCATCCAAGCCGAGCAAGAAGGCGGGGTACTAAAGGTGGATCAGGTGCGCGAGCTGCAGCGCAGCCTGGCGCTGCAGCCCTATGAAGCGCCATACCGGGTAGCCTTGCTGCTGCGCTTCGAAGAAGCCCACCCGAGTGCGATGAACGCCCTGTTGAAAACCCTTGAAGAGCCTGGCCCGCAGGTCGTTCTGTTGCTCACTGCCGAAAGCGCCGAGAGCCTGTTGCCGACCATCGTCTCGCGCTGCGAAGTGCTGCGTCTACGCCCGCTCCCGTTGGAGCAAACCAGCCTGGGCTTGCAGGAAAACTGGAGATTGCCAGCCTCCGAAGCTGAACTGCTGGCGCATATATCAAATGGAAGACCTGGCTTCGCCCTACGCCTGCATCTAGAGCCGGAACGCATGGCGCAGCGCCAGGCCTGGCTGAGCGACCAGGACCGGCTGTTGCGCGCCAACCGGGTTGAGCGGTTTGCTTATGCCGAGCAGCTGTGGAAAGACAAGGAAGGGTTGCGAGATGAAATGCTGGTGTGGCTGTCCTATTGGCGAGACGTGATCGTAAAGGCCAGCGGCGCCTCAGCGCCGATCAGCAACCTGGATCGCCAGGAGGAGATCGACCAACTGGCTGAACAAGTAGGCCTGCAGACGGCCCACCGTAGCGCCCGCGCGATCCAGCGGAACCTTGAACGCCTGGAGCGCAATGTAAATCCCCGGCTGGTAGCAGAAGTGCTCATGCTAGATTTGCCAAGCCTCTGAGCATGCCGATTTTCTGCGTACTGACGTCCTTCAATATGCTATACTAATGCCAGAAATTCCGGGTGGCAGACAATCCGGAGTGAGGCAACCAAGCCGAACTATGTCCCGATCTCTACAAGACACAGCCAACAACTCAAAGACACGATCACCCCAAACCGATAATTCGGCGAACGACCGTTCGGCGAACGAGCGTTCGGCGCAGGATAACCTGGATCTACTTAGGGGCGACTTGATCGCGATGGTGTATCATGATATACGCTCACCGCTTTCTACGATCGTTGCAAGCCTGGAGGTGCTTTCATCTCTGCCAATTGGCGCTCAGGATGCAACCGCGCAATCGATGATCGAAGTTGCCCAACGCTCCGCCAAACGTATCCAACACCTGGTTGATTCATTACTGGACATAAACCGCCTTGAATCCGGTCAGGAAATCGGCAACCGAGCTCCGGCTTCGATGAAGGCGATCGTTGACGAGGCGGTCGGTTTGATCTTACCAATGGCAGAAATTAAATCCGTCCGAGTCATTACGCGCACAGACACCAACCTGCCACAGGTCGATATCGATGAAGAGATGATCTTGCGAGTGTTGATCAACTTACTAGAAAACGCGGTCAAATTTAGCCGTGTGCAGGGTACAATTCGGATCACGTTAAATCAACAAGCTGATATGATATTGACGGCCATTCGAGATGACGGACCAGGGATCGCACCGGATGAGCAGGAGCTTATCTTTGAAAAATATGGCCGTCCGAATATACTGGCTGACGGAGGCGGTCTTGGACTGGGACTTTCATACTGCCGGCTGGCAGTAAACAGTCACGGTGGCCAAATCTGGGTGGAAAGCAAACCGGGCACTGGCGCGGTCTTCAAGTTCACTCTGCCTACGGTCGATTAATTTCGATTCACAGCCGGCAACTCACCCGCACTCGGCTATCCTACAGAAAACAGGCTCGAAAGATAATGAAGCAGATCGAAAATGGTATCGTGTACGAAGACTCCTACCTGGGCGTGACCGTCGGGGCAATAATTTTTTCCCAGGGCACCGTTCTGATCGACGCCCCAATCCGGCCGGAGGATACACGCGCATGGCGCTCAGCGGTAATGACCCAACGTGGCAACGCCAACCGCTTGCTGGTCAGCCTGGATGCACATCCGGATCGCACACTGGGGACACGCGCCCTGGAATGCACCATCGTTTCGCACCAAAAGGCCGCCCAGGTCTTCCGTAATCGCCCTACAATATTTAAGGGACAAAGTGTTGAGACCGGGGCAGCCTGGGAGACTTATAGCGACGCGATTGGAATGCGGTGGGCGTCTCCTGATATTACTTTCTCCGAGAGAATTTCGCTGCATTGGGGCTCGCAGGAGGTCATCCTGGAGCATCACCCAGGACCGACTCCAGGATCGATCTGGGTCATCCTACCGACGGCAAAAATAATGTTTGTCGGCGACACCCTGGTGATCAACCAGCCGCCTTTCCTGGCCCAGGCTGAGCTGGGCGCCTGGCTTGAGAGCCTGGATTTGCTGATCAAGACTTACGCCAGCTACACCATTGTCAGCGGTCGCGGTGGTCTGGCCAGCATGGATGATCTACGCAGCATGCGCAAGATGCTGAAGGACGTCCTTCAAAACATCGAGCGACTGGCCGCCAAGAACGCGCCGCCTGAAGCCACTCAGGATATGGTCTCACCACTCCTGGCCCATTATAGCTTTGCGACCAAGCTTCGCGACCTGTATTCAACTCGCCTGACCTATGGACTCCACCAATGTTTCGCACGGCGCTATCGACCGACCAACGTGATCGGCCAGCCCGAGGTCGAAGAAGAAGAACAATAAAACTACCCGGTTCAGGTAAAATTCAAAACAATACCTTTCGAGGCACCACGATCACACCATGACCGACTCCCCCTACTTACCAGTTTACGAATTAACGCGAGGCAATACCGTCGAGTCCAGCCACGACGGCGCCGTTGCTGTTGTAGGTATAACCGGAAAACTCATCGCCTGGTACGGCGATCCCGACGCAACGACCTTTTTACGCTCTTCCGCCAAGCCATTCCAGGCTCTGCCTTTTATAGAAAGCGGTGGGCATGAAGTATTCGGCTTAACACCCAAAGAAATCGCCCTGCTTTGCGCTTCGCACTCCGGCACGGACGAACATGTTGCGGTAGCCCGGTCGATCCAGGCAAAAACGGGCGTCGAGGAAGGCGAGCTGTTATGCGGCGTCCACGAGCCGATGGACCCAGCGACAGCAAGCGCATTGCGCGAGCGCAAAGAAGTGCCAACCCCCAACCGGCATAATTGCTCCGGGAAGCACAGCGGCATGCTGGCTTATACAAAACTCAAGCAACGCCGAGGGGAGTTGCCCATCGCAGACCTGCCTTACATCGATCCAGCACATCCAATTCAAAGCGAAATCCTGAATACGCTTGCGGAAATGTGCGGGGTGCCGGTAGAACAGGTGGCCGGCGGCATCGACGGGTGTTCTGCCCCAAATTTTGCCGTCCCATTGCGCTGTGCCGCCTTCGGTTTTGCCCGTTTGAGCGACCCCGAGACTGGGTGCGTACGCCCCCAAGCGCGCGTTGCGGCATGTCACACGATTACTGCGGCAATGATGAGCCATCCAGATATGGTGGGCGGGCCAGGCCGCTTTGATACCCGCCTGATGATGCTCACCCAGGGACGGATTGTGTCCAAAGGCGGGGCAGAAGCATTCGAAGGCATCGGTTTGCTCCCGGGAGCGATCGGCCCCGGATCTCCGGCGATAGGCATCGCCCTGAAGATTGCCGACGGAGACAACCGCCAAATGGTCCGTACGGCGGTCAGCCTGGAGGTGCTGCGACAATTGGGTGCGCTTAGCGAAGCTGAGCTGGCTACGCTCAGTGACATTGGGCCATGCCTGCCGCGCTATAATTGGCGCAAGATTCAGGTGGGTTTATCTCGCCCCGTATTTGAATTAAACTGGGCCTGAGTGATTCGTCAAAACCTATCGCATGGATTTGAAAGATCGAGCCCGAGCTGTACACGAAAAACTGCTGGAGGCCTATGGTCATCCGGAGTGGCGCAACCCGCTGCCGCCATTGGACGAGCTGGTCTCAACCATCTTATCTCAAAATACAAATGACAACAACCGGGATCGCGCTTTTCAGGCCTTGCGCCAGCGCTTTCCAACCTGGGAGGCCGTGCGCGACGCAGACGAGCAGGCGGTGATCGACGCCATCCGCCCGGCTGGATTGGCAAACCAAAAAGGCCCACGCATTCAGAACGTACTGCGAGAAATCACCCACCAGCGCGGTGAGCTCAGCCTGGACTTCTTGCGCACGATGCCTGACTCGGAGGCGCTGGATTGGCTGATGACCTTCAAGGGTGTAGGGCCAAAAACTGCTTCTATCGTTCTTTTATTCTCCCTGGGCAAGCCAGCGTTTCCGGTGGATACGCATATCTACAGGGTCAGCGGGCGGCTGGGACTGCGACCCGACCACATGAACGCGGATCAGGCACACACTCACCTGGGCAACCTGTTCCCGCCGGAGAGCTATTACGCGGCGCATCTCAACCTGATCCGCCTGGGGCGCGAAGTATGCCAGGCGCGCCGCCCAAACTGCCCTGTCTGCCCATTACAAGAACTTTGCGATTACTTTTCCAAAACACGGTTGGAGGGGAGCGCGTGATGAAGTCAGCACGCCCCGGCCGGAAAAACCTGTCGCTCGGCTCAAGCGAGGTTTTTTACACTTTCGAGGCCATCATTTTCCTGGGGGGTGATCACTCAATTTGTGAGAAATATCACACAAAACACGTGACGTATGACAATAAACAAGCCCGGCTAAGTCCGGTATGATAATAGCAGTTATAAAAAAAGCATACATCCAAAGTTGCTCATCGCTGTTTCCTCCTTTGGCGAAAGCCTCCGCTGGGACCCCTCACCGTCCTGGCGGAGGCTGCTTTAAGCGCTTATTTTAAATTCAGCTTTCTACAGGTCTCGCTCCGCTGTCGGCAAGACAATGGTAAATCGCGTGCCATTCCCGGGGGCAGAATCGACCCACACCCTACCCCGGTGATTTTCGACGATCGATTTGACAATGGCCAGACCCAGACCTGTTCCAGGTGCGTCTATTGGCACATTGCTCGCCCGGTAAAACTTATCAAAAACATATGGGAGATCAGCCGGTGGTATGCCCAGCCCATTATCACTAAATTGGAGAATAATCTGTCCAGCCTCTGCATGGGCGGAGACTGTTATAGTGCCACCGATGGGAGTGTATTTTAGTGAATTGCTGATCAGATTGCTCAACATCTGACGCAAACGGACTGGATTTCCGAGCACTGGAGGCAAGTCATCGCCTATCACCATCTGCAAGCTTTGATTTTTTTCTGTAATCCGATTCTTCATTCCATCAACCGTATATTGGATCAGGACTGCAAGTGGCACGATCTCCTTGCGAACATCAAAACCCGTCTCGATCCGGCCAAGGTCAAGCAAATCGTTGATCAATGCAGTGATATTGTTTACGCTGATCTCAATACGATGAATGAATTCACGTTGTCGAGGATTTAACGAACCAACCCGCCCGATAAGCTCCAGGTATCCCAGGATCGCCGTTAAGGGCGATCGCAAATCATGCGAAACGGTATTGACGAAGTCACCCTTGATGCGGTCCAGCTCCTTGAGATGGGTGATATCTTGCATGGTCACAACCAGGCCGATCTCCGGTAAAGCTGTGATTTGCGCGTTCAACACCCGACCATCTGCCAGGCCGACTTCAATGCGTGAAGGCCCAGTATGATCGGGATCGACCAGAATTTCGAGCAGCTCAGAAGATGGGAAAACTTCGCTCACCCGCTTGCCAATTACATTTTGTTCCGCAATCCCAAACGCTTCGCAAGCTTTCCGATTGATCAATACCAGGCGCCGATCATGATCTACAACCACCAATGCTTCTTCGATACCGGTCAGAATCGACTCGAGCTTCAAGCGTTCAGACTCGGAATGCAAGTAAAGCCGGGTGTTTTCGATCGCGATGGCAGCATAGCCCGCCAGAGCCATCAACATGGTGACCTGTTCGCTCTCGAAAGAGTTACCGCTCTGACGGTGATCAACCTCCAGGATGCCAATCGCGTGGTCATGAACCATCAGGGGTACACAGAGCAATGAGTAGACGGAGAATGAGGTATTTATCATGCGCGGCGTTTTTTCATTGATCAGCAAGGGTTCACCCGTACGCATCACTTGAGCCGAGAGAGGATCGCTCACCGGCAGCCTGAAGGTGTCGATCATTTCTTGCTGGAAGTTTCGCTCAGCTCTGACATAAAGCTCTCCGGTGCTCTCATCCAGGAGAAGCAAGCTACCTTCCTCAGCCGCACACAACTGAACTGCAGCCTCCACAACCGAGGTAAGGAGGTTGTCCAAATCCAATGAAGAGGCGACCTTTCGTCCGATGCGCTCAATCACCTCCAGGCTATCGATTCGCTGATCCATTGGGGCCGTAGATTGGCGGGCTACTTCTCGGGCATACTCGATCCAGCCTTGCCGTCGCTCCAAAGCCCGATTAACTGTGTTCAGCACTTCGTTTGGCTTTAGAGGGACACGTAAACAATCGAAATACCCATCCCGAATTGCTTGCAAAATGCCAGTTTCTGAGATCTTATTGGGTAATAGTAATACTGGAAGAAATGGAAACCGCTTGATCAGTGAGCGTGCATGGCCTGAGCGATCACGGCTCTCCAGTTTCTCGCTCAAGATCACCAGGTCAGGCGACGCTTCCGCTTGCAAGATCTCATCGGCAGCCTTCCAATCCTTTACAACATTGACCCGAAAACCAGCGGGAACGAGCACACGTTCCCGAAGGTTCCGGGTGGCCTGAGGATCAGAAAGGATTAATAAAATATACTGGTTAGCCATTCCAACAGAAGCTTTTTCAACGCGAATAATATATTTAAAAATGCACCGAATTTCCGCAGTCTTTCACCTGTTCCCTGAACATCCAGTGCAGGTCAGGCGAAGGATGAAACAGAATGCTTACACTAAATCTGTTTTGTTGAGGGATGTTACCAGGTTCGAAATCGTCTTCAAGTTTGTCACTACTGAGCGCAACACACTTTTCTGTGCAGAATTAAAGCGCAGTGTTTCCCCAACCAACATTTGATCGATCGTTTGGGTGACATCGGCCAGAGGCTTGACCAATTGATTCTGCAAACTGGTGATGAGCTCCGCTTTTTTACGCTCACTGGCTTGAGCCGCTTCTGCCGCCTGTTGCAGCGAGCGAGCGCGCTCTTCCAGCACTCGAAAAAGCTGGGCATTCACCAATGAGATCGAGGCATAATCGACTACCGCTTCTAACAAGGTGCGATTGCTCGGGCTGAACGGCGTAGAGATCCTTCGTACTACCACCAGTAATCCCACAACTTCCTTTCTAAGTTTCACCGGAACAACCAGGGCAGATTGACCAACCTGCGATATTTTAAACCTGGTCAGTGGCTCACCCGAGATCGAGAGCGTTTCGCCAGATAGGGCCACCAGGGAGCTGATCCCATCATCCCAGGGTTGGTGCATCTTGGAGGCCATCGGCTTTGGCAAGTTACGCTGCGCAGCCAGCCGGAACACTTTGTTGTGCTCTTCACGCAATAACAGCCAGCCACAATCCGCTTCTGCGACATAGACGGCGCCTTCGACGACCTTATCGAACAATTCTCGCTGATGGGTGATCGAGGTGACAGCCTTGCCAATCGCGAAGATCGTGGTCAACTCTCGCACCCTTTGCTGGAGCTCATCATTGGTTTGTTTTAGCTGGCGGGCGAGGGTCTCTCGTTCGCGACGAGCGCGAACTTGTTTCAGCACCCGCTCAACCGCTGAGACCACCTCCGGTTCACGCATTGGCCAGAGCAGATAATCAGTCGCACCCAGGCGAAACGCCTGAACCAAATCGCTCTCCATCCCTTTTTGGGCAATCACGATAACCGGAGCTACCACTCCCTGAGAGTTCAACGCCACCAGCAAATCCTTGCCGCTCAGGTCTGGCAAATTCATATTGGTGATAATAATATCCGGGGAAAAGCGAGTCGCACTTTGGATCGCCTGCGAGGCAGAACGTGATATCTGTACCTGATAGCCAAGGGTTTGTAAAGTCTGGCGAGCAATCAGATCGCTGATTTCAGGATCGTTTTCGACCAGAAGAATACGCTCTCGGGAATTCTTCATAGCTATCTTATATATCATAGCACGGTTAGGCAAAAAACGGGAGACGATTATAGCTGGTTTTATTCTCCACGCTTCGTTCAGTTAGAATTCGATAAAAAATGTTGAAAACGCTTGACTTTGTGTCCCCCAAAAAGATACAATATGCTTATCAACAGGTATCTTGTTTGGGGGCGTGATAACAGATAACAACGAGGAGATGTGAATGGAGCGCTTCTCACGCTTAAGGATCACCCAGACAAGCTTCCGGCTGGCATCGGTTCCCAGCGAGGCCAACAGAATCTACAAATCTCCAAACCTGCCCTATTAAAACTTCAGATCAAATAGGAGGCAACTATGTTATCGGATCGTGATGTGCAGGAACTGCTTCACTACCAACCTTCGCACCTTGTGCTCAGCATATATCTGAATACAGACCCTGTCGAAGGCAATGCGGATGCCTACAAGCTACGGCTGCGCACCATGCTCAAGGACATCGATATGGCGGATGATATCAATGTAGTTCAGCGCTACTTTGAACGTGAGCATGATTGGTCAGGCCGTAGCGTAGCTGTATTCTCCTGCGCGGCACAAGGTTTTTTCAAAGCATTTCCCCTGGCAGTGGCAACCAGAGACAGGGTGCGGGTTGATGGGCGTCCTTACGTAAAACCGCTGGCAGATTTGCTCGATTCCTACGGAGGTTACGGCGTTGTACTGGTGGACAAACAAGGCGCCCGCCTGTTCAACTTTCACCTGGGTGAGCTTCGAGAACAGGAGGGTGTGTCAGGTGAGGCGATCCGCCATACCAAGCGCGGCGGCGGATCACAAGCGCCAGGACGGCGCGGCGGGACGGCCGGACAAACGGATTACGTAGAAGAGGTAGCCGATCGAAATATCAAAGATGTCGTTGATGTGGCAACCCGGTTCTTCACCGAAAACAATGTGCGCCGAATTGTGATCGGCGGTACCGATGAAAATGTTGCCCTGTTCCGCAGCCATCTGCCCAAAGCCTGGCAGAGCCTGGTCATCGGGACGTTCGCGATCAATATGACCGCCAGCCATGTCGAGGTACTGGAGCGGGCTATGCAAATTGGTAAAGAGGCCGAAAATCGCCGGGAGGCGCACCTGGTCGATACGATCGTTACAAACGCCGCCAAGGGCCGCGGCGGCTCGATCGGCCTGGAGGACACCTTGAGCGCAATTCGTGAGGGCCGGGTGCAGAGCCTGGTAATCAGCGACGGTTATCGCGCCCCTGGTTTTCGCTGCAAGAGTTGCGGTCATCTTTCCTCTTTACCGATGGGCAACTGCCCCTTCTGCGATGGTGAAACCGAGCAAGTGCCAGACGCGGTGGAGGTTGCTGTCCGCCAGGTGATGCGATCAGGCGGCGAGGTCGAGGTTCTGCACGGTAATCAAACCTCCAAAGGCTTCAATAAAATCGGGGCGCTGCTGCGTTTTTAATCTTACCTAATTTTCCTGGGGATGGGTGAGCGAACGGTCTGCCCATCCCCAGGCATTTAAATGCCAGTTAACTGGCAAGGATGATCCATTCGGGTGAGTCAGGGGTGAAGGCCTGGTAATCGAAGCCCCCAAAGGACTGCACTCGCTCAAACCCGGCGGAGCGGATCTCCTCGAGGTAATCCACGGCGGGTGTCAGGTCGTGTCTCGACCGGACAGAAAGACGCTCGACCGATCCATCCGGCTTCAAGTGATCATAATGCCAATCCAGGATGAATTCTTGCCTGAGGCGGCTTCGGGTGCGCTGCCAGGCGCTGCTCACCTGTACCGGTTCGCCATCCAAAGGATGGGGAAACACTTCTTCAACCTCCGCCTCCGACCTGGCGGGCAAACTACGCAACCAATCCGGATTGGGCAAGCTGATCCCAAAAACCCCATCGCCACTGAGATGCGCTTGCGCGCAAGCCAATACGGCTTGCCGATCCAGCGCCGACAAGGTGCTGTAGGTGTTGCAGGGCAACAAGATCAGGCTAAATGTGCACGCCAGGTGAAAGCGGGTGAAATCCGCCTGGAAAAGCAGAACACTCCGGTACAATTCCGCCGGTAATCGTGCAGAAAGCAGCGCCAGCATTTCGGGATCGCGGTCCAAGCCAACCATCCTATAGCCGGCACGCGCCAGCGGAACCAGGACCCGTCCGGTGCCGCAGCCAAGCTCCAAGACCGGTCCTGGTTGCTGGGCGGCCAGGTCGAGCCAAAAAGCTAGATCCTCGTTATCAAGGCTGTGATGCGCATGATACAAATAGGAGAACATCGATCGGTCTTCTTTCCAAATTTCTAGCCTTGCAAGTTGCATCAAACGTAGAACCGATGCCAAAATCGGCTGAGATGCTCCTTGACGGTAAAGACTACTTCGCATTATACTCACATTCATCGGGGCGTGGCGCAGTATGGTAGCGCACCGCGTTTGGGACGCGGGGGTCGGCGGTTCGAGTCCGCCCGCCCCGACCAGATTTGATCGTTATTTGAAGGCATCAAACCTCAGAAACAGAAAACACAAAATCACCTCCCAGGAGGGGATGCATGGCCAAGCCAAAGATCGACGGCGTTATCGAAGCTGTACGCTACAACCCGGATGGGCAGATTAATTGGGTGCGTGCTTATTTGCGTCGAGGTCCAACTTATTCAGATAGAATTTTGCTGGACCGCCAAAAGCTGATCGATTTGCTCAAGTCTGGTAAATATTTTGTGTCTGGGGTGCGCCTTGTACAGATGGCCAGCACTTTTCAACTCGGACGGCCGGTGCACTTGCTTCTGAATAACGGCCAGGAGATCCTGGTCACGGATGAGACCCAACGGAACCAGGACCACCTGGAAGGCGTGCCAATCCTCTGAACCGGAAGCGGATTCTCACTCATTGAAAGTAATCGATTTTCAAACACAGGAAATTGATGCGAACAAGCCCAATGCTCTTGGGCGCGCTTTCAGCAACCTGAGTTTCCTGCAACCTCAAACCATACCAAGAGCACAAGAGACGGCAATCCAGACTCTGCAAAAGGGGCTTGATAACCGGTTCCTCATGTTGCGCGGTCTGGTCCTTCCCGGACTCGAGCCGCCGGCGCCGCTAATTTTGGTCGGACCACCTGGCATCTGGTTGATCGAGGTTAATGCTAACAAAGGAGTCTTCCGGGCTGTGGACGATCAATGGGAGGAGATGGACAACCAGACCCGCAAATACCAGCCCGCGCGGGTGAATCTGCCCGCCCGGGTGGCCTCACAAGCCCATATGGTAACCGCCGTGCTGGCCGATCGCGGCCTGGAGGTGGAAACCATCGAACCAGTGATTTTCTTCATCCAACCTGGAGCGCACGTCAAGGCAGTGCGCCCTCCTACCCGGCTGGTCCAATCGGACGCCATCCTGAGGTTTTGCACCGGTCTGCTGCAAAGCCGGATTGTGTACGAATCTGAAGAAATCCAGGCGATCATCGAGGTACTGTTAGAGCCTGACTTGACCACTGCGACGGCCTCGGGAGGGCCAGAACTGG
>Ga0154774_1144_pt2 | contig 24478 bp, 19 predicted proteins | sample Rifle2008BG16ft_FD_105782 | JGI IMG/M metagenome (GOLD analysis project Ga0154774, IMG submission 105782) | Chloroflexi bacterium RBG_16_57_11
GTACGATGGCCTGTTGCGAGCGGTGCAGCTCCCAGCCGGAGAACACCAGGTTTTGTTTACATTTCGTCCGGCTAGCCTGGTCCTCGGGTTGATTGGCTTTAGCATTGCTGTAGCCTACCTGGCAATCGCAGCCTGGATGGGTCGTCGAGGCCGGCGGATGCATCATCCACTGGAGGAGGCAGATTGAGCGCGCTGGCCTCACGCGACGACCGTACAGTCACGCGAGCCGAGCGACGCTGGGTGTTCGGCTTTATCGCACTGGTGGTGTTGCTTACTTCTATACCCTATTTGCTCGGTTTTTCCGTGCAGGGTGAGTCGCACGTATACACAGGCTTTGTCTTTGGCGTCGAGGATGGCAACTCGTATATTGCCAAGATGCTCAGCGGCGCCTTTGGCGCGTGGAAATTCATCTCGCCGTACACGGCTTACCCGCAGGAAGGGGCATGGATCTACCCGTTTTACATCTGGCTTGGTAAATTGGCCGCCCCACCGGGTTTGCACGTGCAATTGATCGCCATCTTTCACCTGCTGCGTGTTGGTGGGTTGACCCTGGCTGTCCTGGCAACTTATGATTTCCTGTCTTTTTTCCTCAAGGAAGTGCGGCTGCGGCGCTTTGGCCTGGCGCTGGCAATGCTGGGAGGCGGGTTGGGCTGGCTGGTTATGTTGCTGGGCGGGGGATTGTGGCTGGGCTCCATGCCGCTGGAATTCTACTCCCCTGAGGCGTTTGGCTTTTTGAGCCTCTACGGCCTGCCGCACCTGGCCCTGGCGCGGGCTTTGCTGTTATGGGCCTTGTTGGTTTATCTGCGTTCCATAACGGATAGACCCGATAACACAGGTTTCTCACTCTCCTCGGCAGTCAACCGGACAGGTAAAGACCCCGGCGTGCACAGCAGCACAATTCGAGGGAATCCGTCCATTTTGATTGCCTCCCGGCTGTGTGTTATCTGGCTGCTGATCGGCCTGGTTCAGCCATTGACGATGCTTGTCCTCGGCGCGCTGTTGGTCTGGCATCTGGCCGGCTTGGCGGTCTGGCAGCTTGTGCGTCACATTCGCGGCCAGCCTACCAATTGGCCCAGGTGGCGACGGCTGGCAGGCATCGTCCTCCTTGCCGGCATCCTGCCGGGGATCTTTATACTTTACAACGCCTGGGTTTCCTTTAACGACCCGTATGTGCATGCCTGGGCAATGCAAAATCTGATCCGCTCGCCGAACCCGATTCATTATCTGCTTGCCTACGGCTTGCTCCTACCCTTTGCCGTGTGGAGTGGGCCGCGCTTGCTACGCGCTCAACCCTGGACAGGCTGGTTTCCGGTTGGTTGGATCCTGCTTTTCCCGGTGCTCGCCTATATACCGGTCGACTTGCAGCGCCGCCTGACCGAAGGGGTATGGATTGCCTGGGTTACACTGGCAATGGCGGCTCTGGAAAATCTCGAGTTGCCTTCTCAAGCTAACCGTCGCCGGTGGTTGACGTTGCCGATGTGGCTGCTGTTTCTGAGCACGCTGCTGCTCCTGGCAGGTAGTTTGCAAGCTGTAAGCCGTCCTGCTGGGCCCCTCTTCCGGTCGAAGAATGAGGTGAGGGTATTCGAATTCTTGCAATCCCAAGGGGTGGTCGGCCAGGTCGTACTGGCTGCTTACGAAACTGGTAACGCATTACCGGCCTGGGCACCGGTGAGGGCGGTCATCGGACACGGTCCGGAGAGCGTCAATCTGGCGGTGCTGGGACCGCAGGTGGCGGCATTCTATGCTGCGGACACCCCTGACACCCAACGTCTGGAGGTGATCCACCAGTTCAATGTGCAATATGTGTTCTGGGGCCCGGCAGAGCGGGCTTTGGGCAGCTGGTCTCCTGGACAGGCCTTTTTTCTCCGGCCGGTTTACCAGGCAGGCGATTATCAATTATTCCAGGTGGCTGAACGCTGATGATCAGACCAACATGGAAGGAATAGCTTGTTCCGCCGGGTAGTTCTCATCTCCACCCTGCCGCTTTTAGCTGCGCCTTTCATCTTATTGGCGCCGGTATATCTGCGCGGCCAGGCGCTATTCTGGGGCACGCCACTGCTCCAGTTCATCCCCTGGTGGAACGATGCCTGGGAGGCGCTTTCCGCCGGTCACCTGCCGCTGTGGAACCCTGATTCGGGCATGGGCGCCCCACTGATGGCGAATTACCAGTCAGCGCTCTTCTACCCGCCTACCTGGTGGTATTTCCTGCTTGGCTGGCTGGGTCGCGTGGAATGGATGGCCTGGGGCCAGGCGCTTGGCGTGGCTGCCCACCTGGCATGGTCTGGCCTGGGAATGGCGTGGCTGGTCCGGCGGCTCGGTTTAGGCACGCTCGCTCAGGCAATTGCCTGGTTGTCTTACGGCCTGTCCAGCTATCTGGTCTCGCGGGCCGGATTTTTAAGTATCAACGCGACGGCTGCCTGGCTGCCATGGGTATTGCTAAGCCTGACCGCTGTTTTGGATGCCAATGGACTGAGGGAAAGGTGGCGTGCAGGTTTGTTTTTCACGATGTGCCTTACCATGCAGCTGCTCGCCGGGCACGCCCAAACGACCTGGTATACCGGCCTGTTGGCCGTGTTTTGGTCAGCCTATCACTGGCTCGAGATGTACCGCTCCGGGCAAAGCCGCAGGATCCTCAATACTGCCCTGGATGTCGTTTTGGCCAGCGGGCTTGCAGTGATACTTGCCGCCGTCCAGCTTCTTCCTACCGCGGAGTACCTGGCTCAATCGGGTCGCTCGAGCACGGTCGAATATACTTACGCCATGAATTATTCTTTCTGGCCCTGGCATTTGCTCACATTCCTGGCTCCGGGGTTGTTTGGCAGCCCGGTGACCGGCGATTATTGGGGCTTTGCCAACTATTGGGAGGATGCGGTTTACATTGGCGTGCTGCCGTTGCTGCTGGCTCTGAGCACGTTGTTCACTGGCCTGCGCCGCCGGTCAGCCAGCCCACCGGTAGCGCCTGGTCTGCGTCGGAGTCTCATCTGGTTCCTTTGGGCGATCTTCGGCCTGTCTGTCCTGCTCGCCCTGGGGAGCTTTACACCGGTCTATCCTTGGCTGTACCGTCATGCGCCCACCTTCAACATGTTTCAAGCCCCCGCCCGGTGGATGCTGTGGGGGGTGTTCGCCCTGGCGATGCTGGCCGGGATCGGTGCGGAGCGCTGGCGGAGACCGGAGAAGCGCGCTTTGTACTGGACCCGACTGGGCACTGCCGGTGCGTTCGCCATCATGCTGGGAGCTGGTTTGGGTTGGTTGGTACTGGGTGAGGTCAGTCCATCCTTCGTGCGCTCCACTGCGCTGCTCGGCCTGTGGTGTCTGGGGGCCGGCGCTCTCAGCCTGCTGGCGCCGCCCGGAACTGCAGCGCAGTCCTCTATGAGCCGCCGGGGCGAGATCTGGTCGGACCGGTGGCGCTGGGCGGTCGTGTCCTGGGTGATGCTGGACCTGCTGGTCGCCGGTTGGGGTTTGAACCCCGGCGGGTCGCTGGCGTTATACGGACCTTCGCCCACGACTGAATTGATTCGCACCCAGGCGCGCGGGGGCCGGTTGTTCATACCCGATGCGCAAGAGGAGTGGCTGAAATACGTGCGCTTCCTGCGTTTTGACACCTTCGAGCCGGGAGAGGACTGGTCCGATCTGCGGGCTTTGCAAATGCCTAACACCAACCTGCTCGACACGCTCCCTATGGTGAACAATTTTGACCCGCTGGTGCCTGGGCGGTATGCTGAATGGGAAGACCTCCTGGCGGAAGCTTCACCCCAGGTCTATGACCAGCTGCTGCGCCTGATGGACGTCGGCGTGGTCGAGACCCTGCAGCGCGATCAGCCTTATGGTGTGCGCTTCCAGTCTGTGCCCGGTGGCGAGCGCCTCCGCTGGGTCCCATGCTGGTGGGCGACCAGCTCAGCGGAGGTCGCCCGCCAGCAGGTGCTGAGCGGCGAAGTGGATTTCGCCAGCCAGGTGGTGCTCGAAATGCCGGCACAGGCAGGCAAGCCTGGCTTGAGCTGTGCAGAACCGGCAGAGAATGCGCCGTCAAGCGATCGAGATGTGGCGATCATCCACCAGGACGGTAACCCGAACCGTCTGGTGATCGACCTTCACACGCCCGGGGATGGCTGGCTGGTGCTGTCCGATGTGTGGTATCCCGGCTGGCGGGTCTGGATCGATGGGCGACCGGCGCCGATTTTGCGGGCTGACTATCTCTTTCGGGCGGTGGAGGTGTCAGCCCGTGATCACCAGGTGGTTTTCTCCTACCGGCCTTTATCCTTCTGGCTTGGCCTGGGCCTAAGCCTGCTTGGGGGCCTTGTCCTGGTGGCGCTGAACATCTACCGAAGGCGATTGCGCCTTCGCGACGAGATCACAAGTGCGGCGGTCCAGCCAGACTCTTTGACACCCCCGCGTATGGATGATAGCGAATGAAGCACATCAAATCCCTCTTGTTCAGCCCTGCCGGTGTGGTTCTGATCGCCGCCACGCTACTTGTCAGTGCGACGATTGCCATCAACGGAGGCGACCCGCTTGCCCTGGCCCGGATTGGCACACGCTTCTCCCAGGGCGATTTACAGGGTAGCGAAGGCTACGATGGGCAGTTCATCTACTACATTGCCATCAACCCTGACCCACAGCAGGTAGCCCAATACCTGGATGTCCCGGCATATCGTTACCAGCGCATCCTTCTGCCGCTGTTGGCGAGAGCATTTTCCCTGGGAAACCAGCCCATAATCCCCTGGATGATCGTGTCCATCGGAATCCTCTCGCTGGTGGGGGGGACCTGGGCGGTGAGCGTGCTGCTGGCTGGCTGGGGTGTGAGCCGCTGGTACGCCTTGGTGTACGGTTTTTGGGCCGGCTTTATGCTGGCGTTGGTGGTAGATTTGCCGGAGCCGCTGGCTTACGGGTTGGTGGCGGCAGGTATTCTGGCTTTGGAGAGGGAGCGTCCCTGGCTTGGGTGGTGCCTGCTTGGCCTGGCGGTCTTTGCACGGGAGACCGCGCTCCTGTTCGTCTTGGCTACTCTGATGGTCTACCTGTACCGGCGGGATGGACGGCGAGCGCTCGGCCTGACGCTGGTCGGGATTGTCCCATTTATGGTTTTCCAGGCCTGGCTGTGGCTGACCTTTGGCATGCCGGGGATTGCTTCCGGCGGCGCCATGGCGACGCCCTTCGAGGTGATCCCCTACATGGGGTTGCTGCGGATCGGAGGTTCCAGCCTGGCCTACCTGCTGGCGATGCTGCTGGTCTTTGGCCCGACGGTGATATTGCCCAGCGTTTGGGGGGTGTGGCGCTCGACGAAGTCCTGGCTGGCTGGTGAGAGAAACCAAATCGTTACCGGGTTGTTCATCAATGCCTTGATTATCGCCTTCACCCCTTTCTCCACCTTTCGCGAGCCCGGTGGAATCACCCGCTTCGCAACCGGCTTGATTCTGGCAGTGCTGCTCTTCGCCGGTCGCTACCGCCAGCGCAGGGCATTGAACTATAGTGTTTTCTGGGTAGTACTTAATGTGTTCCTGATAAAATAGTGGTTAAATAAGCTCATTCGTATTCATTGGCGGTGGACACCGGTCGCCGCCAGACGGTTCCCCCTGGAGGTTCCATGTCCGTCGTTCAAAACTTTACCGAGCAGATGGTTGGCAATATCGAGAAAGTAATTATTGGCAAACGTGAGACAATCGATCTGGCGGTAGTCGGTCTGTTATGCCAGGGCCATTTGCTGATTGAAGATGTCCCCGGCGTTGGCAAGACAATGCTGGCGCGCAGCCTGGCGCGCTCTTTGGGGTGCACATTCAGCCGTATCCAGTTCACGCCGGATATGCTCCCCAGTGATGTAACAGGCGTTTCAATTTTTAATCAGGTCAGCCGTGAGTTCGAATTTCGTCCGGGACCAATCATGGCACAAATCGTGCTGGCAGATGAGATCAACCGGGCCACTCCCAAGACGCAAGCCGCTCTGCTGGAAGCCATGGAAGAACGGCAGATCACCGTAGACGGCGCGACGCGCCCCTTGCCCAGGCCTTTTCTGGTGTTGGCAACGCAAAATCCAATCGAGTATGAAGGCACCTTTCCACTTCCTGAAGCGCAGGTGGACCGTTTTCTGATGCGCTTACGCCTGGGCTACCCTGCCACGTTGGATGAAGTGCGAGTGCTCGAGCGCCAGCAGTATCGTCACCCGTTCGAGGACCTGCAACAGATCGCCTCCCTGGAAGAGCTGTTACAGGCGCAGGAAGCAGTCAAAGATATCTTTGTTTCTCCGGCGCTGAAGCGTTATATTGTGGAGCTGAACCACCAGACACGCCAGCATGCGGAGGTCTATCTAGGCGCCAGCCCGCGCGGCAGCCTGTCACTCTACCGCACTTCGCAAGCGCGCGCTGCCATGTCCGGCCGGGATTATGTCTTGCCGGATGACATCAAGTACCTGGCTGTGTCCACTCTGGCCCATCGTGTGATTTTGGGTCCGGGGGCGCGCTTGCGCGATCTGACCGCCGAGCAAGTAGTGGATGAGATTCTGCGCAGCGTGCCCGTCCCGGGCGGCGATCCGGCAGCCGGGATGCAGCCAGACTAGGCGGCCATCGTGACACGCTCAGCCCGTGTGGTGCTGATCCTTCTGGGCGTCAGCTTGCTGGTTGGCGCTATCACCGGTAACTCGCTGTATTTCCGCCTCGGTTACATTTGGGCTGGCTTGTTAGGGGTGAGCTGGGTGATGTCACGCCTTGCCCTGCGCGGCGTCAATCTTCGCCGCAGGCCGCGCGCCCTGCGGTCACAGGTGGGGCAAATATTCGAAGAGCACTATGAATTGCAGAATAACAGCCGCTGGCCGCGCCTGTGGATCGAAGTCCACGATGCATCAACGCTGCCAGGAGCGCATGGCTCGCATGTGATCACCCTGATCGGCGGGCGGGAGAGCCGCACATACCTGGCGCGCACCCGCCTGGTCCAACGAGGCGTTTTCCCCCTCGGGCCGACAACGCTGGTCTCCGGGGATGTATTCGGATTGTTCCCGGTTAACCGCACTTTCCCCACCACCGATTCCGTCCTGGTATATCCAATCCTGGTCGATGTGCGTGGTTTCCCCAACCCGCCAGGCTTATTGCCGGGTGGAGAAGCGCTACGGAGGCGCACACCTCAAATCACCTCCAACGCGGCTGGGGTGCGCGAATATGCACCTGGCGACCCGCTGAACCGCATCCATTGGGTCAGCACGGCCCGGAGAGATCGGTTGATAGTCAAAGAGTTCGAGCTAGACCCCCTGGCGGATGTGTGGATTTTCGTCGATGCTGCCCGCTCGGTACAGGCGGCCAAACCTTATAAACCGCCGGAGTTCGACCCGCGCGATTTTTGGCGTAAACGGTATAAGTTCGAAATGCCGCCAATCACAATTGAGTATTCGGTTACTGCTGCTGCATCGCTGGCGCGTTATTATCTTCAGCGCGGCCGGTCGGTTGGCCTGGCGTATGCCGACCAGACGGTGCGCATCTTACCCTCGGACCGCGGCGGGCGCCAGCTGGGGAAAATCCTCGAGGCGCTTGCTCTGGTGCGGGCCGAGGGAGAAATGCCCCTCCAGGGTTTAGTGGAAGCGCAGGCGCGCCACCTGCCACGCGGCAGCACGGTCGTCCTGATCACTCCCAGCACAGCCGATAGCGTCTACCGCACGGTTGATCTTCTCGTCCGCCGCGGCCTGCGGCCTGTGGTCGTTTTGATCGATGCAGTTACTTTTGGTGGCTATTTCAGTACACAGCGGGTGGTCGAATCTCTGAAAATGATGAACGTCCCGTACTGTCAGGTCCAGGAGGGACAGGACCTGGGTGTGGTCCTCTCGACGACGGTAGGCAAGCCGAACTGGACATGATCCGTTGCGTTTACCGGATCACGCGTTGTGCGCAGGTGGACTGAAGCTTGTGCAGCGCCTGGTGTAACAGCTCGCGCTCGGCCGGATCCAGGTCGTTCTCTGACCAGCGCCTCAGTCGATCCTGCCAACGCTCTTTTACCCGGCCGGCATGCTCGTCCCAGTCAACTGTGTTTTCCAGTGTCTCGAGCCAGCCCAAATCATTTTCTAAGAGCGCCAATTCCACCTCAAATGAAGTATAGCTACAGGTTGTCAGGGGCAGTTTTTCGGCTTTTGCCAGCGGGTAGGTCGTTCCATCCACCAGCTCGTGCGGTGTGATTTTAAAAACGCCAGCGAGCAAGGTGACCGTCCGCTCGCTGGGGATGATCAGGTCCATCTCGATGTGCGAAATCGCCACGCGCGAAACCGCCAGGCGTTGGGAGAGAGCTTGCTGCGTCCACCCGTGCTCGGCTCGCAGGCGGGCGATGCGCTTTCCGACGGGTTCTTGGGTTGTCTGCCTAGATGGGTCCATCAAACCTGCTGTTTGCTCACCGGGTATATTCGTCTGGCCCAACTATACCGCAGTTTCTGCTAATTGGCTTAGCAGACAGAAACGGTTTTTTCCTTTACTATTTTAATATCATGGTACTTTTAAATTTACATCGAAAGGAATCTTGAATGGCGACCAAGCGAGCGTTGATTACCGGTATCACCGGTCAGGATGGATCGTACCTGGCCGAATTTTTGTTGGAGAAGGGTTATGAAGTTATAGGGATGGTACGCCGCTCGAGCACGGTGAATTTCGAGCGCATCAAGCACATCCAGGACCGCCTGATCCTGGCCTTCGGCGACCTGCTCGACCACGCTTCGATGATCGATATCATCGAGACCTACCGCCCCAATGAAGTGTACAACCTGGCAGCCCAATCATTCGTGCAGACTTCGTGGTCGCAGGCCATTTTCACCGGTGAAGTAACCGCCCTGGGGGTGACGCGCTTGCTGGATGCCATCCGCCTGGTGGACCCCGAAATCCGCTTCTACCAGGCCAGCACCAGCGAGATGTTCGGTAAGGTTCGCGAAGTACCCCAGACCGAGCTAACACCTTTCTACCCGCGCAGCCCGTACGGCGTTGCGAAGGTGTATGGCCACTGGATCACGGTGAACTATCGTGAAAGCTACAACATGTACACGACCTCGGGGATCTGTTTCAACCACGAAAGCCCCCGCCGAGGTCACGAGTTCGTCACCCGTAAAATCGCACGCACGGCAGTTCGCATCAAGCGCGGCATCGAAAACGACCTACACCTGGGCAACCTGGAAGCCCAACGCGATTGGGGGTATGCGCCTGATTACGTCCAGGGGATGTGGCTGATGCTTCAACACGATACCCCGGAAGATTACATCCTGGCGACTGGCCGGACACAATCTGTGCGTCGCTTTACCGAGTTAGCCTTCGATGTCGTGGGGTTGGATTATAGTAAATACGTGGTCCAGGATGCCCGTTTCGTCCGCCCGGCAGATGTCGATTTGCTGGTCGGCGATCCCAGCAAGGCTAAAAAATTGCTGGGTTGGGAGGCCACCACCTCCTTCGAGCAGCTGGTGCGCCTGATGGTCGAGTCAGAGCTGGCCCATCCTGATAATTATTAGCCATATCAGACGGTTGAATAGGTATAAAAAACCGGGGCGAAAAATCTTCGCCCCGGTTTCCTTCACCGTTAAGTCTACTGCTAAGAGGTTCTTCTACCAATAATGCAACCGGCCCTTACCCTATGGGGAGGCCCGCTCGCCGAGAACAACCGTCAGGTCGAGCGACTCGCCACCCCGCAGGACGGTCAGAGTGGCTGTCCGCCCTGGCTCGGATTGCTTCAACTGGGCCAGCAGGTCCTCCATGGAGGTTAGGCTTTCTCCGTTGTAGGCGACGATGACATCGCCGCCGATCATCACAGGCTGGCCTTCAACCGTGGCTCGCTCCAGGCTGCCTTTCAAGCCAGCCTCATCTGCCGGGCTGCCGGTTTCCACATCGATAACCAACACACCCTCCTGGTCGTTGTCCAGATTCATCGCATCAGAGATCGCCGGGATGAGGGTCATGCCTCGAATGCCCAACCAGGCGCGCGCCGGCTGTTGGGTTTGCTCCTGCTGGCCGGTAGTCTCGCTGGCCGCCTGTTGTTTAGGCCGGGCTTCTAAGGTCACCCTCAGGTCCATTTGCTCGCCAGCTCGTAAGACGGTCAGGGTTAAGGTCTGGCCGACCTCGGTGTCGCTTGACAGGTAGGAGATCAATTCATCCATGCTCTTGATGGTCTGATCATTCATGGCGATGATGACATCGCCGCCGACCATTGTTTCGCTACCTTCGATGGTCACCGGGCGATTGCTGGCCACCACTCCGGCTTTATCTGCCGGGCCATTCGGCACAACGTCTCGGACCAGGACACCCCGCTGATCGGATTTCAGATCCATGGCTTCAGCCATGGCCGGCACCAGGGTTCCGCCGCTGATCCCCAGGTAGGGGTGTTCATATTTGCCATTATTGATCAGGACCGGGACGACACGCTCTACGATCGCCGAGGGGATGACAAACCCGATGCCCGCGTTTGCGCCGGAGGCCGACTCAATGGCAAAGGTGACGCCGATGACCTGGCCCTGGTCATCCACCAGCACGCCACCGGAGTTACCCGGGTTGATCGGCGCGTCGGTCTGGATGATGTCGGGGATCGAGTAAGAGCCGCGTGAGGTCAGGCCCATTTCAACCGGCATCGTGCGCCCAATGGCGCTGATGATGCCTGCCGTCATTGTGCCTTCCAGGCCGTAGGGATTGCCGATGGCAATCGCAAGCTGCCCGACCCGCACGTCGGCAGAGTTGGCTAATTGCAACGGGATGAGCTCGTCGGCTGGCCGATCTACCTTTATGACTGCCAGATCGCTATCCGGATCGGCCCCGACCAGTTTTGCCTCGAAGACTGAACCATCGGCGAAGGTCACCTCGATCTTCTCGGCGCTTTCCACTACATGGTTGTTGGTCACGATATGCCCCTGGCTGTCCCACACAAAGCCGGAACCTAAACCCTGCCCAAATTCCGGCATATCTGGCAATTCTGGCTGGCTGCCCTCGGGCGCTTCGGGGTCTTGTGGCATTTGAGGTAGGTCCGGAAATTCAAAGGGAAGCCCCGGAATACTAAAACTGCCGCCCGCCGGAGAGCTTACCAGCACGCGGATGTTCACAACCGAAGGATTAACCTGAGTGTAAACATTCTCAAGCACACCCTCGTAAGCTGCGAGCAACGAAGCCGCCTCGCCTGAAGGCACTGCGGGCGCGGGGGGAGCTTGTACGGCTTTCTCTTTTGCAGTTTGGGCCGCCTGGGAGGCTTTCTCGGCAGCAGTATTAGCCTCTTCTTCCAGATTATTGGCGATTGACTCGATTACATTCGCGGCCTGGTTGGATAATATACTGGTCGGCGCACTGCAAGCCGCCAACAGCATCGAAAACACCACCAGGGTATTTAATACAACAAATTTTTTCATACGTTCTCTCCTAAGGATGTTCTGAAAACTAAAATTTCTTTGCTCAGTCTCGAATCATACTCGGGTGCGAGGTATGCGTCTTTATTGGAACCTTTTTGGAACCTAATGGCAACCTTAAGCAGCCAGCGAACGCTCAGAGTTGATCCCTGGGGAGCCAGATCGTGAACTGGCTACCTGCTCCGGGCTTGCTCTCCACGCTGATTTGCCCCCCGTGCGCTATGACCAGGTCTTTGGCAATGCTCAGGCCTAACCCCATCCCCTGCTTGATACGTCTTCCCTGGCTGCCGCGGAAGAAAGGCATAAAGATCATTTCCTGCTCCTGCGATGGGATCCCCAGCCCGCTGTCGGAGATGCGTATCCAGACTTGTGTCTCGTCATGCCCGGCATCCACCTGAACCAAGCCGCCCGCCGGGGTATATTTCACCGCGTTGCTCGCCAGATTGCCGATCACCTGGGCCAGACGAGTTTTGTCGACCTCGACCGACGGCAGATCGTCCGGTATCGCGGATTTCCACTTAAGCCGTTTTTCGATAGCCGCTTCCTGCCATGGAACCAGCACACGCGGCAGCCACTCCTGAAGCAGGGTCGTCACACGATCAAGCTCTAAGGTCCCTAACACCTGGTCATGCAGGTGCGCCAGGTCTTCAACGATGAACTGCAATCGCGCCGCTTCCTCATCCATCCCGGTTGCCAGATCATTCATAAGTTGCGGGTTCTCGGCGGCGCCCTTGGATAAAGCCTGGATCGCTGAGCGTAACGCCCCCAAGGGTCGTCCGAGCTCGTGGACCAGGTTTGCCAGTAACTGGCGGCGAGATTGCTCCAGGCTGTACAGCCGCGCTACCAGCACATTCACCGCCCGCATTAATTCACGGATTTCTTCCGGCCCTTTTTCCATCAATGGCTGGCTATGGTCACCCCGCGCCAGCCCATCGATGGCCTGTGTCGCCTGGCGCACCGGTCGGCCGATGTTGAGTGCCAGCAACGACCCTAAAACTGTCCCTATCAGCAGGCTGCCGAATATTACCAGCGTGGTCCAGATGCGCATTTGCTGGAACAAGCGAGTAAGCTCTGCTTCGTAATAAGTCAGCCACATCACCCCGATCACCTGGTTCCCGCTCCCATAAACCGGCGAGAGCGTTTGGATCGAATAGCGGCTGCCCGGAAGGAAAGAATAATTGGTCAGGATCGTGTCTTCACCCGCTTGTGCCTGGTTCCAACCGGGAACCTGTATACGTTCATCGGTAAATTGATAATCGGGGTCGTTTGAGTAAGCTACGCTACCATTGGTATCAAGCAGAACCAGTCGCACCTGGGGATTCAGGTTGAGCTGTTGATAGACCAAGCGTGCATCTCCCAGGTCACCGGTGGTCTGGTAGGCAGCCCGAGAGATCTCAGATAAAAGGTGCGCATCATTCAGCAGATCTTGAGCCAGCTTGGGGATCAGAAAGCGCGTCTCAAGCAAATACGAGAGCGCCACGTACATCAGCGGCACAATCACCACCATTGGGAGGATATGGCTGAGGATCAGGCGCGAGCGTAATGTTTGCAGCATCAGGTCTCCTGAGGCTCCAGCTTATACCCCACGCCGCGCACCGTGAGAATGCGATTAGGATGGTTTGGGTCCGCCTCCAGCTTTTCGCGTAGCCAGCGGATATGCACGTAAACGACCTGGGGCTGCCCGACGAATTCCGCGCCCCAAACACGAGCAAGCAGCTCGTCGGTGGAGATGACGCTTCTTGGCTGAAGAGCGAAGGTGTGCAGCAGATCAAATTCGCGCGGAGTCAATTCCACCGCTGTGCCAGCCACATTCACTGTATGAGCTGTAGGGTCGATGGTGATATCGCCGACTACTAATGGAGCAGGTACGACCGGGACTTGAGCCGGACGCTCGCTGCGGCGTAACACGGCCTTGATATGCGCCAGCAGCACATCCAGATCGAAGGGCTTAGTGACGTAATCATCTGCACCCAATTCGAGCCCTAACACCTCATCCAGCTCTCGCCGACGCGCGGTGACGAAGATCACCGGCGTGTTGAACTGGTCCTTGATCTGGCGCAGCGCGTCCAGGCCGTCCATGCCCGGCAACCCGATATCCAGCAGCACGAGATCGGGCTGGTGGCGCTGGCACATAGCCAGGGCGTCCTCGGCATTGCCGGCGGTGTTGGTCCGGTAACCGCTTTGCTGCAGGTTGAAAGCCAGGCTGCGGCGCATTAATGCATCGTCGTCAACCACCAGAATGTGTTTGCCCATTGCCTCTCATTCATTAAGCAAGGTGTGCAGGGCCTCTATTAATGCATCTGCATCCGACCCGTTATTATACGCCTGAATGGAGACACGGATCAGGCTCGACCCGTTCCACAGCAGGGTGGGCGCCTCGACCCGGTACTCATCATAAAGGCGCGCTTTGAGACGGTTCATGTCCGCGTGCTCTGGCAGCCGGACGGAGAAAATCTGGTAAAATGCCACCTCGCTGCCGAGCGCTACTTGGCCGGTAAGATCGTTTAACCTGCGACGCGTCTCCACCGCCAGCGCGTGGCATCCGGCGGCTACCTGTGGCCAATCGTGCTCCTGCATGAATTGAATGGCGTGCGGCACGCTGAGCGCGGCCGCCGGGTCTTTCGTGCCGGTCCACTGCAGCAGGTCGACAAAACGGGAACCACAGGTCGTGCTTTCATCGGCGCTGAAGCCCCAGCTGACCACCAGCGGCTCGATCAGGTCCTGGGCTTTCCGGCGGGCATATAAAAAAGCTGCCCCTTTGGGGCTGAGCATCCATTTATGGCAGTTGCCGGTGTAAAAGTCTGCCCCGATGGCTTCCAGATCGACCAGTATCTGTCCCGGCGCGTGGGCCCCGTCGATCAGGGTCAGGATGCCCTCCTGGCGGGCGCGCCGGCAGATTGCCTGCACCGGCAGGATCAGGGCAGTGGGCGAGGTAATGTGGCTGACGAAAATCAGCTTTGTGCGCGAGGTTACGCCCTGCCAGAGCTGGTTGATGATTTCCTCATCCGAGCCCAGCGGTGTCGGCAGCGCCTGATGGATGTAATGTGCGCTGCTCCTCCAGCACAGGTACTCCCAGGTGTTATCGCAGGCTCCATATTCGTGGTTGGTGGTCAGGATTTCATCCTGAGGCCCCAGATTCAGCGAGCGGGCAACGATGTTCACGCCGTGGGTGGCGTTCGGGATATATACCAGATCGTCTGCTTCGGCGTGCAGGTAATCGCCTAGTGTCTGGCGCGCTTGCCGGTCGTAACCAACCAGCTCTCTCCCCAGGAAACGGACAGGCTGGCGCTCCAGCCTGCGCTGCCATTCCTGGTAGGCTTCGAAAACTGGCCGCGGGCAGGCCCCGAACGAGCCATGGTTGAGGTAGTGGATATCTGGATCGAGTAAGAATTGTGATTTTATATCCATCTTGAACACAAACACTCGCCTCTTATATTTTTATTACTAAGGTGGAAAGCCGTCTGGCAGGGTATCCTCGGCTTGCGAGCCGACCAGGAAATACAGGCAGATAATACTTAGCTCGCTATAATCGATCGTTCCCTGCAGCGCATCAAAGATTGGGTTCAGATATTTTGCCCCATGACGTTTGAACTCGGCCAACACATTTTCCTGGTGGTGAAGAGAAAGGGTCGATTTTGGCAATCCGTCAGTGTTCGTCAGGGAATTCCCTTCCAGGAGATATAGGGTCAGGTGATTGATCACTGTCTCCCGCCGGACGTTATACTCGAGCATGATCTTCTCAACCGATAGCCCTCGATTGTAACGCTCGCCTACCTCGATAAAACGTGGTTTTTTCCCAGGTGTGGTGGCGGCATTTTTTGTTTTCTCGAGCGATGGCAAAGGTGGCTCAATCTGATGTTCCTGGCAGTATGCCTGCATGACCTCGAGGAATATCTGCCCGTAGCGCTTTAATTTATGCTCGCTCATCCCAAAGATGCTCCTCAGCCGCTGCGGGGTTGTGGGGTAGGCAGTAGCCATCTCAATGAGTGTCCGATCGGAGAAGATCACATACGGGGGGAGGCGGGCATCATCGGCCAGTTGTTTACGGCGAGATCGCAGAATCTCAAACAATTGCTCGTCATAGGCACCGGTTATTTGTCGACCGATCAGGGTGGCTGGCTGCCGCTCTTCAAGCAACACCCCCAGGATGGGCTGCCGCTCTTTCAAAGCCTGGCGCGCCTCGGGGGTCAGCCTCAGGCTGCCGTGTTCGGTGCGCTCCAGGTAACCTTTCTGGAGCAGTTGGTCGCCGATGTGTAGCCATTGCTTGCGGGACAGGTCCTTGCCGATGCTATATGTTGAAAGGTTCTGGTGGTCGAACTTCAAGATTTTTGGATTTTCGGCTCCGAGCAGGATGTCCGCGATATGCCCTGCGCCGAATTTTTCGCCGCTGCGCAATGCACACGATAGAAATTTCTGTGCCTGGATAGTGATCTCGACTTGTTTCTTCTCCTCCGCCAGGCAGTTATCGCACATTCCGCAGTTATGGGTGATATATCTCTCGCCAAAATAGGCCAGTAGCGGGACTCGCCGGCAAACATCGCTCTCGGCGTACTTGCGCAGGGCTTTCAAGTGCTCAAAGGCTACCTGCCGCTCCGTACCTTCTTTTTGATCGATAAAATATTGCAGCTTTTTGGCATCCCCATAGTTGTACAGCAGCAGACATTGGGCTGGCAGGCCGTCTCGACCGGCGCGCCCGATTTCCTGATAGTAGCTTTCGATGCTTTTGGGTAAATCGAAATGCAGGACAAAACGCACATTTGGCTTGTTTATCCCCATGCCAAAGGCGATGGTTGCTACGACAATCTGGATGTCGTCATGCAGGAAAGCCTCCTGGTTTGCTTTGCGTTCTTTGTCCTCCAATCCTGCGTGATAGGGCCTGGCGGAAAATTCCAAACGGCTTAAATTTTCAGCCAGCTCTTCGACCTGCTTGCGCGCAAAGCAGTACACGATGCCGGATTGGTTTTGAAAACGCTCTAAAAAGCGTAGTGTTTGAACGGTCGGATCGGTCTTTGGCTGGACCTCGATTAGCAGATTGGATCGGTTGAAGCTGGCAATGAACTCGTTAGAAGTCTCAAATCGCAGTGTGCTCTTAATATCCTGTCGCACGCGCGGTGTAGCCGTAGCTGTCGATGCCAGGCAGACCGCCTGGGGAAAACGCTCCCGTGCTGCTACCAGCTGGCGATATTCCGGGCGGAAGTCGTGCCCCCATTCGGAAATGCAATGCGCCTCATCGATCGTCAGACAGTCGAGTGGCAGGCTTTCGAGCAGATTGAACAGGCGCGGTGTAAGCAGCGTTTCCGGTGCAACGTACAGCAGCTTGATCTCGCCGTTGCGCACCTGTGCCATATTTTCTTGATACTCATGCGGGGAAAGCGAGCTGTTCAAGAATACAGCCGGGATGCCTATCTGGCGTAATTGCTCCACCTGGTCTTTCATTAATGCGATCAAAGGCGAGACCACTACTGTCAGGCCCGGAAAGATCAGCGCTGGGATTTGATAGCATAATGATTTCCCCCCACCGGTAGGCATGATCACCAGGGTATCACGTTTCTTTAGGACGTTTTGAATGACCTCCCGCTGTAACGGCTTGAACTGCTCGTAACCAAAGACCGCCCTCAGGATTGCTTCTGGATGAGATGGCATCATGGTTTGGGTTCCGTACTATTTAGAAGTTTACCCGAATATCGAACTTTGGGGCAACGAAATTCACAAAGTTTACATCCATCCTTTATCAAATCTTCACCGGCGGTTGCTAAACAATGCCACAGTACAATCCAGGGCTGCCCATCTGGCGGTGGGCAGCTTTTTTTTCGATACATGATTCAGTGGAACAAAATCAGCATTGTAGATATATAATGTGATCAGGGGCTGTGTCTATCGCCGGTCGTTGAGTGGTTGTTATGGAGGTACCCATGGCTACTTATATCCTGCTTGGAACCTTGACCGATGAAGGCGCCGAAAAGCTGCGGCAGCATCCCGAGTGGATCGAAGAAGTGCGCCAGGACCTGGAAAGCACCGGGGTGCGCGTGATCGCGCAATATGCGGTGCTTGGACCTTATGATATTATCAATATTGTCGATGCCCCGGATAATCGCTCCGTGGTGCGTGTCTCAGCGCAGCTCACCTTGCGCGGGAGCCTGAGAATCACCACCCTGCCTGCTCTGCCCATCGAGGATTTCATCGCAACTCTGAGGTGAGCGCCGCTGGCTTTCATCCTGAGGCGCGGATCTGCAAGGAGGTGGTGATGAACCTGACTAAGCTCCAATCTTTCGCCTTGCTGGTCTTTCTTCTAGCAGGGTGCGCTGGAAAGGCGCCAGCCCAGCCGACGATTACCCCGGCCTCGCCGGTGAAGACCCAGATCCTACAAACGACTTCTGTTGTACCAACCTCGTCACCTGGTCCTTATTTAGGGCACCGCCTGAGGATGGTTGAGGAAACCATCGTTGACCGCGGGGTGGCGGACGAGGACGTGCTGCGCGCCATGCGAACCGTGCCCCGCCACCTGTTTGTCCCGCAGCAGTACCTGGCACAGGCGTATGATGACCATCCTTTGCCAATTGGTTACGGACAAACCATCTCGCAGCCCTATATCGTCGCCTGGATGACCGAGCTGCTGGAGCTGGAGGCCGGTGACCGGGTGTTGGAGATCGGCACAGGCTCGGGTTATCAGGCAGCCGTGCTAGCTGAGCTGGGTACGGTAGATATATACAGCATCGAGATCATCCCAGAGCTCGCCCAGAGTGCCGCCCAACGCCTGATGGATTTGGGTTATACCGACGTCCATGTGCGCCAGGGGGATGGTTATTACGGCTGGGCAGAGGCTGCCCCCTTCGATGCCATCATTGTCACCGCGGCGCCCGATCACCTGCCTGCCCCGCTGGTGTCGCAACTGGCAGAAGGGGGGAGCATCGTCATCCCGATTGGCCCGCCAGGAGGTTACCAGAGCCTGTGGCGCTTTGTTATAGAAGACAACGAGTTGGTGGCTTACAATCTGGGCGGAGTGTCTTTTGTACCGTTCACCGGCGGTGGGATTCAGCAGGGCGATCAAATGCCTGCGCCATGAGCCAGTTTACGAAAAGGTTATCCTCTCCTGTACCGGGATAGCGTGATAATTACGACCTCGGCGCAGAGATAAAGCAGCGCCCCCAGCCGGAGCACCCAGCTAAATCCGAAAGAAAGCGCAAGCAGCGCCGCCAACACAGAGGCGATCACAGACGCGGCGCCGTTGACCGCCCAGGCCCAGGGGACCAAGGAGGCTCTGCCTCGCCTTTCGAGCAGGCGACTGATCCCGCCCGGGAAAGGCATGCCCATCAGGAAACCGATGGGCGCCAGCAGTATTGTAGTTACACCCATCCGGTAAATCAGCGCCCAACCGAGCGTGCGGTCAAAGATCGATGGAAGAATCCAGGGCAGGCACAACAGCAGCAGGACCAGCGCCAGCAGGCTGGCCCGCAAGGGTGCCCGTTGGCTGACCCGGCTACCCAGGCTGGAAAAGAGCAGCAGGGCGAAAAGGATAACTGCCATGGCGTGGGCTGGAGAGCCCAAGTATAAAATGAAGCGTTGCAATAGGGGCATCTCGACCAGGAGAAAAGCCAGCCCAATCAGGCCGAAATACCCCAGCGCCAACCCATCGCCTGCCGAAAGCGTTGTGTGTGCAACCGTCGCCGGGGAGACACTTGACTTTCGTAGCGCCGCCGCGGGGAGCAGAACAAGCAACGCAGAAAGGAGGGTGGCTACCCCCAGCAATGCCAGAACTACAAAGTAGCTCGCTCCGCCAAATGGCTGCCAGGTCTTGCCCAATTCTGCCCATACCTCACCCGCCTGGGACCATTTGAAGAAATGCCCGAAGAAGGGCTTATCGTCGGTCGGCGGGCTGACGTCGTATGTATAGGCGGCGTAATATGCGTTTCGTGGGCTGGCGTTGAGCAAAGAGATAAATTCCTGGTAATATACCGGCTCTGAAAGCCGGTTGTAGCGGTTGGTCTCTTCCGCCTGGATGTCTGGGGCATAGATCAAATCGAAAGCACGTGCCCGGGCAAACGCACGGATGGCACCCAGCTCAGCCGCTGTGTACGGGCTTTTTTTTAGCAGCAGTGTGGCGGTGTTGTAACCGCGTAGAGCCACGACCTGCTGAGGCGGATTGCCTCCCAGGTTTTCGACCGCGGTGATCACCAGGGCGAAGAGGCGCAGCTCCTCGCTGGGCGGCGATTGAATCCAGCGGCTGGCCACCAGCAAGCCATCCGGTTCCAGGCGGTGGTACGCATCCTGAAATGCCTCCACGGTGTAGCGATAATCTTCCGCCAGGCTATAGGCGCCTGAGCGCACCGGGTGATACGAGCTCGCCAGGGAGAGCAGGATCACATCGAACCGCTGGCGGCTGCGGCGCAGGAAGCTCCGCCCGGTCTCATTTTTCACTGTCACACCTGGCTTTTGGTAGGCGCTGCCGGCTGCCTGTACGATCAATGGGTTGGATTCTACGGCCGTCACCTGCTGCGCTCCCAGCTCCAGAGCGGTCAACACATCCAGCCCGCCGCGCGGCTCCAGGATCAGCGCCAGCGACTGGGGGCGAAGCTGGAAAGCGATCGCCGCGGGCAGATAACCAAAGAAATCCCGGGCGTATTCCGGATGCAGCACTGGGCTCAGCTCGTCGCCGTCCACCAGCAACCCATCTTCTGCAGGGAGCTGTCCCTGGTAGCGATAACTTAACCCGGGAAACGAGCGAACCCCGGGACTGCGCACCACATCCACACGTGAAAACGAATTCCAGCGCTGCGAGATTACCTCCGCCCCAGGGTATTGCAATGCGTAGGAAAGGCCTTTATATGGTGAGAGGCGAAGCGACAGCCAGGGCAGGGGGCCCCCAACCAGGCGCAAGCTCAGGTCAAGTGTGGTTATGCAAAGCAAGGCCAGCGCGCCGATCTGAAGCGACCTGCTCCGGGCGCTCACCAATCCGCCGAATGCGGCCAGGCCGCTGCTCAGCGCCACCACGCCTTCTCCACCCACAAAGATAGGCGCCAGCAGAGCGATGGCACACCCGCAGGCCGAGCCGATCAGGTTGGTGGCATAAGTTCGCCCGGCCTGTCCCGGAGCAACTGAGAGCAACAGTCCGACGGCCAGGCCGCTGAAGAAGAATGGCGCCGAGAGCCCGAGGCAGTTGAGGATCAACAAGAGCACCTGCCTGGCATCCCAGGCGATGCTGAACGAATCGAACGGCAGCCAGTTCACCAGGGCATAGGCCCCTAGGATGCTCAGCCCGGCGGCAAACGAAAGTCCAGCTAGCGCCTGGGATGGCTGCCACCGGCTGGGCCGGCTGGAAAACGCCAGGTAGGAACCCGCGGCGCCAAAACCCAGCAACGCCAGGCTCACCACCAGAAAGGCAAAGTGGTAGAACTGAGCAACCGAGAACACGCGTGTCAAATTGATTTCGAAGGTCAGGGTAGCAGCGCTTAGCAGGAACAGGCTGAGGCGGTCGCTGCGAGAAAGGGTCATGCGTAAAGCCTGAGTTACACTACAGCTCCGGCGGGCTTTTCAGGCCGGTCTGTTGAGAGAAATGATTAGCGAATGAAACAGGCGGAAGTGCGAAATGCTCCGGCAGCTCTTTGATGTCATATACGGCTTCGTTGGGATCGGCAGTCAGTTGCTGTCGCTCTTCCACTGCCCCGCTAGCCAGGTTGAAAGTAATCAATTCGCCGCGGCTGCCCACCAGCAGCTTGCTTTTATCCAGAGAGGTGACCCCGCGCAAGAAGCCGGCTGTGGCGAGGTGCGTGGCGGAGCGCACATCGCGGGTATGTGGGTCGATGTGTAAGAGGGTGCCATCCGTCGTATTCAGGTAGACCACGCTGCCGTCCTCCAGCGCCAGCAGGCTGTGACTCGGGGCGGTGATATCCTTCAACTTCAGCGTCAACGAACGCTCTCCACTGGGCGTGATGCGCACAATCGCCGATTGGGCTTTGGCCGGTTTAACTACCAGGTTCTGGTCCATGTTGCGCCCTTTTTTACCTAATGCACGCCGTACCCCCCGGTTGATTGCCTTGAAAGCCGGCCAGATTCCCCAGCGGATCAGCTGATTCTTCAATCTTAGAAGGCTGGCATATTGATCGTCGAACACAAAACCGAACGATATGAGCAGATCGCCATCCGGGAGGCGGCACAGGCTATTGACGTGCGCCCGGTCATAGGTCTCTTTTTCCACGTTCTGCGGGTGGCGAAAATCGGTCTTGCCCTGGTAGATGTGCTCGCCGTCCAACAAAACCGGCGGCTTCCAACCCAGCTCATCGATCGCCGGGGAGGGCTGTCGCATGTAGATGTACTTTTCCAGGTTCCCTGCCAGGTCGAACTGCAACAGCAGGTCCGCCCGGGCGGCTGCCACCCACAGATGTTCGCCGTCATACTGGATATCATGCACTCCGGCGCAAGAGGGGTGCGTGATGGTCCCTAATAGATTCCATTGCGGATCATAACGTGCGATGAATGAAAAGTTCGCCAGGGCGATCTGGTCCGGACGCACGCTAATCCCTTTTGCACCCCGCATCCCGCCGCGCGGGTTGTTGTCCAGCTCTCGATACAGCGGCTCGACGATCGAACTGCGCTGCAAGACCTGGCATTTCTGCACATCAACGACATAAATATAACCGGAAGGCTCGTCCGCCCGGCAGCGGCGGCGGACAGTGGATACGAGAAAGAGAGACATACAATCCCTTGATTTGCGCTACTTGAGTTAGCCCAGGCTGAGGTTGATTTGTAGCTAGATATCCCCTCCAGGATATCATGGTAGCCCTATTTGGTCAATTTAGAGCAGTGAGGAAAGTATCCTTATTCTGTTCTACATTGCCCCTTGACGGTTTTAGAGGTCTAAGATAAACTCAGTCCACCTGAAATGACCATGAAGACCGCTGCGCGCTCGTTCTATTTTACCTGCTATTATTACGGCTGGCCACAAACGGCAGCCGTTGGCGGCGCTTAAGCGGGGAACAGGTTTTCGACAACCCTAAACGCGAGGCCAACGGCCTCGCGTTTTACTTTTGTTGAGGAGGTGACAGCAATGCCCGTGAGAGGAATTCGCGGTGCGACGGTGGTGGAGCAGGATCGACCGGAAATCGTCCTGGTGGCTACCCGGGAGCTTTTGCAAGCCATCTGCGCAGCCAACCCGGAGCTCCAGCCGGATGACCTGGCGAGCGCGATTTTCACAGTCACCAGCGACCTGACATCGATTTACCCGGCGCAGGCGGCGCGCGAGCTGGGATGGGTTTATGTTCCATTGCTCTCAGCGCGCGAGATCAACGTGCCAGGCGGTATGCCACACTGCATCCGTGTCTTATTGCAGTGGAACACCGATCTACCGCAGAGCGCTATCCAGCATGTTTACCTTGGCGCTGCCGCCAGCCTGCGACCGGATTTTAACGCCCATACGGAAGGATAAATCACCAGGAAAAATTCCCCTCATGGACGTAGAGCCAGCGGGGAATTCATTAATATCATCTTTATCCGCAATTATCGCCAGAGGTGCAGAAAAGGAGAGAACCACTATGATGATCATCATGCGTGCAGGTGCAAGTCCCAAGGAGATCGATACCGTGGTGGAGCGCGTGCAGTCGTTTGGCCTGCGCGCCCACATCTCCACCGGAGAGGAGCGCACGATCATCGGCGCGATTGGCGAAGGCAAGACGGTCTATAATTACATGGACCAATTCATCCGGATGGACGGCGTGGACCGGGTGGTGCCAATCTCGCGACCCTATAAGCTGGCCTCGCGGGAGTTTCGCCCGGATGTCTCGGTCTTTCCCATTGATGGCGTTCAAGTTGGAGCCAACGAGATCGTCATCATCGCCGGTCCATGTTCCGTGGAAAGCCGCAGCCAGCTTCTGGAAACTGCCCATGCCGTGCGCGAAGCCGGCGCACACGCCTTGCGGGGTGGCGTCTACAAGCCACGCACCTCACCTTATTCCTTTCAGGGTCTGGGCGAAGCAGGTTTGGAATTAATGGCTGAAGCTCGGGAGCAAACCGGTATGCCATTGGTCAGCGAAGTGATGCGCGAGGAGCAAATCCCCCTGCTGACCCGTTTTATCGATGTGCTGCAGGTTGGCGCCCGTAACATGCAGAACTATGCCCTGTTGCATGCGGTCGGCGAGAGCCAGCATCCGGTCTTGCTCAAACGCGGCATGATGGCTACCATCGAAGAGTTGCTGATGGCTGCAGAATATATCCTCTCACATGGCAACCGGCGGGTCATCCTGTGCGAGCGCGGCATTCGCACCTTCGAGAACAGCACCCGCAACACCACAGACATCAACGCCATACCGGTGCTTAAGGAGCTGACCCACCTGCCAGTCATCCTCGACCCGAGCCACAGCACAGGAAATTGGAGCTATGTCTCCGCGATTGCACGAGCGGCGGTTGCTGCTGGCGCGGACGGATTGATCGTCGAAGTCCACCCGAAGCCTGAGACAGCGCTGTCGGACGGCCGGCAATCGCTCAAACCGGAGCGCTTTGCCGAGATGGTGCAGCAGGTGAAGACGATTGCCCAGGCTGTTGGACGTGATGTCGCCCCTGTTCCGGCGCACCAGACATCCACTCAGGCGCAGTAGCCCATTTGCTGCGCCATGGACGAGCCTGACTTTTTTCCTGTTCCGCGCCTGGAAGAGCGCGTTATTGCCATCCTCGGCCTGGGCTTGATGGGAGGCTCGCTGGCGATGGCCTTGCGTGGCAAATGCGCTACACTTATCGGGATCGATCCTGACCCACAGGCGGTCGATCTGGCGTTGGCCCGGCGAGTAGTCGACCGGGCCTCGACTTCACCACATGGGCTGCTTTCGCAGGCCGACCTATTGGTCCTGGCTGCACCGGTTGGCGCCATCCTGTCCCTGCTGAAAGCCTTACCCGATCTGCACGCCGGGACGGCGGTGGTGCTGGATCTGGGCTCTACCAAGAGAGAGATCCTGCGCCTCATGCAAGCCTTGCCATCGCGCTTCGACCCGCTTGGTGGGCACCCGATGTGTGGTAAAGAAAAGTCCTCCCTGGCTTACGCAGAGGTCGGTTTGTACCGGGATGCGACTTTCGCCCTTACTCCGCTCCAGCGCACTACGCCACGCGCCCGTTCCCTGGCAGAGCTGCTCGTCCAGGAAGTCGGCGCACGCCCATTGTGGATCGACGCCGAGA